>MDTF01019060.1_pt1 | contig 16051 bp, 21 predicted proteins | sample 811191 | NCBI WGS metagenome assembly MDTF01 (sample SAMN05326649, study PRJNA326480) | marine metagenome | isolation source: seawater | place: Southern Ocean | collected 2011 | reverse complement strand
GGATCGCGACCCACAGGGCGCCGTCGACGATCACCGCTCCCGGATTCATGAGGTGTCCTCGGCGAGGGTGTCGGCGACCAGGGTGGACAGGATCGACGCACCGGCCAACTGCCCGATGATCCGCGCCGCGACCCGCCCCTCCTGGTCGATCACGAGGGTAGTCGGGGTGGCCTGGATCGGGGTTGCCTGCGCGAACGCGAGCTTCACCCGTCCGTCGTTCACGTCTATCACGCTCGGGTAGGTGACGTTGTTGTCCTGAGCGAAGGACAGCGCCGTGGCGGGCTGGTCGTAGGTGTTCACTCCAAGGAACGCGACACCCCGATCCTGGTAGTCCTGCCAGACCTCCTCGAGCATGGGCGCTTCGACGATGCACGGCCCACACGCCGCGTACCAGAAGTTCACCACCAGCACCGCGCCTCGGTAGTCGTCGCTGGACACACGCTCCCCCGTCTCGGTGACCCCCTCGAACACCACCGGCTCGCCGCGGTCCCCCGCTGGGATCTCGACGACCTGAAAGTCGCCGGCGATGAAACCCTTCTCGTTCCCGTCCCTGTATTGCTGCGCGAGCGAGTCGCTGGACGTGCACCCGGCGAGCAAACCGACGGCCAGCAGTACCGAGGCGGCGATGACAGCACGGGGATTCATGGCCGCTTGACCTTGATCAGGGCACCGGCGACCAGGAACACGACCGCCGCGAGTGGCTGCGCGGCCGTCCACACCGGGCCGGCAAACGGGAACGGGAACACCGGGCTCCAGATCACCGCGATCACCGCGAATATCGGCAGCCACCACCATTGCCGCGCCTGGATCGCAAACCAGCCCACGATCACGGCGAAAATTGCCGCAACGAACAACACCAGCGTGAACCAGTCCCCGCCCATCAGCGCCGGAGCGAGGAACAACACCGCGGCGGCGATCAGCCCAGGCGCGAACGCGTTGCGCTGATACACGGACGGGGTGCGCTGCTTCGCCATCATGGTCCAGTCCCCGCCGCCCCCGCCGCCGATCCCAAGTGAGCGGTGACCTGCTCTGCTGCTTTCGCGCGGGCACGGCGATGCCGGATCCACATGTTCAGGCCGAGGACGAGGGCACCGGCGCCGAGAGCGACGTCGGCGAGGTTGCCGATGAACAGGTTCCCGTAGGCGAGGAAGTCGGTGACGTGTCCGACCCCGAACCCTGGCGGAGAGAACAGTCGATCGATAACGTTACCGATCGCGCCGCCTAGGATCAGTCCGATCCCCACCGCCCAGGTTTCCGTCCTCGCCCGAGCCGCGGCGACGACCAACACCACCACCGCGCCGACCCCGAGAAGGGTGAGCAGCCCCGTGAAATCAGCGCCGAGCGAGAGGATCGCTCCCGGGTTGAACGCAAGCTGCAGACCGAGCAGGTCGCCCAGCAGCGGGATGCGCTCGGTCTGACTCATTCCGCCTAGCGCGGCCGCTTTCGTTGCCTGGTCGACGAGAACGACCACACCAGCGGCCAGACAGGCGATCGCGAATCGTTGGGACTGCTCACGACTCATCGGCAGGCTCATCCTTCCCTGTGGCGGTGTTCTTGCCGGACTCGGCGGCGACTTCCCGGTCGCGGCGTCGGCGCTCTCGGGCCACCATGAGCACGACAATCAGGGCACCCCCGAGCACGACCGCGCCGCCCACAACGGCGAGCAGGGGGAAGACCTCCCCTCCACCAGAGGGGCCGTTATGCACATCTCCGGCGGGAGTGGCCGTGGGAGAAGAGTCGGGTGTCTGTCCCTCGGTAGCTTCGGGGGCGGGGGCGCTGGTGGGAACCGTGAGGGTCTCGACCGTGTACTGGTGCTCGCTGCTGATGGGGTGGCCGTCGCTGGAGACGACTCGCCATCGCACTGTGAATAGGCCGGCCTGGCCCGGCTGGACAGGTTGGGTGACGGTTGTTCCGTCGATGATTGGTTCCCCGGAGGCGATGTTCTGCCCGTCCGGGGCGATCACCTCGACGATCACCGCGCTGAAATCGGTGAGGATCTCGCCGCTGAACGTCAATGAGATCTGCTCCGGGACCTCGCTGACGGTGCCCCCGGCCTCTGGGGAGGACGAGACGATCTGGTCATGCGCCGCCGCGGGCGGTGCGGCAGCGAACAGCAGACCGACAGCGATCAGCACCCCCGTTACAGCGGAGAACAACCGGAGCCCCCGAAGAGTGCCGGACATGCGCAGCGTGCGTGAGGATGCACGAAAGGTGGCGGGTTCTGTGGTCATCGGGATGGTTCTTTCAGGGCCGGTTGATGATGTGCTGGGCGATCGTCGTCGCGTCTTTCCATACGCCGGCGACGGTGTCGGAGCCACGGCCGCCGTAGCGCGGCATCCCCGCCACGAACAATCCGGGAAGACCGGTCATGGTGCGCCGAGGCCGCGCAGAGCCGTTGGGTTGCGGCAGCCAACGGTCACCGGGGTCGTAACCTGTGGCGAGGATCACCGATCGGGGAGACGCCTGTGTGCCATCGGCGAAGGTCACCACGGCGCCGTTCGCGGCCTCGACTGCGGGGGCGATTGTGACGCCCCGGCGGCGCAGATGCTCGTAGCTGTCGCCGAAGATGGGCTCGGGTCGCCGCGTCCGTGAGAACAGCGGCACGCTTTCGCCTGCCATGGCGGGGTAGCTCATCGCGGGCCGAGGCTGGCGCGGAGTGCGGGTGGACAGAGTGACGGTGTGCGAGGCAGACAGTTCGCGGGCCAGCTGCACGCCGCTGTTCCCGCCGACGACGATCAGCACGTCGCCGGTGGGAATCTGCTTCGGATACAAGTACTCGCTGCTATGGATCACTACCCCCGGCGCCATCAGCCCGTCCGCCCAGTCCGGGACCCGCGGGTGAGTGTGCGCACCTGTCGCGCAGACCACGTTGCGGGTTTGCACCTCCCCCACTGTCGTCGACAGCAACAGCGTCGAGCCGTTGCCCCGATGCTCCACCCCGGTAGCCCGGACATTCCAAACGGTCTCCACACCCAGGCCGGCTTCCACGAAGGTGAGGTAGTCGGCCATCTCGTCCGCTCGAGGCTGCCGGCGTTGATCACCCAGCAGTTGGCGTGGAGGCAGTGCGCTGTGCCGGGCGTCGCTGAGCAGCTCCATCGAATGCCACCGCGACGTCCAGGAGCGCTGCCCCGCCGCGGCCGCGTCCATCACCACGAACTCGTGCTGTGGTCGCAGACCCTCCGAGATCAACGCGGCGGCGACTGCGAGTCCGGCCTGCCCGGCTCCGACGATGATCACCCGTCGATGCGACAATCGCGCCCGCATCACCGGCCACCGTTCACCGCGGCCTGAATGGCGTTCTCGAGGTCATCCCATTCCTGCAGCTCGGCGATCTCACCGTCCACAAAGAACGTCGGAGTGCTGCTCACCCCGAGAGCACGCCCCTCCTGGAAGTCCGACTCCACCCGCTCTGCCGTCGACGGGTCAGCCACAGCGGCATCGTAGGCGGCCATGTCCAGCCCGAGCTCTTCCGCGAAGCCGCGGAACAGGTCAGCGCGCGACTCCTGCGCCTCGCCCCACTCCGCCTGGGTCTCGAACAACCGGTGGTACATGTCCTCGAACCGGTCCTGCTGCGCCGCTGCCTCGGCGGCCAGGGCCGCGTTCTTCGAGTTGAAGTGACCTGGGAGCGGGAAGTACCGGACGACGTAGGTGATCTCCCCCGCGAACTGCTGCCGCAGATCCTCCACGATGGGGTAGAAGGCGCCACACGCCTCACACTCGAAGTCCAAGAACTCCACCACGGTGACGGCACCCTCGCCTCCGTCATCGAGAACATGCGAACTTTCTCGCAACACCTGCGGCGGCGAGGATCCTTCCCCAGAGGCAGGGGTTTGACTGCGGTCGATAAGGACGTAGATCAGCGCGGCCACAACCAGCACGGCTACGACGGCAGCGGTGACGAGGGTCACCTTTAGAGGGGTTTTCACGGGTACTCCAAACCAAGACACGGCACAGGGAAGATCCCGGGCACGCAGCCCGGGAAGCACCACCCCGCGGGGCGGCGTGCCAGAGTTCAGGTTCGAGAAAGACCCAACTGCGTCAACGACAACACCACCGGATGCGCGCGCAGGGCCGGCACAGCAAGCAGCGAAGGCACCCGCGACACCTCACTGAGAACGGGCGATATCCGTCGACGCCACAGCGTTCGCAAGGCCACCATGAACGTCAGGCCACACAGAACACCGAACACACACAACGCCGCACCGGCCAGCGCGTTCGATTCGGACCATGCGCCGCTGGCGGCTTCCTCGTGCTCTGCGGGGGCGTCGGCCACCGGTGCCACGTGCGGGTCCATCAGCCCGGATACCATGAGCGGAATAGACGCCGCCTCGCTCGATTCCGAATGCGCCGTTGCTGCCAGACCGAGCATCAGTAGCAACGTCAGACCGACGCTGGTAATGAGTCTCATTATCAACCACTGCTCGTTCAGCGTCGCGGAGCGCGGAATCCGGGCCGAAGAGACCATCCCCCACAGCCTACAGCGCACACCAAAGAGCACTCAAATGCCGCCACATCTCTGCTGGCGAGCGGGCGTCCGAGTCCCTTCCCGGTCCTCTTCGGCCCGAGCTACTGCGGGCCCCGGTCTACAGCTGTAAGGGTCACCTTCGGCTAGCCCGCCGGAACCGGTGCGTGAGCACCGCGGCGACGATCGCGAAAGTCGTGGCGGCTAGGCCGGCGGGCACGAGCAGATAGGGCACGACCGCGAGCATGGAACGACTCAAGGGGCTGTCAACGGGGATGAGGCTGGCGAGGGTGCAGATGAGGCTCACAAGCGCCAGGACGGCCCATTGGCGGCTGCTGTAGCGGAGCACGCGCACGCCGGCGCCATCGTGCCACCACAGCCGTAAGGGCTCGGGGATCTTCACGACTCTCTCCTGTCGGTGGCTCTATTGTTGCGCGCGCACGCCCCCGGCCGGGGCTGTAGCGCATGCGGCTTCAGCGACTGGTACTCCACCTACCGGGTAGCCGAAACCACCGCCGCAGCGAAGATCATCATTGACACCGCATCGGACCAGATCCTCGGCGCACACCTCCTAGGCCCCGGCTACTCCGAACTCATCAATACCTTCGGCCTCGCCATCAAACTCGGCCTCACCACCCGCCAACTCAAATCCGTTACTGCCACTTATCCCTCCCTTGGCTCGGACCTCGGATCCCTGCTGTAATAGACCGCGAAATCGCTCGCTGTGACTGGGCGAGATAGCCTTCCATGGTTGGTCTCTGCTGAGGACGCAATTCAGGTCCGTTTCGAGGCTCGCCCGGTCCTTCTGACTGGCCAGGATTACGTTCGCCACAGGGAACCGAGGTTGAATCGGCCTGGCGTATACGCGGCATCGGCTGGCTGGGCTTGGACTGCCGGCTACCGATTACCGAGGAGATATTGACGCGATGAGCTCGAATGAACGTTGACGCGGCCACCCAGTGCTCATGCTGTGGCAGAACGATGCCGCGGTTCAAACTGCATGAGTTGCGCGACGGAGCGGCCTACCTGTGTCGCCGATGTGGCCTGTGGATCGCCGTGCGGCTGCGCAACGACAGCGTTCGCTAACGCGCCCTGGCACGGCTGGACGCGAGTAAGTCTATTGCTGGTCGTAGGGAGCAGATGCCTGGAGCGTAGCCGCGCCATGCTGGCGCTCACCAGCTGTCATTTCTGGCTGAGCCATAGCGCGGCGCACGGACGCGGAGCTGACGTGGAGGGTCTTAGCGATCGTTTCCCACGTCGCCGGGGGGTTCTGAGCGCGCATCTGCCGAGCGACCTCGACCCGCTCAGCGCTCATCACCGTTGGCCTCCCACCGACGCGACCCTGGGCGCGTGCGTACTCCAAACCCAGCCGAGTGTTCTCCCGAATCGTGTCCACGCGCAGCTGTGCGAATACTGCGACGATGCCGAACAGGGCTCGGCCCATCGGGGTCGTGGTGTCGATCACCGGTTCAGTGAGGCTCTTGATATCGACGTCCTTGTCCTCCAGCTCGTGCAACGTCTCGATCAGGATGCGCTCGGTCCCGCCAAGCCGATCGAGGCGACGCACCAACAGCACGTCGCCGGCGCGGAGGTAGTCCATGCACGCGAGCCATTGCGGCCGGTCCTTGACCCGGCTGGAGTCGCCGTGGTCGACGAACACACGCTCCGCTCCTGCCGCGTGCAGCTCGGCCTTCTGGGCGTTCGGGTTCTGCTCACGCTTGGACACTCGGGCGTATCCGACGACGGTCATAAGGCCCTCCCCTGCTCCGCTTCACGGCCAAGCATCGTCGGCCGACGCGAGCGGCCTGTCGACGTCGACCGTGCCGAGCGTCCCGGCGCGACGCTGTTCAGGTTGGCGAACGCGCGCAGCTGCTCCATCCGTTCCGGGGTGAGCCGGCCACCCGCGGCTGGTTGCACGATGCGGTCGAAGATTCCGCGCAGTTCGGTGAAGTCCTGTCGTTCCATCGCGGCACGTGACGCCTGGTCGTTTTCGGCCCCGGTGACACGGCTCCAGTCGAGGTCGAATCCGGCGCCGGCGGCGATCTGCGTCCAGAAGATCCGTTGTGTGCGCCCGTTGCCCTCGCGGAACGGGTGCAGGTAGTTCACCTGGTCGTAGTGGTGCGCCAGACGATCCACGAATCGGTCACGGTCCAGGCCGTGCAGCTGGTGCTCGTCCGCGAGTTCCGCGAACGCGAACCCGGCGCCGGACTCCAGCCGGGACACCGGCATGAAGAACTCCGCGCCCGGGTCGGTGCCCTTGCGTATGTCGACGGTGCGCAACTGGCCGGCCCAGTCGTAGACGTCCTGAAAGAGCTGCCGATGGATTGCCTGGAGCTGGCGGAGATCTCCGGTGACTTGCACCGGGCGGGTAATCATCTCGGCCCGTCGCCACTCGGTCAGTTCCGCTTCGGCACGATCCAGCGTGGCGCGGTCGGTCAGGCCGAGCCGGTTGCGGAGGATGCCCGATGCGGGCTCGAGGTACGGGTCGACGAAATCAGGCAAGGCCCCAGCGGGCCCGTGTGCGGCGTCCCAACTCGTCGACGTCGAACTCCCCCGCTGCGTAGGCGGCCGCGTCGGCGCGGTACTCGGCGCCGGCGGTGAGGCCTTCCATCGCTGAGCTGTGGGCGGCGTCGGCCACGACGCGCTCGCGCAGCTCACGCTCGGGTGCGGAAATGGTGCTGGCGATCTTGACGCTCATGGTGGCCTCCCTCGTTGCTTCTAGTCTACCCGACTTGCTCAAAAACCTATAGGGAAGGTTTTGCACAGAATGGGGTTTTGACAAGAGTTTTGAGCATCGAAGCTTCCCCGACATTTCGCGGCGTGCACCGTGCGTCGCTCGGACTGCTCAGAATCGATCGTTTTCGGCGGGCGTCCTCTTAGCTCGGTGAAATTTTTGCCAGCGGCTTCTGGGCACCCGCTTTCTCCGCCGCCAGATGCATCGTTCCCATGCGTGTGGAGTTTGACGCTTTGTGGCGGCGTTCTGTGATCGCACGGTGTCGCAGACAGGGCACAGTGTTGGCCTGCCCGAGGAACCATGCGGCCTTGCCGACACTCTGACACGAGGCCCAGTCGAGGTCCTCGACATCCGTGATCGTCAGACCTACCAGCGTGAGGGGCGGGAGCGTGAAGACATCGGCCGGTCGAGACCGGCCGATGTCTTCACGCGCGGAATTCTGGGGCATCTTGCCCTCCTTCGTACTAATGTGCCGCGGAGTCTAGGGGCACGCGACGGCATATCACGGAGGTTGGCGACACATCTTCAGAGGTCGCGATAGGGCGACGATCAGGCCGCCTCCTCCTGGCGGCCGAAAGCGGCGTGCAGGCGGGCCGCGACCGCAGCGTCCGACGATGCGTAAGCGTGCGCGTATCGGTTCGCGGCGGTCATTGTCGTATGCCCCAGTCGCCGCTGAACATCAACCACCGACGACCCCACCGCGTACGCGAGGGACGCCCCTGTGTGCCGCAAGTCGTGCCATGCCAGCCCGAGCGACTCGAGTCCTGCCCGCTTCTGCGCTCGCCGGAACATCTGGCCCAGCCACGTGCGCGTAAGGATGCCGCCGTCTTCCGTGCAGAACAACAGCGAGCCCTCGGATGACCCGACGTACGCCTCCATGTGACGTCTCAACTGCTCCATGACGAACTCGGGCAGCGCGACCACACGTCGTGATCCCTCCGTCTTGGTCCGCCCGAAAGTGGGCTTCTGCCCCGACAGCTCCAGGATGGCTCGCTCCACTCGGATCGTGCCCGCGTCCAGGTCTACATGGCGACGAGCCAGCGCCCTGAGCTCACCCGAACGCAAGCCAGACCAGGCGGCAACGATCACCGCTGCGGCGTAGCGTTCCGGCATCGCATCCGCGAGACTACGCACCTGCTCAGGGGTCGCGGGTTTGCGCTCCGCGGACTTCACTGTGGCAGCCCCACGAATCCGACACGGATTGCGAGGAATCAACTCCTCCCGCTCCGCCGTCGCGAGAACCGTCCGCAGCACCGCGTACGCCGCAGCGACGGCGGCAGCGCCCGTACCGCGCCGCGTTCGCTTAGTAAGGGTGGGACAGCCAGCGGCATTCCACGCGAGCACGATGTGCTGGGGCAAGCGTCCAGTAGGTGCCACATCCAGCCCAGTCGCCACAGCCCAGGCGCGAATGCTGACCGCCGAGGGCTGCTCCTGTCCGGCCCCGGCTGCTGCGGCGGCGTCCTTCAGACAGCCAGCCCGCCACGAACGCACCTTCGCGGGCGTGATCTCGCCCAGTCTCTCCTTCCCGAGCCTTGGGAGCACCCACTTGGTGAGGTGCCTGCTGTAGTTCTCAACTGTGCGCGGCGAGAGGTCGGCGCTGTGGTCCGAGAGCCAGGCCGCAACGTAGGCCGCGAGCGAGTCCTCGCTCAGACGCGGGTCAATCCATGTGCCTCCGCGCAACGCGCGTTCCTGCTCACTCAACCAGTGGCGGGCGTCATCGCGCGTCGTGAAAGTGCGTGGAGCCCGAATCGTGCGGCCGTCCCTACGAAACAGTGCACGGTAGCGCTCGCCGCGCTTTTCGACGGAGCCGAAGTCGTTCGGATTGCGACGGGCCAGCCCCGTCTTGCGGCGCGTCACCTGCCCGACTCCATCGAGAAGGCAAGCGCGGCCTCCAGAGGGTCAGCGAGGGCCCCCGGCCTGGCGGCCAGCGCCACGTGGTGGTCGACATACTCGCGCAAGTCGTCGGGGTCGAACCCTTCATGCTCGATCGCGTTGCCCCACGTGCTGCAGAGCGCGGCCACGTCATCGAAGGAGGGCGCCGCTTCCGCGGCGTGGTCCGCGTTCCGCGCGCACGAGCAGAAGGAGAAGAAGGGCGAATCAGTCGATTCGTATTCACGGTGGACAGAGGACATGAGTTGCTCCTTTGCGGTCCGCGAGACCCAAGAAGGGCCCCACAGGTGGTTTCCGCTGGAGGGCTGAACTCATCCAGTGCCCAAGAATGCCGCGTAATCACGCGGTTCCGGGTGTGGACCTGAGGGGATTCGAACCCCTGACCTCTTCATTGCGAACGAAGCGCGCTACCAACTGCGCCACAGGCCCGTGAACCCAGTAACACTATCACGCACGCCCCGGCGGGCTGAATCGCTGGAGCCCCTAAGCGCTGGCGGCGCGGCGGCTCAACAGATCGCGGACGTGGGCTTCGATCTCGGCGTCGTCGACGTAACCCATGCGCCCGAAATCGGGTCCCGCCGAAGCACCTGTCTCGCGCGCAGGCGCAGAAGCGGATGCCGCCTGCCGGGCACGTTCCCGGTCAGCGCGAGCGCGGTCGATAGTGGGCGGCGCAGCAGCTTCCGCCCGCTGACGCATCGCCTCATCGCGGGCGGCCTGCCGCAGCGCCTCGCGCGCAGCCACACCGTCGAGCGTTGCCGCAGCACGGGATCCTGATGCCGCAGTGAGGGGCTTGGGTAGCTCACGCGGCGCCCACTGGCGTGAGACGGGGAGCGCAACGTCCTGTACGGCGGGGGCAGCACGCACCGGAGCTTCCACGGTGACCTGGGAGCCCACCGCGGCACGGGACGACACGCGCGCCATCTGTACGAGCATCGCGGCGCATACGGCGAGGATGCCGGCCGACCACCACAACAGCGTCTGCGACCCGGTCGTGGCGAGCAGCCAGAAACCCCATCCGAGGAATGCGATGGCGACAAGCCCGACGATCGTCGTCAACAGCCGCGCGCGGCGGCGAGCGCGTGCGCGGCGGGCAGCAGGCAGCGACCGCGCGGCGACGAGTTCGGAACGGGCTTCCTCCACCGCTGCCTGCTCACGTTCCGCGGCAGCGAGCTTCGCCAACCGCTCGCGCTCAGCGAGCGCGCGCTTGGCCTCCCGCTGCTGGGCCTGTGCCGTGCGGGTGGTGAGTTCGAGCCGAACCTCGTCGGGCGTCTCGCTCGTCTCAGCGAGGACGCGTAGCGCCTGGTTCAACCGGACGGCATTACGTTCGGCAGCGTCGTACTGGCGGCGCTCGTACCAGGAGGGCACCAGATAGACGAGCCACAGGAGCACGGAGACCGCGACGATCACGCCGCCTCCGAGTACCTGCCCATCCATGATCCATACGGTATGCGACGGCGGCCCACGATCCCGGGATCCCACGACGTGTGTCGGTGCGGGTTCGCGTCGAGACGGCTCGATTCAGACGGGCATTCGGTCTTCGGGGGGAACTGTTGCGGCATCCGGGGGTACGTGCCCCGACGCCCACCGGCGCAGCACACCCTCGGGAACGTCCTCACGAACGAGCGCAAAGGCGTAGTGGTCGCGCCAGTCCCCGTCGATGTGGATGTAGCGGCGCCGATAGCCCTCGTACCGGAAGCCAAGCTTCTCAACGACACGCAGGCTCGCGCGGTTCTCGGGACGGATGCAGATCTCAACCCGATGCAGGTTGAGCTCCCGGAAACAGATGTCGGTGGCGAGGGCGACCGAGATCGGCGTCACGTTGCGGCCGGCGAACTCCTCGGCGATCCAGTACCCGATGGTCGCTGAAGCGAGAGAACCTCGCGCTATGCCCCAGACGTTGAGCTGACCCGTGACCGTACCGTCGTACTCCATGACGTAGGGCACACCCGCCCCGTCGCGGTGTTGCTGCAACAGGCGACGGATGCTGAGCCTCATGTCGAACGAGACCGGTCCGTCGGGGCTTGTCGCCTCCCACCGGCGCAGCCACGAACGGTTATCGAGCAACAGCTGCTGGAGCACGCGAGCATCCCGCGGTCGCACGAGCCGGATCGACACCGGGCCGTGGTGGAAGGGTGACGTCAGATCCACGTGACCCCTCCCGCCCGGGCGGCGCTACAGGGTCGCCGCGAAATCCTTCAACCAGGGCTTCAGCTCGGCACCGAGGTCCTCGCGGTCCGAGGCGAGCTGAACGATGGCCTTGATGTAGTCAACCTTATCGCCGGTGTCGTAGCGGCGTCCTCGGAAGATCACGCCGCGCACGCCGGGTCCGTCGGGGTCCTTCGCGAGCTCTTCGAGAGCGTCGGTGAGCTGGATCTCGCCGCCCTTACCCGGCTCGGTGTGCTCGAGCACGTCGAACACGGTCGGCGCGAGGACATAGCGGCCGATGATCGCAAGGTTCGAGGGAGCGTCTTCCTTGGCGGGCTTCTCGACCAGGCCGCCGACGGTGACGACATCCGGGTCATCGGTGGGCGCGGCAACCGCGCATCCGTACAGGTGGATCTGCTCGGGGTCGACCTCCATGAGCGCGACGATCGCGGCACCGGTGCGACGGTGCTCATCGAGCATCTTGACCAGCAGCGGGTCGCGTTCGTCAATCAGGTCGTCGCCCAGGAGCACAGCGAAGGGGTGGTTTCCGACGTGCGACTTCGCACGCAGCACCGCGTGCCCGAGGCCCTTCGGTTCTCCCTGGCGCACCATGTGCACCTCGGCCAGGTCTGAGGAGTGCTCGACGGCGGCGAGCTTCTTGCCGTCACCCTTTTCGCGCAGCTTCTCTTCGAGCTCGGGAACCGAATCGAAGTGGTTGGCGATGTTGTTCTTGTTGCGCCCGATGATGATCAGCACATCCTGGATGCCGGCAGTCGCGGCCTCTTCCACGACGTACTGGATCGCCGGCTTGTCGACGACCGGCAGCATCTCTTTGGGCATGGCTTTGGTGGCAGGAAGGAAGCGAGTGCCGAGGCCCGCCGCGGGGATCACTGCCTTGAAGGGGAGATCAGACATGGCCCTCACTCTACCGAGAGGCTATGAACGCGATGTGACGGATACGCGACGCGCCGTCACCCCTTGACATCGGATGCCGAAGCCTGCCTGCGCACGCAAGCAGCCTAGAATCTACGCATGTCTGATGCGATCGCCGATGCCAAGCGTGCGATGCGCGCGGATCTCCGAGAGCGTCGGCAGACGATCTCCGAAGCCGCCCGGCAGGCCGCCGCGGAGGGGATCCGGACCCAGCTCGATGCGCTCGTGGAGCGCTTGGGCGCAACATCCCTCTCGTGCTTCCTGTCGACGACGACGGAGCCGGGAACCCGCGAGTTCGTCAATGCCGCAATCGACCGCGGCTTGCGGGTCCTGCTCCCCATCACCCGCGCCGACGGGCTCCTCGACTGGACAGTCGCCGAGCGCGACGGCAGCGAGGTCGAGGGGCTGTTCGGGATGCCGGAACCGACCGGTGAACTCCTCGGCCCGATCGCCGTGAACGACGTAGACCTCATGGTCATTCCCGCCGCCGCCGTCGACACGACCGGCATGCGGCTCGGCTGGGGACGCGGCTACTTCGACAAGACCATCGGCTCGATGGAGCGGTGCCCGCCCGTCTACGCCGTCGTCTTCGACGATGAGCTCGTCGCGGAGGTCCCGCGAGACGTGCACGATCAGCCGGTCACCGGTGTCGTCACGCCGACCCGCATCGTCGACCTGCATCCTTCCCACACCTGATCCCTCGCACCGACCGAAAGACCACCGATGCCTACCTACGCCTACGCCTGCCGCCAGTGCGGCCACCGATTCGAAGCCGTGCAGTCCTTCACGGATGCCTCCCTCACCGAGTGCCCAGAGTGCGGTGGATCGCTTCGCAAGGAGTACGGATCGATCGGCGTGACCTTCAACGGGTCTGGCTTCTACCGCACCGACTCCCGGACGGGTGCCGGCGCTGGCAAGGAGTCCGGCTCGAAGGATTCCGGCTCAAAGGACTCGGGTTCGAAGTCCGACAGCTCGAGCTCGTCGTCGAGTTCGAGTTCGTCGTCGGGATCTAGCACCTCGACAAGCACCGCGACCGCCGCCAGCTGACGCTCCATCACGAAGGGACCGCAATGATCAAGGGATTCCGGGAGTTCATCCTCCGCGGCAACGTCATCGACCTCGCGGTCGCCGTCGTCATCGGCGCCGCCTTCACCGGCATCGTCAACACTCTGGTGTCGGCGTTCATCAATCCGCTGATCGGTCTGTTTTTCGCCGCTGACAGTCTCAACGAGGCGCTGGCGGTGCCTGTGCCGACCCTCGGCGGCGGCACCGTGACCTTCGCCTTCGGAGCGATCATCGGCGCGGTCATCAACTTCCTCGCGGTAGCCGTGGTCGTCTACTTCGTCTTCGTCATGCCGATGAACAAGCTCAAGGAGCGCGCCGCGGCCCGAGAGCAGCTGCCACCCGAGCCCGAGCCGATGCCGAGCGAGGCCGAGATCCTCATCCAGATCCGCGACCTGCTCCAGAAGCAGAACGACGCCACCCCGCCGAAGCCCTGACGCGAGGCATCCTGCCCCGCGTCACTGCCCGCGAACCCACACTCTCCCTGCCGAGCCCACAGGATTCTCTGGCCGGACCCTGTGGGTTCGCGGCGGGATGTGCGGTTCGGCGCAGAGGGCGGGTAGCGCGCGAGCTCAATAGTGCGGGGGGACGTCGGCTCGCAGACGATCGTCGTTGGGGCCGGTGTCGGATGACGTCGTCGGCGCCCCCGATGACGGGTCGGCGTCGGCATCCGGGGTTTCTGGGGCGACATCGGTCCCCGGAGCCGGAGTCAGACGCGCGCGGCGTGATCCGGGAACGCGCTCGACGCGCTGACGCTCATCAGGCGACGACATCGATCGGTTGCGTGTCACCCTCGGCAACGGGCGCTTCGACCGTCACCCCGAGGATGCCGGCAATCCGCTGCGCGACGCCGCCGGGGTCGCTGTACAGATCGAACGAGTGCACACGCACGTAATGCCAGCCCAGGCGCCGCAGGATCTGCGGGCGCAGCCGCAGCGATTCGCGCAACGATCCGCCGATCGTCTCGGGATCACTTTCGGCGACCACGGCCTTGCCCTGATGATGCGCGACCAGCGGCAGCAGGCCCCGGTAATTCACCTCGACAGCAACGCCCAGGCGCCGCAGTTCCTTCGCGAGCGAGAGCATCAACGGGTCGCCGTCATCCTCCTGGCGAGACACCCGAGCGCGACGTTCGACGTCTCCCAGGATCGACATGAGGGATGCCGCGCCGTGCGCGAGGCGACGGTCATCGACGGCGCCGGGACGGATGCAGGACACGATCACCATCGAGCGGCGAGCACGCGTCATCCCGACCGTCAGAAGCCGCTCACCGTCGGCGCTCGACAGGTCACCGAAGTCGCTGAGGACACGCCCGTGGCGAGTGAGTCCGAAACCGAGCGAGAAGATGACGCGGTCGCGGCTCTCAGCCACCGACTCTTCCAGCGTGAGAACCGAGAACGGCTCGGCTGAGTCGCGCGCGACGAAGTCGGCGACGTCGGACCGTCCCGCGAACGCGCGGTCGACGGCGGCACGGATGCGGGCAGCGTGCTTCGCGCTGGCGGTGATGACCATGAGCGATTCGGACCCGCGGTTGACCGCGTGCTCGACGACAAGGGTCACCACCCGGGCGACCTCGGCATCCGGGCTCTCGACCGCGCCGGATTCGGGGTCGGGCACACCGATACCGCCCTCGACGTAATCCACCGAGAGACTTCCACGTCCGAGGTAGGAACCGGCCCAGGGCAGGGAGACGATCTCGCCGCCGTAAAACGCGCCGTTGACCAGTTCCGCGAGGTCCTCGCCGCCCGCGCGATAGCTGCGCGTGAGTGTTTCAACGGGCAGGATCTCGGCAAGACGCTCGAATACGCTCGCGTCGTCGAACGGCTCCTCCGGCTCGTCCTCGGCGGTCGGCGTCCCGGCTGCCACCCGGAACGCCGTCGGCTTCTGGGTCACGGGATCGCCGAGCGCCACGATCTGGCGGCCACGACGGATCGCGGGGGAAGCCTCGGCGAGGCTCAGCGATGCGGCATCCGAGATGATGACGACGTCGAAGACGAGGTCGTCGGGGATCGCGGGCACTTCGTAGGGCGAGGCCAGCCAGACCGGGGCGAGCGAGCGCATGAGTGCCGGCGCCGTTGACACGACGGTGCGCGGCGACGTCCTCCCCTCGCGCAGCGCCTGCTTCAGCGCCGCCGCCTCGTGCGGCTCATCAACGATCCCGACCCGCCACTGGGTCGCCAGTTGGGCGGCCAGGAGCTGCCCGGATGCCGCGGCGTGCGCTTCATCCACCAGACGGAAATCACGCTCCAAGCGGTCGACGACTGCCGTGTTGGCGCCCAGGAGCGCTCGATCGCTGCGTAGCAGGTGCTCGAGCGCCGACTGCCACCACGCGTATTCGAGCTCACCCGCGACCTGCTGCTCGGGAACGTGTCGCACCGAGAGGTCGAGAAGAAGCGGCTCGAGGCCGAGGGAGGCCAACTCACTGCGCAGGCTCGCGCGTTCCATGAGGTTTTCGAACACCTCGGACTCCGCGGCCAGTCCAGCAAGGGTACGCACGAGGGTCTTCACCGGAAGCGACGACAGCGCCTGCGACCCTGATCGCCCCAGGACGGCATCCAGCTCGCTGAGCTCGGCATCCACCCGCTGCCAGGCAACCGCGACATCGGCAAGGCCGAGCGGGATGTCGGGAACGACGTTCGCCTCGACGTAGCGCTGCCACTGCTGACGCTGCTTCTGGATGCGAACGAGCGCCTCATACATGTCGCCGACGTGCACGCCGGGGCGCACGTATTCGCGAGAGAGGCGCCGGAGCCGCCGGCGGTCTGCTCCGCTGAGCGTCGAGGTGTCGCGGCGCGGCGCGTGCGCCTGAATGAGGTCGCCGATCG
>MDTF01011337.1_pt1 | contig 16052 bp, 14 predicted proteins | sample 811191 | NCBI WGS metagenome assembly MDTF01 (sample SAMN05326649, study PRJNA326480) | marine metagenome | isolation source: seawater | place: Southern Ocean | collected 2011 | reverse complement strand
TTAGATGGAGATATAATTTGAATAGGTTTTTTAAATAACTTAACTTTTTGATTCCATCTCCAACGATTAATATCAAAAAAACTAATCTCATTTTTAGATCTATTATTAAATCTATATCCATCAATATATCGATTGTTATACGAATAATGCTCACATCCACAAAAAGGCCACATATCATGAAAAGACCATACAAGTGGTTTTTTTATTTTACTTATTTCCTCAATTGATAGCATTTCGCCCTGTACCCAATGTAAGTGTACAATATCTGTGTCACTTGAATTAATCTTCTTTAACCATTTTGAAGGCAATAATGATGGTGAATGCATGCCAAAAAAATTAGATTTTAACAATTTGTTTACTGGAATTCTTAAATGTTGTCTTTTATCATTTAAAAAATTTTTAATTTTTGACTCTGAACTAAATATCGTTGCGTCTTCTGATTTTTTTTGATCAACCCACATTGATGATTTTATCCCATATTTGATAAGCATCCTATGTACCCTATAAGCTGCTCTACTTGCTCCTCCAGAAATATCTGAATGACTTAAATGGACAATTTTCATAAGAGTTATTAATAATAAATTTTTAATTTATATTAAATTATCTAAAAGTAACTATATTTTTATTATTTTAAATCTTTAAAATTTATAAAATAATTTTTTGATAATTTTTTGAGTTTATTAACCCAAAGATGAATTTTCTGATTAGAAAAATCAGATACAGCTCTGTCGTTTGCAATTAATGACTTTCCAGTGGTAAAATCACATCCTAGGTAGTGTATTTTACTGACTTTACATGATATCAAGAAATAAAAAGCATTTAAAGCAACTGTATATGGAAAAGGCTTAAAATTACTAATATCTAAGATTTTTTTAGTATCTTGATTTTGTGCAAGATCATATGTGATAATTGATTTTGTAACATTTTTTTCGAATGGAAATCCTATTCTATATTTTGGAATTAATAAAAAAACATCTTTTTTAAAGTAAAATAAAATGAAACTAAAAAAAAGCTGAAGATGAATTGGGATAAAAATATATAACCATGTATTATCTAAAGAATAAATTTTTTTTTTTAGTTGCTTAAATTTAAATAAATCTGAGTTGAAAAATATTTTTTTCTTTTGATTAAAATTAAAACTTTTTAAAACACTGATTGAATTATTTAGAAAAAAAATTACTTCATAATTATTGATTAAATCTTGATTTAATCTATCTAGACTTGGACCTGTTCCTAGTACAAGAACTTTTTTATTTTCTAATGATTGAATTATTTCAAAAATATCTTTTTTTGGAATAAATTTTATAATTACAAAGCTAAATATCGATATGAAGCTATTTTTAATATAAGTATATAAAGATTTAATAGAGTTAATATATTTCATATTTTTATAAAATATATCTAATCACAGTTTGCAGGATTGGTTTTTCTATTAATTTTTTTTAAAATCTGAATATACTTCACTCAAACCCCCTTCCAAATTAATTTTATTTTTCCAATTCAATTTTCTTATACGATTATTATTCATCAATTTTGATAAAGTTCCATCGGGCTTGCTTGTGTCAAACTTAATTTTCCCTTTATATCCAACAATTTGCTTGATCAATTCAGCTAATTTTTTAATTGTTATTTCCTTTCCACTTCCTACATTAATATGTGCGACCGTTGAACCAATGCTCTTGTAATATAAATTTTTATTAACATTCATTACATGTAGGCAAGCACGTGCTAAATCATTGACATGTAAAAACTCACGTTTTGGTTTTCCTGTTCCCCAAATGATCACGTATGGTGATGCTTTTTTTTTTGCGTTATGAAATTTTTTAATCAAAGCAGGTATAACATGGCTATTTTTCACGTCATAATTATCTGCTGGCCCATATAAATTTGAAGGCATTACACATCTGTAATCTAAACCATGACTTTTTCCATATTGTCGATTGTAACTTTCACACATTTTAATTCCAGCAATTTTAGCAATTGCGTAAGAATCATTCGTAGGTTCTAGTTTACCTGATAATAAATCTTCTTCTTTGATAGTTGTTTTTGTAATTTTAGGATAAATGCAGCTTGACCCTAAAAAAAGAATTTTTTTAATCCCACATAAAAAAGCTGAATGTATTATATTTACTTCAATCATTAAATTTTTGTAAATAAATTCTGCTGGATATTTTGAGTTGGCATAAATACCTCCAACTTTTGCAGCAGCCAGATAAATTTGGTCAATTTTTTTTTTTTTAAAGAAATTAACTACATCATTTTGTTTAGTTAAATCTAGTTCTGCATGTGATTTTGTTATTATATTTTTTTGACCTTTTTCAGACAATAATTTTACAATTGATGATCCAACCATTCCTTTATGGCCAGCTACAAAAACCTTAGCTTTTGACATTATTATTAGATTTAAATAAGTTTATATTTTCTTCTAATTGTGCTTTCTGTAAGTCTTTAGTAACCATTTCTTTTACCATTTGATTAAAAGAAATTTTTGGTTTCCATTTTAAGATTTTTTTTGCTTTCCTTGCGTCACCCAAAAGGGTTTCAACCTCTGTTGGTCTAAAATATCTTTTTCCAACTTTAATGAGTGTTTTGCCAGTTTTTTTATCAATGCCTTTTTCATTAATTCCTTTTCCAGTCCACTTAATATTTATTCCTAAATATTTTGCTGAAATATTAACAAAGTCTCTAACACTATACTGTTTACCTGTCGCTATAACAAAATCATCAGGTTTTTTTAATTGCATCATCTGCCACATGGCTTCGACATAATCCTTTGCGTGACCCCAATCTCTTTTTGAATTTAAATTTCCTAACACTATTTCTTTTTGTAAACCTAATTTGATTCTTGATAATCCTATTGTAATTTTTCGTGTAACAAATGTTTCTCCTCTTAATGGAGACTCATGATTAAACAAGATTCCATTACAAGCAAACATGTTATAAGCCTCTCTATAATTTACTATAATCCAATACGCATACTGTTTTGCAACAGCATATGGACTTCGTGGATAAAAAGGTGTTTTTTCATTTTGAGGAATTTCTTTTACTTTTCCATAAAGTTCTGATGTGGATGCTTGGTAAATTTTGGTTTTGCTTATTAAATTTGCAGACCTTATGGCTTCAAGTAATCGTAAAACACCCATCGCATCTGAGTTAGCAGTATATTCTGGAATTTCAAAAGAAACTTGAACATGACTTTGAGCTGCTAGATTATAAATTTCATCTGGTTTAATTTTACTAAGTATACTTATCAAACTTGAACTATCTGTCATATCTCCATGGAATAGAGTAAATTTTTTATCATGAAGTTTCTTATTGTTAAAAAACTCATCTATTCTTTGAGTGTTAATCAAAGAAGTTCTTCTTTTAATTCCGTAAACTTGATAGCCCTTTTTAAGAAGTAATTTCGTTAAATAGTATCCGTCTTGACCAGTAATTCCAGTAATTAATGCTTTTTTCATTATGCTTTATAAATGTTATGATTATCATTTTTATAAATAATTACTAGAAATATAATTTTTTATATTTAAACTTTTTTAAAAAAACCTAATGGCAAAGAATAAATGATCATCAAATAATTATTAAAGAAATTTCCATTGGGTGTAATTGGCCAAATTGTAATCAATAAACATGCTAATAAACAAATATGGTAATTTGAGTAAAGTTTTTTTTTCTTTATATAATTATAATAAAAATATTTCATTGATAAAAAAATTAAATAAACAAACAAAAAAAATAAAAAAGAAAAACCAATAATTCCTGTTTCAGCTAATAATTGAATATAAAAATTGTGAGGATGTGTCATGCATGGAGCTACTCCTTCAGAATAACTTGGATCACTACATTTAACTCTAAACAATTTTGGGCCATGACCAATTATTGGTCTATCAAGAAACATATTAAAAGCCGTTCGATAGAGCGATTCATGACCCTCTGTAAAAAGAACAACTCTATTCCTTTTAGGCTCAGTATTATCTAGCTTTTTAGATATTTTTTCATCTTTTTTAAAAAAATGAATTAGATTCATGGTTTTGAAAATACTTACTGTGTGTCTTTCAATTAAAAGCCTACCAGTTCGATTATTATCAATAGTTGAATAAAAAATAGAAAATGAAATTATGGTAATAATTATTAATGGAACAAATAATTTAAAATTTATTCTTACAAAAACTAAAATAAATAAAATTGATATATTAATATAAAAAAAAGCTGCTCTTTCTCCACTTAATATTATAGCTATATAGGTAAAAATTAAGAATATTATAAACAAATTTTTTTCTAAATAGCTTTTATTTTTTCGAATAAAAAATAATGCAATTATAAGTGGGAGTAATCTTGATAAATATGATCCTAAAATCAATTCATCTCCAAAGAAAGAGGATACCCTTACTGGATGAGGATTTAATTTGAAAAAATATATTATAAATGCATAAAAAATAATTAAGCTAAAAGTTATAACCAGGGTATAAAAAAAATAGTTTAAAAACTTTTTATCTTTGTCGATCATATAAGAAATTAGTAAACAAAATAATCCTATTCGAAAATAGAATAAAGAACTCTCAAAACTAAGCAGTATATTGTCTGACATTAGTGATGAAAAAATGCAAACCAAACAAAAAGCTAAAAATAAGTAAAAAAAATTATTTTTAAATATATAAAACTCCTTATTTCTAAAGATATTATATAAAAACCATATTGATAACAAGCTGAGCAGCAAATCAGGTAAAAAAGGGCCTGTAACTAAAAGTGGGACTATCAAACAACTTAAAAAAGTTACAATCCTAATTTGATTCATGTTTAAAAAAATCAGCTTTGCTTATCTTGTTTTGTAAATCTAATTAAAATATAAAATAAATAAAAAATTAAACTTAAGATTATTGGAAGAATATATTTACTAACAATCTTAATTTTTTCATTAACTTTTTTTGTTGTGGGGCCATCTGTAAGCCAATCAATGATTAAAAGATTTTCAATATTTTTAAGTTTAGATATATTGTCATTTATTACTATTTTTTGAATTTTGTGAAAATTTCTAACTTTTTCAATATTTTTTTTAACTAAATCACTTGTTTCAAAATTATAATTTTGATCTATAAAAAATTCATCTCTTTCAATCAATCCAAGGTTTTTAACTTCAAATCTAATTACATCATGCTGAAATAAATCCATTGAAACCTTTTTTGTATAAATCAAGTAATCTTTAAAAAAATCCTGATTTTGATCGTCTTCTGGTAAAATTATAAAGTACCTATACACGTTTTCTTGATCTTTTTGTAAAACTTTTTTTATAGAAAATTTATTTTTCAAAACATAGTCATACAGATTGTATTTTTTATTACTAATTCTTGCAAAATCGATTAAATTATTTGTTGATAATAGGGCTACTTCAAAATAATCTCTATGATAATTTATTGTCGTAGTGATAAGTTCATAACTTATTTCACGTAAATGTAATGTGCCGAGATTAATACTTATTTTGTTTATAAAATTCAAAGGATAGAGTTCTAGATTAACTAAGGCAGAGTCTTTGAGTTTAACTTCTACAATATTTTTTTTTTGAATAAAACTGTCCAGAAAAATACTTAATAGTAAAAGTGAAACCAAAATATAAAAAAAAATTTTTTTAAACTTCCAAATATTATTAACTAGATCAACAAAAGTAAAAATATTTTTATTACTTATGTTATTTAAATTTGACACGAAATCTTAGTAATCTAAATAAGATCCTTAATCAATAAAAATGATATCTTTTAAAGAAATTTAGACTAAGTTATATTTAAGAATTCGATGCATATTTACCAAATAGAGCACTGGATTTAATTAATTCCTCGTAGGTTCCTTGGTCTTTTAATTCACCTTTCTCTATTAAAAAAATTTTCTCACAATTTTTTATAGTGGTCAAACGATGTGCTATTAATAAAATTGTAGTATTTTTTTTTAACTTATTTATTGCTTCCATTATTAGCTTTTCGGTAAGATTATCCATTGCACTTGTAGCTTCATCTAAAACTAAAATCTTCGGACTATGATATAGTGCTCTAGCTATTCCAAGTCGTTGACGCTGTCCACCTGATAATCTCACTCCTCTTTCACCAACGATAGTTTTATAGCCCATTGGTAGTTCATTAATAATAAATTCATGTAAATTAGATGCTTTAGCAGCTCGCTCAATTGATTTTTGGCTAACATCCTTTAAATCAATTCCCAAAGCAATGTTAGCTGTAATGGTATCATCAGTTAAATAAATATACTGTGGAACATATCCAATAGATTTTTGCCAAGCTTTTCGGTTATGACCATTAATAGCTTTTCCATCAACCTCTAATGCTCCTTTTTGCGGTTCAAGAAGACCAAGTATTATATCGGCTGTAGTAGTTTTTCCACTTCCTGTTGCGCCAACTAAGCCAACTGTTGAACGAGCTAAAATTTCAAAACTAATATTTTTTATAGATGTTCGTTTTGTATTTGGGTAATTGTAATAAATATTTTTTAAATTTATAGCTCTTTCAATTGGTAAGGGTTCTACATATTTATTAATTAAATTTTTTTTATCTAATTTCAATTCTTCACACAAATTATCAAGAGCAGGACTAGCAAAACGTAGACTAGAAATTGAATTATAAGATTGTTGTAATGCTGGTAAGATTCTATAACCTCCAAAAGCATAAAGAGCAATTAAAGGTAAAGCATTGGTAAAGGTTTTGCTTTCAAGTAAGTAATAAAGTGTAAATAATATCATACCCCCAAAACCTATGCCCTCGATAGCAAATCTTGGTAATTGAGCTAATATCTTCATTGAAGCTTGGTGTTTTGCAAAAATTTTTGTTGTTTTGCTAAACTTGTCAATATAAGTCTTTTCAAGGCTACCTAGTTTTACCTCTTTACCAGCACCAAAAACTTCATTAATACAGGTAAAACGTAACTGATTAACTTTTAAACGTTCTTGTCCAATATTTTTAAGATATCCACGGATAAATTTGTAAATAATCCAATAGGCTAAACCAAGTGTACAACTAATTAAAAATGCTATGAACGGATTAACAATTATCAATAAAATTAATATAGCTATAACAACAGTTGCATTTGCCAAAAGATTAATCATAGGTGTTATCGCTTGTAGGATAATCAAGTTAACTTCTGAAAGTATGGTCTTGGAAAAATCGGCACTGTTACGACCCAAAGACCAACTGTAAGGTTGGCTTAAATAACCTTCTAATAAACGTTTACCTATACTGTATTCACGCATTTGAGCAAAACGTAATTGTGCATAAATTGCTAAAGACTTAAATGTTAGGGAAATAATAAGTACAAAAAAAACTAAAAAACCTAAAAGAATTATAAATTCATTAATATTTTCAACTCCAAAAATTTTTGACTTGCTATACATAAGCTTCAATAAAAAATTACTTTCAACAATCTCTGGATTTGTCAGCACTGCTATAAATGGCATAATAGATGCCACCCCAATTGTATCAAGTATCGCCATAATCAAAATCATGATAAGCAGCAAACCTGCTCTTTTTTTTTCATGAGGTGTTAGAAGGAATAAAATTTTTTTTAGTGTTTGCATTTAGTTTTAAAGTTATATTTTAGATTATTACAATACTTCTTTTTAATCGTTAAGAATTTTTTCTAAAGAAGAATTATTGAGTGGGTCACTTAAAGTGTATGCATCAAATTTTTATTGACTTAAGCCTCTCAATCTTATCCTAATAAAATTTTATATTTTTAAATAGCAAATTGAGTAAAAAGCACGATAATAATCACTAAATTGTTGTATTAGGAATAAATTTCTCAATAAATTTTCCTATATAAAGGCTTAAATACGAGCAAAACTACTATTAATTATTTTGAGTATATTAGAGCATTTTTCATAATATAATTATTTCTTATAAAATATTACCAATCTTAAAAGATCACAAATGCCATAAATATATCCAATTGCAAAAAATGGTAAATCACGAAAATTTAAAAGTTTGAAAGTTTTATTATGAAAAGAATATCGATAAAATAATACAGTATATTTGAACCTATATAATAGAGATTTATACTGATTATTTTTTAGTGCAATTTTATAGGTATGAGCTGGATATTTTGGATAACGGACTTGTAAGGGAAGTAGATTAGCACTCATTCCGTCACTATAATATTCTTTAGTTTTTACTGGCGCACTATCTATTGGTAAGCATTCTACTTGTTCTGAAGCTTTAAACCAAAGATATAATGTGGGGATACGTCTTATCTCTATAGGATCATCATATAAAATATCTAACAATAGCTTCTGATGAATCACTTCTTGTAAATCATGTTTAACTTTATAGTCAGATCTCAAGCTTATATAATTTGTCTGTGGAATTCCAGAAAGTGAAATAGAAAAAAAATTAGAATTTTTCAGAATTCTAATTGGAAAAACAAAAAAACTTACAGAAGTATTTTTCTTTATATATTTTAAAATAATTTCAACACCTTTTTTTTCAAAAAAATCATCTGAGTCAATTATCATAACAAATTCAGCTTTTGAGTTTAAAATTGATTTTCTTAATGCTGAGGCTCTTCCTTTATTTTCTTGATAAACATAATTGATGGTAATTCTGGATTGATGATTTTTAACAACTTGATGGGTGTTATCTTTTGATCCATCATCACAAATAGATACCATGATATCATTTATTGCAGGTATTGATTTTAACAAACGATCTAAAAGTTTTGATCGATTATAAGTTGGAACACAAATAGCTAATTTTTTCATCTATAATCAAAAATAGGTTAATATTATAAAAAAAAATTAATTATAGTAAACAACTTTATCTACAAAAAATTCAAGAAATTACATTTAATGTTTTAATTATAATTATTAAAAAATTTTATTAATTAATTTAATTGTCCCTTATAACATTTTTAATGATTTTTAAAACTAATTTGACTCTGATATTCCAACTATGTTCTTGTTTTATTAATTTTGCGTTGTGTTCACGTTTTTTTTTTGAACAATCAAAATTAATTAAACTCTTATTTAGAACATAATCAAAGTTAGATAAATCTTTAGAAAATTCAATATATGAAAATTTTGGTAGTAATTTCTTTAATTCGTTATTTTCTTCAGTAATTACCGTGCAACCAGATGCAATATTCTCAACATAGCGGGGGCTAATAAGGTTCATTGGGGATTTACAATTAAGAAATACTTTTGAATCTCTATGAAGTTGAGCATATTTCTTTTTATCAAAAAATTTATAAATTCTAAAAACTCTTGATATTATATTTCCCAAAAGATTATTAGGAAATGAATTCCATAATATTGATAAATGTTTATATTTTTTTTTTTTAAATAAAGGTACCTTGAATAGAGTAAAGTATAAACGTTTAAGAATTCTTATTCTTATATCAGATTGCACTTTATCTTTAAGTGAGTTTTGTAGTATTCCACTAAATGCTAGGTCATATTTTCTTTTTTTTTTTGAATAAAAAAAATATTCATCATCATACGCAAAAGGTACATATTTAAATTTAGTTTTGGCTTTAGTTTGCCACATTTGACAATTTTGATAATGTGAAAAAACATAATCAAATTTATTTTTTTTTATCCATAACAATTTTTTATCTAAATTAGTATACTCTTTATTAAGAAATAAAAATTTTTTATGCGAGGTTTTGGATAAACCTGATTGAGGCCAAGGATCAAACGCTCTCTGGTTTCCATCTTTAAGCCATGAATGACCAACAAAAATAATATTAAATGGTCCATAAATTCTTAAAATATCCTCTAATTTTTTATTTTTATCAAAATACGAATAACCAGGACCATAAACAAATAAAGAAGTTGCCCTAGATAAAGTGTCGAGAAATTCTTTTTGGTAATTGGCAGATTTATAATGCTTAATATTTTTACTTAAATATAAAATTCGCATTTTAATTTTATGAAAGCTTTGTTTCACACCAGCTAAAAACTTTTTTTAAACCCTCATCCAATGTGATTAAAGGAGACCAATTTAAAAATTTTTTAGCCTTAGAATTATTTGCCATTCGATCAAAGTCACCTTCAGGTTTTGATTTATCAAATTTAATTGAAATATTTTTTCCAGATAAAGAAACTATTCTTTTTGCAATTTCAGCTATGGAAGTTGAATAATCTGGTCCTAATTGAATAGCTCCATTAAATTTAGAAGTTTTACTTATTGCTTTTACAAATCCATCAACCACATCATCAACATGTACAAATGCTCTTTTTTGTTTTCCAGATCCCCAAACTAAAAGCTCTAGATTTTTTTGTTCTATTGCTTTTCTACATAATGCAGGAATAACTTGAGACATTGAGGGATCAAGTTCAGCAGGTGACCCATATACGTTGTGTAATCTTAAGATCTCTATATCAATTACACCTGAATTATGAGCTAATTCAGCCTCATATTCCCCCATCAACTTACTCCATCCATACGCAGACTCTGGTTCTGCTGGATATACATCTTCTTCTAAAAATGGTGGAGGGTTAATGATTGATTGTTTTGATTTAGGATAAGAACAAGCTGTACCAGCATAAATATATTTTTTTACTTTATTAGTTACACACGCTTGTAATGTATTTGTATTAATTAAAATATTTGACCTATAAAGAGAACTCTCATTCGAAAAGACATAGTTAATACCAGCAACCACATCAGCTAAATGGACGACTATGTCCATTTTACTTGTCACTTTAAGACAATTTTCAAAATCTCTTAAATCTACTTGATGAAAATTTTTACTAGGTATCACCATATTAGTATTATCAGATAACAAATATTCTTTCTTACCTCTCCAAAGATTGTCTGCAACAAATACTTCAAATCCATTACTAACAAGTTTCTTTACTAAATTTGATCCTATCATTCCAGCACCACCAGTGACTAAAATTTTATATTTTTTTTCTAAATTCATGATTAAAATTTCAATTAAAAAATTTCTGTATACCGGCAGCCTCAAAAGTATTTAAAAGATTTTTATATTGTCCGTCTTTTTGTAATTCCATTTCACTTTCTAGATAATAAACGTGTTCTTTGTTAAAAATTGTTTTAGCATAATATAATGCTGAAGACTGAGATCCTATAACTATTTCAAGATTTTCTTGATTAAAATAATGCTCGACAATAATTGACGAAATAGAGTGAATATTTGAATAATTAGATAAACTTTTAACAAAATTATCATGATAAAGTAATTTTGTCCTAGGGTGTGGGAAAAAAAGAATTTGATCTGGACTATAAGAATATCTTTTATTTACTTCAGACAATGTTTCAATATATAAATTTTTAAGATAATCAAAGTTTCTTGCTTCTGAAATAGAATTATTTAATACTGGATTGGTGCCAATTATAATACATTTTGGTTTAAATGATAATTTTTTTTCTAAGCTATTTTTTATAAAGTTTTTATATAATTCTCTATTATCAAAATAATATTCTTTTTTTAAAAATGGTTGATTTAAATTCTTAAAGTAATCTTTTCTTGATTTTGCTAATTGTAAAATACGAATTCTAGATTTATTTATTTTTAAAAATTTGTTCCACAAATAGAACAATAAAAAAAAAGGTTTTTGACGCTTATCCCAGGGAACATATTCACCAACACCATCTTCCATAAAAAATAATTTAGATGATGATAAAAAACCTATAAAACATAAAACTGGAATTTGCATTCTTCCACTAACTAAAATAAATGGAACAGTTAACGTTTTTTTTATTTGAAATAATATTTTTAAAACAAAAAAATAATAAGAAAAATATTTAAAAAATTTTGTTTTAAACTTAATAGATTTACGTCTCATATCGACGATTTCTACATCAACAAATTTTTCAATATATTGCTTCATTTGTGAGATTAATTTCTCAGGTATGTGATCTGAAAATATAGTGAGATAAATTTTTTTATTATCTATTAATTTTTTTTTATAAAAAAAAGATAAAAAATTATAAATCTGATTGAATGATGTTATCATCAAAATAATTCCTTCTTTTTTTTGATTATTTTCGAACTTCATTTTTATTTCTTTGTTTGTTCTATTAGTAAATTTATTTTTACCGAATTCTTTTTAATGACGGTAATTTTTTTGCATATTTTTCATATAATCTTCTGCCTCCATTTTCATCACCTCTTCAAACCGGTAATCACCTCTTATGAAACCTAATTTCCAAAAGGATTTTAAAATCAAAAATTGTGTTACTGGATCGTGCCCTGGAAAACACTTAATCATTTTTAAATGAAGCTCTTTGTTATTATTTACATCCGTATAATAACCAGAAATTCGTTCTTTTGATAACATTACGTCAAAGTGATATAGAAATATTTCTTTAGGATTGTAGCGTGAAAGATCAACTATAATATTTTGCACAAGACTTAATGAACCATTAAATAACGCAAGGTCAACCCTTTTCAGAATTCTTTCATTTATATGTTCAATATTAATTCCATCTGCCGATAATCTTTTTATAATTATTTCGATATAATTCCATGCCTTTCCAACTATCCACTTAATATCTGGTGGCCAATCTAAACATCCATTTGTATTAATATGTTGGGATGTTTCGAGATTAAAGTAATTAATATCACATTTAGAACCTTTGATAACAGAGTCACCCATTTTATAGTTAGTGCGCAAAACAATATCGGCTTTATCAATTTCGTTTCCATCTTTCGTATTAACTGGTGCAGGACCAACAATAACAATTTTTTTGTTCTCTACAAATTTTCGAAACTTTTGATCTTGCTCAGAGTCTATATTATGTGTCAAACTTGTAGCTAATGGATTTTTAATATCTCCAAGAAGTTCTCTTAAATAAGCTAGAAAATATTTTTCTTGATTTTTTTTACCTTTATACAAAGGAAATAATTGGTCAAACTCAGAAAAATTACCTATTTCTAAAAGAGCCGACAACTTTGCTTTCAACTTCCAGCTTTCATTTTTTTTTAAAGAAGGGCAATACTCTAGTGCCACTCTAATAGATTTTTTACGTAGGTGGTATCCTAACTCAAATAAACTAAGACGAAGACATAAAGCGTAGATATCCAATATTTCATAGTATTCAAGTGAGTTAAAATTAGAGTATTCAATTTTATCAATTAATGATTGATTGACTTTTTGAAACTCAAGTCCTTCAGGTAAATTAATTAAAAGGATAAAGTCAGACCACCAATTATTATCAATTAAATTGCTTCTCACCATATGTTTGTTAAAAGCTTTTTGTAAATAACGATTAATATTGCCATTACTATTATTTTTAACTAATTCTTTTTTACATGCTTCAAAATAATTTTCCGCTCTAATGCCAATATTGGATCTTAATCTGGTTATGTCAAAATCTAGTAAAGTGCAAAGTTTTACTTTCACAAATCTAGGAGTATGATTGTAAAATAAGTCTTTTATTGATTGTTTAAAAGTTATCAGATTTATTATACTCATTATTTACAGGCACTATCTTAATTAAGAATTCATTATTAACATTATAGGCTGAAAATTTTTATATTCTTACTTTATTACAAATTTTTTTGAAACCAATGAGCCATTATATGATTAATAATCAATTGAGCATCTTCCACTGGACCATAATCACCTTTTTTTGACTTAATATGAACCACTAAATCGCTTATTTTTTTTAATTTTCCACCATCAAATCCCAAAATACTTATTACCTTTCCACCTCTTTTTTTAATCCATTTGGCAGCATCTACTAAATTTTTAGAATTTCCTGAGGCTGAAAAAATTAAGATTTTATCATTTTTTTTAAAATGGATTTTTAACTGGTTTAAGAAAATATTATCATACCCAGTATCATTAGCTATTGCTGTTATCACGGAAGTATTATCATTAAGTGAAATAATCTTAAATGTTTTTTTATTAGTTTTTTTTAAAATATCAAAACCTAAATCATTAGCCATTGTCATTGCAGTTGCGGCACCACCACCATTACCAAAAACATAAAGAGTAGCATTTTTTTTTCTTATATCTAAAAATTCCCTCTCAAGTTTTAAAATAGATTTTTTATCTATTTTTTTAAATGTATCTATTAAATTTTGAAAATATGAATTTGCAAAACTGGCTATATTGTTATTTTTTTTTGCTAATTTATCTATTTCTGACATTGTTTATTTTTTTATCGTTTTTATAAATTTTATCTATCATTATCATTACTGCAAGAGAATCATAAATATCCCCATACTTAACTTTCTTATTTTTATTAATAACCTCAGCAAACTCGTCTATTTCATCTGACCAAGATGTATCTTTATTGAAATAAAATTTTTTAGTTTTGGCAGTTTCGCCTTTATAAAGATAAGGTTTGGCACCTGGAAAAATCTTTAATGTTTCTTTTCCATAAGTTTTAGTTCCTGACAAAATACCTTCTAATATTATCGCTCCATTTGAAAAGGTAATCTCCATATTAAATTTATGTTGCCATTGAGTTGCTGTTGAGTGTATCGAGCTTATGACCCCATTTTTACTCCTCATAATTGCAAAAGCATTATCCTCAACATTATAACCCCAAAACTTATTAGAAATAAAGCTTTTATATTCTTGAAAACTTGAGTCATTATTAAAATATTTTAATAAGTCTAACATGTGTATCCCTTGATCTAATAAAATGCCACCACCAGCAAATTTTTTATCTGATCGCCAGTTACTGCTTGAAAAATTTAAGATTTTACTTTTGCCATATATGGCTCTGATATTGACTAAGTTTCCAAGTTTTTTGCTATCAATTATGTTTTTAGTAAATACCACAGATTTATGGTAGCGATGATTAAAACCATATTTTAATTTAAGCTTGGTATTCTTTTTAAAAACTTTAAGCACATCTCTAACATCCTGAACATTTCTACCAGGAGGTTTTTCACAAAAAACATGAATTTTTTTTTCTAAAAAATAGATAGTAACCTTTGGAGCCAAGTAATTTGGTAGTGTCACAAATACTGCATCTATATTTTCAAATGGAATTTTTTTAAAATTTTTATAGTGTATAATATTATTTTTAGTAAAATCTTTTTTAAATCTATTATCACTTATATACTTTATTAAATATTTTTTGTTTTTAACCAAAAAAAACTTTCTTTTAGTTCCAACAACACCCATCCCAATAATAGCCACTCTTATTTTCTTCATAATTATATTTTTAAATATTTATAATTCTGCTTATTATTCTTTAAATACTTTTCTACTTTCTTAAGATCTTTTTCAGTGTCTACAGAGAATGAGTCTTCATATTTCTGATTTGCAATAAATTGACCCCCATAATTATCACAGATCCTATTTGAGTCACATGACTCACTAACTTCTAAAAAACTTGGTTTAGTAAAATAAAACTTTTTTAAAGAATGCCATCTAAAAGCAAATATTCCATAAATTCTTTTTGCTTTCGTTTTTTTTGAAAAATTTTCAGTATAAGGAATAGGCGATCTCGATGTATACAATACCTCTCCTGAAGTTTTATGAACTATTTTAACAGCATTTTTATCGTTAAATTGACTTTCTTCAACAATGTCCATGGCTAGAACGGTGGCATCAATTTTTTTATTTTTATATATAGGTTTTAAAACATTTTCTATCATTTCGGTTTTCATCATTGGTTCATCACCTTGAACACAAACAATAATATCCTTATCTTTTATACCTTTAACTTTCGAAGCTGCTTCATAAACTCGGTCAAGGCATCTTTTATGTTTTTTAGATGTCATGATGACAGGTATTTTTTTAATAGAGCAAAACTTTTTTATTTCAATATCACATGTGGTTAAAAATAAATTTTTCCAATTTTTAAATAATTTTGACCTTTCATAAACATGCTCAATCATGGGTATACCCATGATTTTTTTAAGTGGCTTGTTTGGAAATCTGGTGGCAGCCATTCTGGCAGGAATAAACCCAAAAATTCTATCTTTTACTTTATCTGAACTAGTTTTTTTATACATAAAAGACCACCTTTTAGTATACTTTCTTTTGTAGATCCACCTATATGTGGTGAAATAAAGAAATTTTTAAGTTTAAGTATTTTAGAATTTTTTTTAGGTGGTTCGGTATTAAGAAC
>MDTF01002917.1_pt1 | contig 16053 bp, 13 predicted proteins | sample 811191 | NCBI WGS metagenome assembly MDTF01 (sample SAMN05326649, study PRJNA326480) | marine metagenome | isolation source: seawater | place: Southern Ocean | collected 2011 | reverse complement strand
GACTGCTAATATTTAAGTATATTTATACTTGGTTAAAATGAAATCAAAAAAAATTTTTGTAAAATGTATTTATTTGAGCCTGTTTTACTATTATATTCCATCGATATAGTCTAATATATTCAATCGATATAATCTAAAAAAAATTTAAATAAAATTATGCAATTTATTAATCTTACATTTATGTATTTATTATTGCTTGCATCTACCATTCTTATTTCAAAAAAATTAGAATTTTATGATAAACCAAATATTAGGAAAATCCATAATTCAAATGTATTTAATACTGGTGGATTAATCATTTATCTTTTTTATTTGGTAATAGTTAATTTTTTTGAATTTAACCATAATATTGAATTAATTATTTCAATCGGTTTTTTTATTTGCTTGGTTGGTTTTATTGACGATAGAATTAATCTTAAGCCATCCAATAAAGTCATATTTATAATTATACCTTCTGCATATTTAATTCTCAATGGAATAAGTGTAAATAATTTAGGAAATTATGAATACATTGGATTTTTAAACTTAGGAAAATTTCAATTACCCTTTTTAATTCTTGCTACAGGATTATTAATAAATGCTACAAACTATATTGATGGTGTTGATGGTTTATTGTTAAGCTTTTTTGTATGTTGTTTGGGTTATTATATTATTTTAATTGAGGATGCTAAAACAATCTATCTAATCAAATTACTTCTTATACCAGCAATTTTAAATTTATTTTTAAATATGCTTCCATCTAAATCAAAATTTAAATTTTTTAGTGGCAACACCGGAAGTCTTTTTATTGGTTTTTTTATAAGTTTTTTAACAATTGAACTTTATAATGGTTTCAATATCCACCCTGTATATTTAATATGGCCATTATGGTATCCTATTTATGATTTCTTATTTGTAAGTATTAATAGAGCTATTCTTAAAAAATCAATTTTTTCAGCTGATAATTCACACCTTCATCATAAAATTTTAAATAAATTTAAAAAAAATCACCTAAATACAATTTTATTGTTTTTTGTATCAAATATTTCTATTATTTATTTTGGCTTTTTAATTAGTAATTTTTCAAAATTTTTTTCATTAATAACTTTTATAATTAGTTTTTTTCTTTATATAACTCTGAGATTTAAATATAAATAATGTTGACTAAAATTAGTAATAAAATAAATTTAATACCACAAATATTAATATTATCGTTTCCAATTTTAATTATCCTGGGTTCTTTTGCATTAAACGTTTTTTCAATATTTTTTTCGTTATATGCAATATTCAATTTTAAAAAATTCAATATTTTAGATAAAAAAATTATTATCCTTTTTTTTAGTTTTATAATTTTAATTTTCCCTTTTGAAAGTATAGAGTTTAAAAATTCTTTTTTTAAATATTTATCATTTTTTAGATTCGTACTAATGCTATTTGGGCTAATAATATTTTTTGAAAATCAAAATAACAAAAATAATTTTTTTTTAAAAATTTATAAAATATATACTTTAATTTTAGCTATCATCATTGTTGACATTATAGTGGAATATCTATTCGGAACTAATATTCTAGGATACTCGTCTTATCTCGATGGACGTATTGCAAGTTTTACAAATGATGAATTGGTTATCGGTTATATATTTTGTTTTGTTTCCTTATTCACATTAATATATATTTTTAAAAATACTAATGTTTACTATTTTTTTATTATTATAAGTATTTTTTTATTTATTAGCTTTATTATAGGTGAAAGGTCTAACTTTTTAAAACTACTCTCATTAGTAGTATTATTTGCTTTTATTAATTATTTTTATTTAGAAAAATTTAAAATTAAAAATTTATTTATATTAATTCCTGTTATTTTATTTTTTTCGGTATCATTTTATCATTTAACTAAAGATACATTGCAGGGGAAAAGGCTTTACAGGCTTCTTGAAATTAATATGCCAGAAGAAAGCAAAACCTCTTTTGATATCAAAGAAAAATATTTTGAGTCAAGCCATGCTCCTCATTATTTGACTGCATATAAAATTTTTTTAAATCAACCTATATTTGGCATAGGTATAAATAATTTTTATTTAGAAAGCCAAAAAAATAAATATGAGGATGAAAGATTGAAATTTGGAGGAGGAGCTAGGGGTTCTACTCATCCACACCAGTTATATCTAGAAATAATAGCAGAGGTGGGTTTAGTTGGATTAATATATTTTATTTTTATTTTTTTCTATCCAATTTATCTTTCATTAAAGTCGTTAATAAAAATTCATGAATTAGATATAATTCCACATCTTTTTTTACATCTTTATTTTATATTTCCAATATTGCCATCCGGCAGTATTTTTGGGACAAATACTGGTATTCCATTTTGGTTTAATTTAGCAATATTAATCTATCTTTCTAAAAAGAATTTAAAAATTTATGGTTAACAAATAATTATTTGATTGCACTTACTCTAGTTTACTAATTTTTTTTTAAGGGAATTTAAGGATAGTATTAATAATCGATAAAATGACTCTATACTGCTCATTTTCATATAATACCTGTAAACATTATAACCGTTTACAATACTAACGATAATATTTGAAGATAATGAGTTTTTTCTTTTTCTATAATTTGTAAGGTTTTTATTTAAACCTTTTATATATGAAATTTTTTTTAAAATTCTTAACCATAAAATGTAATCTTCTTTTGTGTTTATTTTTGGAAATTTAAAATTATTTTTTTTTAAAAATTTTAAGTCTATCATCACTGTAGATAATCCAATATCACATGAATTTAAAATATCTTTAAAATACAATATTTTTTTTGATTTTCTTAACGATATCTTGGCACCCATTTCATTTATAACAAAATAAGAAGTATGAGAAATAGGAATTTTATATTTGTTCATAAAATTTATTTGCAATCTTAACTTATTTTTGTACCAAAAATCATCACTATCTAAAAAGGCAACATATTTAGATTTACTAGAATTAATTCCGATATTTCTTGACATTCCAGCACCTAGGTTTTTTTTATTAACAATAATTTTAATTGAAAAATTTTGTTTTACTTTTTTTTTTGAAATGAAATTTTTAATTCTTTTAAGATCAGATCTATCGCTATCATCATAAATAATTAGAATTTTAAATTTTTTGTAAGTTTGTAAAAAAACAGACTCCAAAGCCAAAAATAAATATTTTAAATTATTTTTATATGGGATAATAATTGTTATTAAAGACACAAATATTTATATAAAACAAAATAATCAAAATCAAATAATTTATTTTTTTCTTAATCCTCAATTAGGGGTGTAAATAAAAATTAAATACTTTGGAAAAATTGCTATAAAATTTTACTCATATCTGAAAAAAAATATTCTTTTGTATATAAATTTGTATTTTTATAACTTTCATTGATCTTTTTCATGTGTGTTTTTTTTTGCTTTATTAGCATATCAAAATTTTTAATAAAACTTTTTTGATTATCACTTTTGAAAATATATCCACTTTTTCCATAATTAATAAATTCAGCTGGCCCAGTATAACAATCAGATGTTAAAATTATTTTTTTACAAGCTGCAGCTTCTTGTATAACAAATCCAGGCTCTTCCCATAAAGAAGTGCAAATTAAACCTGATGAATGGTTTATATATTTGAATATATTTTTTTTGTATCCAGTAAGAACAATATATTTCGAAAGCCCAAATTTTTTTATATATTTCTCTATATTTGTTCGATCATTACCCTCACCTATAATTAAAAACATAAAATTTTTCTTTTTTTTAATAATTTTTTTTATACATTTCACTAAAAATAAAAAATTTTTTTGTGTTGTTAGTCTACCAATCGATACAAAATAGTCTTTCTTTAAAAACCTACTTTCTATTTTTTCCTTTTTGAGTTTATTGATCTTTTTATGATCAATAATTGGATCTCTAATTATATTTAAAATTCTTTTATCAAATATTTTCGTTTTTAAAATTCTATTTTTTGATTCAGATGTTTGTATCAGAATTTTCTTAATTTTTTTTTTTTGATATAAAATAAATAAATTTTCTGAATAATGTAAATTTAATTTTACCTGAAACTCTAAATATGATTTTATGGTTAAGATTAAATAATGATGCAAGTATTAAAGGTAATGATGTAATTAAATAAATAAATAAATAATCTTTTTTGTTTTGAACCAAATAAGATAACAAGGGGAAAAAGCAGAATATAAATATTAAAAAATATTTAAACCTGCTCCAAAAAAAACCCTCCTTCGGTAATCTATATAACAATCTATTACTTATTAACTTAATTTCTTCTATGTTATTTTTTTTGAGCAAGAGTCTATATTTATCAAATTCACCATATGAATTTAGGATTTTACATTTATATCTATTTGACTTAGAAAACGATTTTGCCGACTCAATAACAGCTTTTACAGTTCCTACATCTCCTACATAAGGGCACCAAAATGTTAATGTTTTTATCATCTATTATTGGTTAATCTTATATACTTTTCTTATCTTTTTTTATTAAAATTTTTTTTTGAAAAAGATACAAGTAATTTTGTAAAAATAATTAAAAAACTAAATTTAACATAAATTGTTTCATGTATTCTACCAATTATATTGTTTTTAAAAAAATTTGGTAAGATTTTTAAATTATCACTATATGGTTGTAGTTCAATTTTTCTCATTTTCGGTATCATAATAAATGATAATAATAATCTTTGTTTGTTTGAAAAATTTTTTGTTCCTCTGTGCCATAAGTTATGTTTTCTAATTAAAATTTGCCCTTTTTTCATTGTTAACTTTTTTTTGTCTTTTTTTGAAAAAAAAAATTCATCAAATGACATGGATCTAAGATGTGACCCAACACATACTTCTGTCGGCCCATTGGCTAAAGTTATATCTTCAGTCGCAATTGAGATTAAATACATTTCTTGTTGATAATTTCCATCAGTATGGAAAATTTGAGCACCTTTTTTTGGCAATGTAACATTGCCACCAAAATTTATATCGAATAAATCTATTTTTTTTGAAGTGAGATTTTCAAAGTAACTTACAAATTTCTCCATAAATACTAAAGAGTGGAGTTTAGACCCAAATGGTCCTTGGTTAATCCCAAAATTTCCCATGATGTAACCTCCAAGTTTTTCTATATTTGAATATCTTATTTCTTCACTCAAACTACTTTCAATTTCATTAATTAAATTATTGAATGAAGGATTATCACTTAAATTAGTATCTAATAAAACATAGCCATTTTTATCAAAAAAACTTTTATTGATTGATTCTTTTAAAAACATAATCCTCTCTATGAAGTTTTGTTATAAATTTATAATTCTTTTCATTCATAAATTGCTTTAATTTTTCGATATTATAACTTTCAATGCAAAAATAATTAATATTAATTTCTTTAAAATTAATTCCTTTCAACAATTCTATTTCTGAACCTTCAACGTCAATAATTGCAAGATCAATAGCTTTAATATCATGTCTTTTGAAAATATTTTCTAGAATTTCAATTTTACATTCATAAGCTTTAAAATTTCCTAATTTTGCTTCTTTAGCCATATTATTTATTCTTTCTATGGGATAGTCTGTAAATTGAAGTTTATCTTTTTCATCTACAATATATGACATTAGATTTAGATTCTTTATATAAAGTTTTTTATCAAGATATTCTTCACTTAAGCAAATGTAATTTAAACAAATATTTTTAGGTCTATTTCGTTTAAGGTATTTAAAATGTAAAGGGTTTGGCTCAACTAATAATCCAGACCAATTTAAATCTTTTTCAAATCTTAAGGAAATTGACTCAGATATTCCATTAAATGCTCCTATTTCCAAATAAAAACCTTTTTCTTTTCCAATTATATCAATTAAGCTTTTATCTATATTTCCTCTTGCAGAATATTTTTTTAATAAAAAAAATTTTAATGATTGATAGTTAGAAATAAAGAAATGCCATAAATTATATGAAACAACATTTTTTAAAAAATTTTTAATTTTATTTGCTAGTATCATACAATCAATTAAACATATTTATTATAATCTAATAATTTTATTAAACTAAATTTTATTTTTATCATTTAAGATACTTATTACATCCTTAAGTGAAGTTTTTTTGCTAATTCCTAAAAAAAACTTGTCAATTAATTGATATTTTTTTCGATCATAATTGCCATATTTTTTTTGAACAAAATGTAATCCAGCATAAAATATTTGAATTATTCTTGAGGAGTATTTTTTTCGAAAGGAAAGCAGTATCATAATAAAAAATTTAAAGAAAAACATGTTGTAACCAAAAAATTTGTCACCAACAGAGCCAATTTTATTTATTAAAACTAGTCTATATTTATAGTTATAGTATATAGTTTTGGCCCAATTAGTGCCTACAGTATGTGAAACTGAGTGGTATATTTTTTGATTTAAATCAATAAATAGCTCACCACCAATTTGCCTGAACCTGTGTGATAATTCTATGTCTTCTTCGCCATAAAAAAAATCAGGATCTGAAAGGCCAGCTAGTTTTAAAAATTTTGAACGCATTACAGATGCACATCCAACAATTGCATCTGTTTTAATTAAACCTTTAAATTTCTTTGAGTCTTTTTTTTTACATATGTGATTTGAACATTCTCTTTGAAGTTTTAAATTACTTCCGATTTTAGTACCGCCAAACCATATAGTATTAGGATTATTTGCAAACATTACTTTTGGACTTATAGCGGCGATAAATCTATTTTTTTCCAGTCTTTTAACTAATTGATGCATTAAAGTTTTGGGAACAAACATGTCATTATCTATTCGCGCTATGTAATCATACTTATTTTTTAAACAAAATTCATACCCTGGATTGTGACCAAGCCCACACCCATAATTAATTTTATTTTTAATATAAAATAATTGTTTGTTTGTATTATTTTTTTTTGTAATAGAGTTTGATTTAATTTTACTAAATTTAAATTTTCCTTTTTTAAGCCAATCTAAAATTTTTTTTGAATATTTCTGGTCAGAGTTGTTATCAACTAAAACAATATCAAATTTTTGTTTTTGCTGTTGAAAAAGTGATCTTAAACATTTGATAGTCTTATCGCTATCGTTCCAAAATAAAACTACTACTGCTAATTGATCTGAAATTTTTTTCATCAGTTTAATTTTATTTCATCTAGTATTTTTTTGGCTCGATGCACTAATGAGTATTTTTTACTTAAACTATGATTATTTTTTGAGATAATGAGCTGTTTGTTTGGTTGATATTTTAATTTTTGTATTTCTTTCTTCCATGAAAATACATTTGTATAATTTTTGATAAAAATTGCATTTTTTTTATCTTTAATAATCTCTTTCAATACATCAAAATCAGAACATATTATAATTTTACCAACACTCAAATAATCAAATAGTTTAAGAGGTGATGTGAATTTAGTTATGTCCCCTATATCTCCTGCAACTGTTATGGCAGACACATATGGCATTAATAAAATATCCATTTTACTTAATTCATTAGGTATGTCCTTATAAGGAATATACCCATGTATATGCATATTTCTTTCAGAGATTTTATTTTTAGAACCATTCATTTTATTAAGATCTCCGTAGAGATAATATTTATTCTGCCTGTCAATTTTTGCTAAATTTTTAATCAAATTTAATCCTCTAGATTGAAATAATGATCCAAAGTAACCAATTCTAAAAAAATTTTTATTATTTGAAAATTCAAACTTCTTATTGATTGATGAGCCACTAGGCAAAACAATAATTTTTTCTTTTTTTACAAGATTATTTTTTACATATTCATTTTTAACACCATGCGTAATAGCTACAATTTTTTTTACATAAAATGAATTTAAAAATTTAAATTTTGCCACTAAAAATCTTATAATTCTAGACTCAGTTTTTAAGTCATGATGCAACTCCATCACTATTTTTTTTTTCAGAGCTACTAATAAAAAACACGTAAAAAAATTCCTTGTAATATAAATTTGTGGTTTATATCTTAAACTTTCTAAGACTGAAATTATTGAAAAGAGATAATAATTTATTCCAAGAGGAAAAGTTTTAAAATATTTAATTTTTTTTAAAATAAATTTAGACTTAATATTATAAAAACTTGAGAAGTTCATTTTAGAAATTGATTCATTGGTAGAAATTAAAGTAACTTGATTATTTAATTTTGAAAATGCTTCACACATTTTTACAATTTGTATTGAGCTAGCTACCGGGGATGGAATGGCATTATTGGACAAGTAACATATTTTCATATTAAAATTTATATTTTTTTAGAAATATTTGGAGACTGATTAAATTCCAAATCAAATATGGATCACAATATCCTTCTCTGTGTTTATTCAGTAATTTTTGAGAAAAATCCAAATCGATTATATCTGATGAGTCATAATACTGCTTGCTTAATATTTCTTTTCCGAATTCATAAATTTCTTTCCTTAACCAGCCTGAAAATGGTGAAAGAAATCCAATTTTTTTTTTTAAAATAAATTTATTCAAACCTTTATAGTTTTTTAATAATATATTTTTACTTTTAAAAAAAAGCCCATATTTTTTTGAATCTTTTATCATTAAGTAATCTTCGATAATTTGTTTGTCCAAAAAAGGAACTCTTGCTTCAATTCCTTTATTTCCATATATTTTATCGTTTCTGACAAGTATATCATTAGGTAGCCATGTATCTAAATCATGAAACATTACATTGGATAAATTTGGATGATTATTTAAATTTAATGAATGATTAAGAATTTGATCTAAATCACTATTATTTATTAGTTTAAAATCTTTATATACATTTTTGGCATTTCTAAATAAGTTTTGCTCACCAAAAGATAAATACAAATTTCTAGAATCTTTAATTGAAAGCCTATTAATATTTTTGTTTTTTGTCTTGAAGTCTATATTTTTAAATAAATTTGACTTAATAAATAGAGACAATATATAAATTGATTTATATCTATTATATCCTGTAAAGACTTCATCACCACCATCTCCTGAAAACAACACCTTTTCAGATATGTTGTTACTTAGAATGAGATTAGAAATTGCATTTTGATTCCCTGTTGGTTCCTCTGTAATATCTATAATTTTTTCTGCATTATCTCTAAAATCCTGAGAGCTTACTTCTATGGAATTAAATTTTACACCATAATGTCTAGAAATTTTTTTTGCTACATCATGATCTTGTTGATGATTTTTTGAGTCCTTAAATGTAACGGAATAATTTGTAAAATTTGTTCCTTTATTTTTTAATAGTTCTTGGAAAAGTATATTTGAGTCCACTCCCCCAGATAAAGAAAGTGCGACGGGTACATCAGATAAAAATTGATTTGAGAAGTTTTTATTAATATCATTATTTATCTCATTTTCATTCTTGTTTGTTTTAAATTTAAAGTTTAATAATTTTGTTCTTTTGTAATTCCCATTGCTAATTTCGATTAATTCTCCTGGTAAAACTTTAAAAATATTTTTAAAAAAAGTTTCCCTATAATCATTTCTATTAAAGTTTGAGTATGAATTTATTGCATCATGATTTAGCTGTTTATTTTTCATGTAAATAAGTATGCTATTTATCAATGATGAGAATATAAATTTTTTAGTATCAGATTCAAAATGGTAATATAGTGGTTTTACACCCACAATATCTCTAACTAAGTAAAATTTTTTTAATGTTAAATCATATATAGATATACTAAATATACCTGATAATTTCTTAAAAGAATTTTTTCCCTCTAAATCAAATAATTTTATGATTACTTCTGTGTCTGAATTTGTTTTAAAAGAATAACCTTTAGAAATTAAAATTTTTTTAATTTCAAGATAGTTATATATCTCACCATTAAATGATAAAACAAAGTTTTTAAAATAATATGGCTGATTAGATCTTTTATCAGGATCAATTATGGAAAGCCTGTTGTGACCAACGGTATACTCATTAGATGCGAAGTAATCTTGGTTATCTGGGCCTCGGCTGGAAGTTACAGCCATCATTTTCTTTATTAGGCTCTCATCTTTAAAATTAAAACCATCAATTCCACACACAAAACTATCCTTATTGTTAATTGATTATTAACAGTTATGTTTTAAATAACACTTATAATCTTATTTACCATTAAATTTTATTTTAAGAATTTGCTTAATCTTTCCGCTAAGGCACAAATAATTAAAGTAGGATTAACACTTCCAGAGGTTGGAAAAATAGCTGAGGAACAGCAAAAAATATTTTTTAATCCATGCATCTTTAAATTTTTGTTTACAATTTTAGGGTAACTCAATCCACCAATATGGTGTGACGCATCCGATAGATCTTTTACATTAAATCTAAATTTTTCTAGTTTTGGTTGAAAGCTAAAAAAGTTTTTTACTTCTTCTAATAATTTTTTTGTAACTTTAATTTCTTTTTTACTAAGAGACAGATTAATATTCACTTTATCATCTTTTATATATACTTTATTTTTAAATCTTGGTTCCATTTCTAAAAAGATTTTTATTATTATTTTTTTTTTAGATCTAAATATACTTTTTATTTCTTCAAACCTTACATAAGTATTTAATGTTCTTTGATTTTTCTGAAACAATGACAGCCCCTTATAAGTACTGAAATTTTTTTTCGAATTTAATTTTAAATCATCAATTAAATTTTTTTTAGGAAATTTTATCTCACCAACATAGCTTTTTGGGTGGTCCATAAAATATCTACCTAAAAATCTTTTATTGGTAATTCTTTTTAATTTTTTTTCTTTTATTGAATTAATAATTAATGAACACGATTCTATTGTACCCGCACAAATTATTATCTTTTTTGCATTAATTAAGTAACTTTTATTTTCATAATAAAAAAAAATTGAATTTTTATTTTTTGACTCATCTAGTGATTCAACTTTACAGTTTGTGATCATATCAAATTTTTGATTATTAAAATATTTTGAAAACCGTAAAGGATTTTTAAGTTCAATAAATTTTCTAGAATAAAACTTTTTTTTGAAAATTTTTTGTTCGTCAAGTTTATTAATGTTAAACTTATATTTTGGTCCAACTTTTTTACACCAATCTAATAAAATTTTATGACTTAAAGGCCAAATATTAATATTTTTATTATTACACATCTCATTTTTGGATATTAAAGAATAAATATGTGCCCAGCTATTACTTGTTCCACCTACTCCGAATACTCGAGAATCTTTTTTAATTTTAAAATTCTTTGAAAATAGATTTTCATTAAACTTTTTTTTAAACCCACCTCTTTCGACAACTAATATTTTTTTTTTTGTTTTAATCAAATTATTTAATACTACAGATGCGGCGGGACCTGAGCCAATAATTATATAGTCGTATAATTTATGAAACTTGCTTAGTTTGTCGTTTAAAGCTAATTTATCTTCTTCTAGATTAAGATGCATCTTTAAAAATTATATCAATCCTTTTTTTTATATTTGGAATATTATTTTTTTTTATCCATTCTAAATCTATAAAGCAAAGATCTTTAAAAAATATTTCATTATTATTTTCAGAAATAGAATTAATATTTAATAGATTCAAATTTGTGTACCAATTATATCTTTTGATAATATTGGATGTAATTTTATGTGAAAAAAAAAATGGTATTCCAAAATGAAATCCACTTATCACTGTATTTGGATTAAATGGATGCTTAACATCCAATTTATCTAAAAAATTATATATAATTTTAATTTTATTTATTAAAATTTGGTTTCTTTTTTCAAATGTTTTTAAATCATAAGTTGCTAAAAAAGCTGCGATTGGATGCATTCGTAATTTCAAATCATTAACTCCGCCCGCTACATCAAAATTTTTATTTTTTGTATGACCTGGGTGGTGATTATTAATCATTTTTAAATATATATTTTCATCATCAGTCAAAATTGTACCTCCTTCACCTCCTGAGATAGATTTATTTCCCTGTAAACTAATAAACGATATGTCAAAAAATTTAACATGATCTACATTATTTATTTTCATTCCTTGAGAATGACTTGCATCCAAAATGGTTTTTGCACCTTTATTTAAATAAGACTTTAAAATTTCAAAATTTATATAAAATCCGTAAGGACAAGTCATTATTAACAAATCAAATTTTAGATTTTCAGTATTTTGTGAAATAATTTTAAAATTTCTATCAATATCAAAATAATAAATATCAAAGCCAAATTTTTTTAATGTTTTAATTACAGATGGAAAAGTTAATGAAGAAATTAAAATCTTAGAATTTTTTTTTAGATTTAAAGACAAAAGAGATGCATAAAAAGCTGTTGTTCCACTTGAAAAGGTTAAACAATATTTTGAATTAAATTTTTTAGATAATGATGACTCGAAATCATTTACATATTTAGGATATTTAGAATAATCTTTTTTTAAAATTATCAGAACTAAGTGGAGAAAAAAAAATAAATTAAACTCTCGAATTACTCTAAAAAAAATTTTCAATTTTGCCATCATAGCACTACAAAGTTTAAATTTGATTTCAATAAATTAATTACCATTGTAAATATCTTGATAATTGTTTTTTAATATGGTTTTGCTCAAAGTTTGATAATTCATGTTTGGCTTTATATGCATTAAATCTAGTTATATTGGTATCAAATTTATTATCTATTTTACTTATGTTAAGAAAGTTTAAAATTTTTTTTTGTTCTTTGCCATTTTTTTTTACAAAATCTTCTAATTTAATTTCCAAAACATGCTTTTGTAGTTTTTTTGGAATTTTTTTTTTATAATCATTAAATTTCCACATAATTTTTTCAAACCAATCAGTCCAAACTTTTAAATTATCCCATGGATAAGCTTTTGATTGACGATTTTTCATACTATTATAAATTCCTCTAGGGTCCCTAGTAATCAAAATAACCTTCACATCATCAAAGTATGAAAAAATATTAATAAAGTTCCACATGTTTATTGATTGGTCTAATATTACGTGTTTAGTTTTGTTATTCTTTAATTGATATTTTAAAATCCCGTTAAGATAATTTTTTGTTTGTTTAAAAAAAATATCCTCTTTGACTGGTAAATACATTTTAAATAAATAGTTTTTGCTATTAGTTTTTCCTATTTTTTTTTTAGCGTAAAAAAAAATCTTTTAAAAAAATTTGTTTGTATTCCAATAAACTGTGGAAATGCCCTATAATTCAAAGTTGTAATATTTTCAATATACCTGTCGGTCAGTAATAAAATATTTTTATCATAAACTTTGACATTTTTATTATTAATTTTAATTTTTAAATTAACTAAATTTTTTACATAATTTTTAAATCTCATAATTGCATTTGATGGATTGTTTATTGAATGGTTTTTATAAAAATTATAATAAAGATTTAATATTCCATCTGGATCATCTATCATTCTAAATTCTTGACTTTGAAATGGACTTTTATACTTAGTATTTTTTGTTAAAAAATCATGCACTGCTCCACATCCGCTGTTACCAGTGCCTATTGTAATGACTACTTTCATCTATTTTTCTTTATTATGTTTTAATTTTTTAATTCAATAAACATCATCATACTAATTTTATAATAATATTTAAGTTTTTGATTATTTTTAATATTCTGTTTTATGGGTTTTTAGCTATTTCTTTAAACTTTTGATTGACTTGCATTAATTTTTCAAATGTTCCCTGCTCTTTAAGTTCTCCTTTCTCTAATAACAATATATTATCACAATTTTTTAAAGTACTCAAACGATGTGCAATAATGATAATGGTCATATTTTTTCTAAGTTTTTGTACGGCATCCATTACCGCTCTTTCAGTTAAATTATCTAATGCGTTTGTAGCCTCATCTAAAATTAATACTTGTGGTTTATGGTAAAGTGCTCTTGCAATTCCTATTCGCTGTCGCTGTCCTCCAGATAGTCTTACTCCGTTCTCCCCTACGGTAGTTTGATATTGTAACGGTAAATCATTAATTATAAACTCATGTAAGTTTGCAATTTTAGAAGCATGCTCTACCGCATCTTGGTTGATATCTTTTGGGTCAATACCAAAGGCTATATTGGCAGCAACAGAGTTATCAGATAGAAAAATCCGTTGTGGCACGTAACCAATGGATCGCTGCCAAGCATTACGATTATTTTTATTAATCGCTTTGCCATCTACCTCTAGCGTACCTTTCTGGGCTTCTAAAAGTCCAAGAATGATATCAACTGTAGTAGTTTTCCCACTCCCAGTAGATCCTACTAACCCAACAGTGCTACGAGCCTGGATAATAAAATTAATATCTTTTAAGGCTATTCGAGTTGCATTTGGGTAATTATAATGGAGATTTTTTAAAGTTATGTCTTTTTTAAGAGGTAAAGCTTTTTCTATCCTAGATGGACTATATGGTTGCAGACTTTTTAAGTCGTCGTACACGCTATCAAGTGCAGGAATAGTAAAGTTCAATAGTGTAATACTGAAGTAAATTTGTTGCAAAGCAGGCATTAGACGATACCCAGCAAAGGCATAAAGTGCCAAAATGGGTGCGGTATTAATAAAATTTCCAGCTTTTGACATTAAATATAGTGTCACTAATATCATTCCTCCAAAAGTTATTGCTTCTAGAGCAAAGCGTGGGATTTGACCAATGATTGCTAAAAATGCTGAATACTTAGCTAAACTTTTTGATGGTTCGGAAAATCTTTCAATATAAATTTTCTCGATACCACCCAGTTTAATTTCTTTTGCTGCACTAAAGGCTTCGTTTAAAGCAATATACCTTGTTGCATTAACTTTAACACTTTCCTTTCCAATTCGATTGACAAAACTTTGAGTGGATTTGAAAATTAATAAATAAGCTGCACCAAGTGTAAAGCCAACTATCATTGTAAGTTTAGGTTCAACTAAAATTAACAATATTATTATTGCTATAGTAACAGCACTTTGTGCAATTAAATTTAATAAAGAGGCTAAGCCTTTGCCAGCAACCTTGCTAATTTCTGAAAGAATGGTTTTACCAAGTTCAGCACTATGACGACTCAAAAACCAGCTATAAGGCTGGTGCAAATACCCTTCAACTAAGCGTTTAGCTAAACTATGTTCACGCATTGAGATAAAGCGAACCTGAAAATAAAATGTGATAGCTTTAAATGATAAAGAAAAAAGCAAAAATAAAAAAACAAAAATACCTAAAACAAAAAGAAACTGTTGATCAGTTACAACACCAAACGCACTTGTAAATTCAAAAGCGCTCTTTAAAATATAATTAGTTTCAATAAGTTGAGGGTTTGTTAAAATAGCTATGAATGGTAAAATTGAAGCTATTCCAAGCATATCAATAAAAGCCATGGTAATAATCATTCCTAGCAATAGATATGCACGTCTTTTTTCGTGAGAGGACAAAAGATATAAAAACTTGTTTATAAGTTTCATTGGTTTTTAATTAAAATAGTTCGATCAGAGAGAACCTCGCATTTTACATTCTCTATTCCAAGAATGTTCTGTATTTTTTTAAAACATGTTTGTACATCATCTTTTTTAAGATATGGAAATTTTACCTCGTCGTTTATTTTAAACTTATCTGGCAAAAAAAATTTTCTTAATTTACCAATCAATTTCCTAAATTTATAAAATTTAAGAAGCAATTTATACTTCTTAAGATTTGAAAATTTAGAAATATTATTATCATCAAGACTTTCCCACACCTTAATTATTTTTTCAGCTGCTAGCTCATCTTTATCTAATAAAATTTTTTCATGAATTATGCTGGGTAAATTTTCACTCACTTCTTTTTGATCTTTGATTTTAATACTTTTAAAAAGGGAATTCACTTCAAGTAAAAGATCATCTAAAGTATTTACTTGTATACCCAATTTATATGCTCGGACTTTGTATGAAATTTTTTGAAAGTTATTATATTGAATTACTGGTGTTTTATTAATTGTTGCCTCTACTGCAGAGGTACACCCATATTGCATGACAGCAAAAGCATTATTTATCCACGCAGAGAGAGAGCCTTCACGAATAATATGGAGATTGGGAATGTCTTCAAGATATGTTTTCCAAATCTCAATACTATCATTAGGGTGAGGGCGTAATACAATGTCATATCCAATATTATTTTTACACAGAAGTTTAATAGCTTCAATAAAACTAG
>MDTF01000945.1_pt1 | contig 16057 bp, 16 predicted proteins | sample 811191 | NCBI WGS metagenome assembly MDTF01 (sample SAMN05326649, study PRJNA326480) | marine metagenome | isolation source: seawater | place: Southern Ocean | collected 2011 | reverse complement strand
CTGCGACCGGGAATCTAAACAAACATCTTGCACAACAAAAAGAAATATTAGAAAAGATACTTAAAGATTAAATGGCAGAAAAAATTACAGTTCCAGCATTAGGTGAATCAGTTACAGAAGCTACGGTATCCAAGTGGTTAAAATCACAAGGTGAAAACGTGTCAGCAGATGAGCCGATAGTAGAACTAGAAACAGATAAAGTTAATGTTGAAGTTCCAGCGCCTTCAAACGGAGTTTTAGATAGCATTGTTGTTAAAGAAGGCGAAACAGTCAACGTAGGCTCTTTACTTGGGACAATTAATCAATCTTCAAAACAAATCCAAGATAAAGTTAGCGAAGTTAAAAATTATGCTCCTCCTGAAAAAAAAATTAAGGAAGAATTAAAAATTTTTGAGAAAGATCAAATTTCAAAACCAAAAAAAATAAAAATAAAAGAACCTTCTCTTAATTTAGAGGAAGAACCACTCATACTAGATCAAATACATGAAGAAAAAGCAGTCTTAAAGAAACCTCCTACAGTTAGAGTGGAAACAAATGTTTCACCAGCTGCAAGAAAAATGGCCAATGAAGCAAATATTGATTTAAAAAACGTAGAAGGATCTGGAAAAAATGGTGTGATCCTTAAAGAAGATATTATGAGCTTAATGGGCTCTAAACCTTTGCCAGCAGAGAGAAAAATAAAACATGGCCCAGAAGAAAGAGTCAAAATGACAAGATTGAGATTAACAATTGCTAAAAGATTGAAAGAAGCACAAGAAAATGCGGCGATGTTAACCACGTTCAATGAAGTAGATATGAGTCAAATAATTGCAATGCGAAATCAATATAAAGAAGAATTTCAAAACAAATATGGAGTTAAACTCGGTTTTATGTCCTTCTTTGTTAAAGCCTGCGTCATAGGCTTAAAAAATTATCCAACGATAAATGCAGAAATTCAGGGAGAAGAAATTGTTTATAAAAACTATTATAATATAAGTATTGCAGTTGGAACTGACAGAGGATTAGTAGTACCTGTACTTAGGGAAACAGATGAAATGTCGTTTGCTGATATTGAAAAAAATATTGGAGATCTAGGTCAAAAAGCTAGAGATGGAAAAATAACAATTGAAGATTTGCAGGGCGGAACATTTACAATTACAAATGGAGGTATATATGGATCTATGCTTTCAACGCCAATTCTTAATCCTCCTCAATCAGCTGTTTTAGGCATGCATAATATTATACAAAGGCCCGTGGTTATTGATGACAAAGTAGAAGTGAGACCAGTAATGTATTTAGCATTGTCATATGATCATAGAATAATAGATGGAAAAGAAGCAGTTTCTTTTTTAAAAATAGTTAAAGAGTCTTTAGAACAACCCAAAAGGCTTTTTTTAAATATATAACTATGGAAGATGATTTTGATTTAGTCGTGATAGGGGGAGGACCTGGAGGTTATGTTTGTGCAATAAGAGCAGCACAACTTGGTCTTAAAACTGCATGTGTTGAGTCACGAGGTACACTAGGTGGAACATGTTTAAACGTAGGTTGTATACCTTCAAAAAGCTTATTAAATCTCTCAGAAAATTACCATAAAGCAAAAAAAGATTTTAATAATCAAGGTATAGAAATATCTGACATTAAATTAAATATTAATAAAATGATGTCTAATAAAGACAAATCAGTTCAAGTTCTAACTAAAGGCGTCGAATTTTTATTTAAAAAAAATAAAGTTACTTACTTGAAAGGTAAAGGAGTCATTTTTTCAAAAAATTCAATAGTTGTTTTTGGAAGTGACAATAATAGAACTAATATTAAAGCAAAAAGCATTGTTATAGCGACAGGGTCTTCACCCACATCTTTGCCAGGAATAGAAATAGATGAAAAAAATATAGTGTCTTCAACCGGAGCTCTTTCGTTCTCAGAAGTTCCAAAAGATCTAGTCATCATCGGTGGTGGATATATAGGTCTAGAAATGGGATCAATTTGGTCAAGATTGGGATCAAATGTGACTGTAGTTGAATATTTAGAATTTATAACTCCAGGAATGGATAAGGAAGTTTCAAATGAATTCAAAAAGATTTTAAGCAAACAGGGAATAAAATTTAAACTTAATAACAAGGTAACTGCAGTTATAAATATAAAAAATAAAGTTGTTGTAGATTATACAAACAACACAACAGCAGCAAGAGAGAGAAAAGAATGTGATAAAGTACTAGTCTCGGTAGGAAGAAAACCCTACACAGAAGGACTTAATCTTGAAAAAGTAGGAATTAAGACAGATTCAAAGGGAAGAATAGAGGTTAATGAAAAATTACAAACATCATTAAAAAATATTTACGCAATTGGAGATGTTATAAAAGGTCCGATGCTAGCACACAAAGCTGAAGAAGAAGGTATAGCAGTTGCAGAAATCATAGCAGGCCAGGCAGGTCATGTTAATTATGATGTAATACCTGGGGTTATTTATACTTCACCTGAAGTTGCTACAGTAGGCAAAACAGAAGAAGAACTTAAGTCAAAAAATATAGATTATAAAATAGGCAAGTTCCCTTTTCTTGCAAACTCAAGAGCGAAAGTTAATAACGATACAGATGGTTTTGTAAAGATATTAGCTGATAGTAAAACTGATAAAATTTTAGGTGTACATATAATTGGACCGCATAGCGGAGACATGATTGCTGAAATGGCTTTAGCTATGGAATTTGGAGCTAGTGCGGAAGACATAGCTAGAACTTGCCATGCTCACCCGACACATACAGAAGCCATTAAAGAAGCCGCTTTAGCTGTTGATAAAAGACCAATTCATTTTTAAATAAAAAAAATTCAATTACTATTGTTCTATGAAAACTCAAGTATTGTTGCCAAAAATATTTAATTTTTCTTTTACGTACAACTCTAATCAAATTCCAATTAAAATAGGAGATTTAGTAGAAGTTCCCTTCGGAAAAAAGAAGGAAATAGGCATTGTTTGGAAAAATAATAATTTTGAGCCTAAAGGTGTAAAAATAAAAAATATTAATAAAAAAATAAAAAATTATTCAATTGACCGAAAACTAGTTGATTTTATTGAATGGTTTTCAACTTACAACATGGTTTCAATTGGTCTGGTTCTAAAGATGGCAATAGGTATTAATGATAATTTTACGAAAAAAGATGACCCTGATATTGATTTTATAAAAACAAAGTTAAAAAAATATAAATTAAATACCGAACAAAAAAACGCTCTACAATATTTAGAAAATACTAATAATAAATTTGATGTTGCGGTTCTTCAAGGAACCACTGGATCAGGTAAAACACTAGTTTATTTTGAAAGAATAAAAAAAATTATAGATAAAAAAAAACAGGCGTTAGTTTTACTTCCTGAAATATTTCTTACCAACGAATTTAAAGCAAGATTTGCAGATTTTTTTGGTTATGAACCAGCAATATGGCATTCTAAAATAACTCCTAAAAACAAAAGAATAATTTGGAAAGGAATTATAGAAAATAAAATAAAATTAGTTGTGGGGGCTAGATCGGCATTACTTTTGCCTTTTAAAAATCTAGGTATCATAATTGTAGATGAAGAGCATGATACTTCATATAAACAAGATGAAGGAGTCATTTACAATGCGAGAGACATGGCAATATCAAGAGCCTCATTAGAAAAAATTCCCATAAATTTAATAACTTCTATACCATCAATTGAAACATATAATAACATTCAAAATAAAAAATTTAGGCATATAAAGATTTTTAATAGATTTAATAATTATCCATTACCAAAAACCAAAATTATAAATTTAAATATAAACAAGATAAAAGATAAGTTTATTTCTGATGAAACAATAATTGAAGTTAATAAATTTCTAAAAAGGAAAGAGCAGGTATTATTTTTTATTAATAGAAGAGGTTATGCTCCATATTTAATTTGTAAAAAATGTGGTTCAAAACAAATTTGTCCAAACTGTTCAATGTACTTAACTTTTCATAAGGATAAGAACAAAGCCATATGTCACCACTGTTCTCTGGAAAGAGAAATAAAAATTAAATGCAAAAATGGTAATAATTGTGATTTCGTTATGTACGGTCTGGGTGTTGAAAAAATTTTTGAAGAAGTTAAAAAAAATTTTTCAAATAATAAGGTGAATATTTTTTCAAGCGATTATATGAAAAAAAAAAAGCAAGCAGAATTTTTATTTAAAAAAATTAATAATAATGAAGTAGATATTTTAGTAGGAACACAAATGATTTCAAAAGGTTTTAATTTTCCAAAGTTAAATTGTATAGTAGTAATTGATGCTGACTTTTCCGGTAGAGGTTATGACTTAAGAGCTACTGAAAAAAACATTCAATTATATCATCAACTTAGTGGTAGAGCAGGACGATTTAGTTCAGAGTCGTTGATTATTTATCAAACGCTTTCACCTAAGGATGTAATTCTCAATGAACTAATTAAAAACAAATCAGAGGAATTATTAAAAAATGAATTAGTTTTAAGAAAAAAAAATAAATTACCCCCATTTACAAGATTAATTGCAATAATAGTTTCATCAAATCAATATGATTTGAGCACTAAAGGGGCAAGCGAGATCAAGATACAATTAAAAAAAATTGAAAATATCGAGGTAATGGGTCCCGTGGACTCACCTTTGCTTAAAATAAAAAAAAAATTCAGAACTAGACTATTAATAAGATTTAATAATAAAGGCTTGATACAAAAAAAAATTACCAGACTTCTAAATTCCCTTAAAATCTCATCTAAAATTAAACTTACGGTTGATGTGGATCCAGTAAATTTTAGTTAATTATAAAATTGGTAACTTGATCAACATATGCTCTTATGATACGAAACGCACATAATTTCGCGATAACTTCATACTAAACAAAAATATGAGTTCAAAAAAATCTTTTTCTAACGAAACTTCAGAAAGGTATTCACGTGCGCTTTTTGAAGTTGCAAAAGAAGCGGGAGAGTTAGAAAAAATGGAAACTGACATAACAAATTTTCAGCTTATTTTTAATAATAGCGCTGAATTAAAAAATTTTATACAAAACCCAACTAAAAGCTTAAATATACAAAATACTGTTATGGATTTATTATCCGAAAAATTAAATTTTTCAAAAAATTTAAAGAATTTTTTTTTACTTTTAATAGAGAAAAGAAGAATTTTTTTTTCTAAAAAAATTTTAGATAGTTTTTTAAGACTATGTTCAAAAAAAAGAGGAGAGATTAAAGCATCTCTAATATCATCTAAAGAACTATCAACATCCGAATTAGAAAACATTAGCAAAGAATTATCAACATCAATAGGGTCCACTATAAAATTTGATTATAAAACTGATCAGGAATTAATTGGTGGATTGAAATTACAATTAGGTAGTTTTATGATTGATACTTCAATTAAAAATAAATTAAGAAAGTATGAACAAGCAATGCTAGAAAATTAATATGTCAATTAATCCATCAGAAATAACAAAAATATTAAAAGATCAAATAAAAAATTTTGGTGAAAAAGCTGAAGTTTCAGAAATTGGAAAAGTTTTATCTGTAGGTGATGGTATTGCACGTGTTTATGGATTAGATAATGTTCAAGCAGGAGAAATGGTTGAATTTGAAGACGGTTCAAAGGGAATGGCATTAAATCTAGAGAATGACAATGTTGGTATAGTTATTTTTGGAGACGACAGAAAAATCAAAGAAGGTGATACAGTAAAAAGAACTAATGCGATCGTTGATGTACCGGTCGGTAAAGAACTTTTAGGTAGAGTTGTAGATGGTTTAGGAGATCCGATTGATGGAAAAGGAGCTCTATCAGCAAAAGTAAGAAAAAGAGTTGAAGTGAAAGCTCCAGGAATTATTCCCAGACAATCTGTTAGTGAACCAATGCAAACAGGACTAAAGTCGATCGATACACTAATCCCGATAGGTAGAGGGCAAAGAGAATTAATTATTGGAGACAGACAGACTGGCAAAACTGCTGTAGCAATTGATGCTATAATCAATCAAAAGAAAATTAATGAGTCCTCTGATGAAAAGAAAAAATTATATTGTGTTTATGTTGCTATTGGACAAAAACGTTCAACTGTTGCACAAATAACAAAAACATTAGAAGAAGCAGGAGCGTTAAAATATACAACAATAGTTGCAGCCACTGCTTCTGACTCTGCTCCACTACAATTTTTAGCTCCTTATACAGGATGTACAATTGGAGAATATTTTAGAGACAATGGTATGCATGCTTTAATTGTTTATGATGATTTATCAAAACAAGCCGTTGCATATAGACAGATGTCTTTATTGTTACGAAGACCTCCTGGACGAGAAGCTTATCCAGGTGACGTATTTTATTTACATAGTAGATTATTAGAAAGATCAGCAAAATTAAGTGACGCTAATGGCGGCGGTTCATTAACAGCCCTACCTATTATTGAAACACAGGCAGGAGATGTATCCGCTTATATTCCCACAAATGTAATTTCAATTACAGACGGTCAAATATTTTTAGAAACAGAGTTGTTTAATCAAGGCATACGTCCGGCAGTTAACGTAGGATTATCAGTTTCAAGAGTAGGTTCTGCAGCTCAAACTAAAGCAATGAAAAAAGTAGCTGGGTCAATTAAATTAGAATTAGCTCAATATAGGGAAATGGCTGCATTTGCACAATTTGGATCAGATCTTGATGATTCTACACAACAACTTTTAAATCGTGGTGCAAAATTAACTGAACTTCTAAAGCAAAATCAATACTCACCAATGACTGTAGCTGAACAGGTAATATCGGTATTTACAGGAGTAAAAGGTTTCCTTGATAATGTAGAATTAACCAAAATTAAAAATTTCGAAAACGATATTATTGAAAAAATTAAGTCAGAAAAACCTGAAATCATTGATGCTATTCAAACTTCGGGAAAACTTGAAGAAAATACAGAAAAACTTTTAATACAAATAATCGAAGAATATAAGAAAGACAATAAATAATGCCAAGTTTAGATGATTTAAAAAAAAGAATTAAAAGTGTTAAGTCAACTCAGAAGATAACAAAAGCAATGAAAATGGTTGCTGCAGCAAAATTAAGAAAAGCACAAGAGAATGCAGAAAAAGGAAGACCTTACAGCCAAAAAATGCAGAATATAATTCTTAATCTTACTAAGTCTATTAATGATCCACAGAATGCACCAAAATTATTAACAGGAACAGGAAAAGATAATACTTATTTATGTTTAGTTTTAACAGCAGACAGGGGTTTATGTGGCGGCTTTAATTCCAATATATGTAAATTAGCAAAAACAAATTTTAAAAAGATTTTAAATGAAGGGAAAGAACTAAAAATAATTACAGTAGGCTCGAAAGGTCTTGATCAAATTAGAAGAGAGTATGGAAAATATATAATTAAAAAATTTAGTTTTAAGGATAAAAAACAAATAACCTTTAATGAAGCTGAAATTATAGGTAGTGAAATAATTAATCTATTCAATGATAATGAATTCGATAAATGTATTTTATTTTATAATAATTTTAAAAATGTCATGACACAGATACCTCAGGCTCAGCAGATTATACCTGCAGAAAAAAAAATATCTACAGAACAAGAAATGCCTTCATACGAATTTGAACCTGATGAGGATGAAATTCTAGAAGATTTATTACCAAAAAATATATCCACTCAAATTTTTAAAGCATTTTTAGAGAATGCTGCAAGTGAACAAGGGTCAAGAATGGCGGCTATGGATAATGCGACGAGGAATGCAGGCGATTTAGTTGATAGACTTACAATCAATTATAATAGGAGCAGACAAGCATCTATAACTAAAGAATTAATTGAAATTATATCTGGAGCAGAAAGTTTATAAAATGAGTAAAAGTGGAAAAATAACACAGATAATTGGCGCGGTGGTCGATGTAAATTTTGAAAGTGATCTTCCAGAAATTTATACAGCACTGGAAGTTAATAATAATGGTAATAAATTAATTTTGGAGGTAGCACAGCATCTAGGTGAAAGTAGTGTTCGAACAATAGCAATGGATGCAACAGAAGGGTTAAAAAGAGGTGATGAGGTTATAAACACAGGAGATCCAATTAGCGTGCCTGTAGGTCCAGAGACTCTTGGAAGAATTATGAATGTAATTGGTGAACCTATCGATGAAAAAGGAGAAGTTAAAACAAAAGAAAGATGGCCTATACATAGAGCGGCACCTAAGTTTACAGATCAATCAACAGAAACAGAACAGCTGGTAACCGGTATAAAGGTGGTAGACTTATTAGCACCATACGCAAAAGGAGGAAAGATTGGTCTTTTTGGAGGAGCTGGAGTTGGTAAAACAGTTACGATTATGGAATTAATTAACAATATAGCAAAAGCACACGGAGGCTTTTCAGTATTTGCTGGAGTAGGAGAAAGAACTAGAGAAGGAAATGACTTGTATCATGAGATGATAGAGTCAGGAGTAATTAAGCCAGATGGGAAAGGTTCAAAAGCCGCTTTAGTTTATGGTCAAATGAATGAACCACCAGGAGCAAGAGCCAGAGTTGCTTTAACCGGTTTAACTGTAGCAGAATATTTTAGAGATAAAGAAGGGCAAGATGTACTTTTCTTCGTGGATAACATTTTTAGGTTTACTCAAGCCGGATCTGAGGTTTCAGCCTTACTAGGAAGAATACCCTCAGCTGTAGGTTATCAACCAACTTTAGCTACAGATATGGGCAATCTTCAAGAAAGAATTACTTCTACTGACAAAGGCTCTATTACGTCTGTACAAGCAATTTACGTACCAGCAGATGACTTAACCGATCCTGCTCCCGCAACGTCTTTTGCACACTTAGATGCAACTACAGTGTTATCCAGACAAATTGCGGAAATAGGTATTTATCCAGCAGTCGACCCTTTAGACTCAACATCTAGAATTTTAGACCCGAGAATTGTTGGCGAGGAACATTATAGAGTTGCTAGAGATGTTCAAAAAATTTTGCAAGCTTACAAATCTTTACAAGATATTATAGCCATTCTAGGAATGGATGAACTTTCAGAAGAGGATAAACTTACAGTTGCTAGAGCTAGAAAAATACAAAGATTTTTATCACAACCATTCTTTGTTGCAGAAGTTTTTACTGGATCGCCAGGAAAATTAGTTGATTTAAAAGACACAGTTAAAGGATTTGATGCAATATGTAAGGGTGAATACGACCACCTACCAGAAGCAGCTTTTTATATGGTCGGCGGCATAGAAGAAGTTATAGAAAAAGCAGAAAAATTGTCAAAAGACAATAAATAATGTCTGATAAATTTATAGTCGAAATTGTAACACCAGATAGCTCAATTCTAAAAACAGAAGTTAATGAAGTTACGATTCCTTCATATGAAGGACAAATGGGTATTTTGAAAGATCATATTCCTTTAATAACTTTTTTAAGACCTGGATTAATATCAATAAAAGGAAAAGAAGAAAAAAAATATTATGTTGAAGAAGGAACAGTAGAGTTTTTGAATGATAACTTATTAATTTTGACATCAACCGCAAAAGAATTGTCGAGTTTAGACAAAAACTCTTTAGATAATTTATTAAACAAAGCAGAAAAACAATTAAGTGACGATACTACAGACAAAGAAAGATATTTGTTATCATATAAAATTGAAACACTTAAAGAAATTAGCCAATAATAACTTTAATTTCTTTTAATAAATTTAAATATAATTTTTTTTTAAAAGCAACTATCACTTCTGGCAACTCTTCAATATGAATCCATTTCCATTCAATGAATTCAGGATGATCTGTCTTAAGATTTATACCACCATCGCTTCCTAAAAATTTCACGATAAACCATTTTTGTCTTTGACCTCTATACTTACCTTTCCATATAATGCCAATAAGATTTTTAGGTAGTTCGTATTCATACATTTTTTTAATTTTTTTTATAATTTTTATGTCTTTAATACTGGTTTCTTCTAACAATTCTCTTCTCATAGCTGTTAAAAAATCTTCACCTTTTTCAACACCACCTTGAGGCATTTGCCATTTGTCACCAGGATTGTCTTTACGTTTTCCCACAAACACTTTATTTTCATTATTTAAAACAATTATGCCTACCCCTATTCTCATGGGGAGAGGTTTATTAATCATATTTTAAGAATTAAAAAGTTTAATGGCGTAGTTTAATTGATTGTCATTTGCAGAATTAATCTTGAATTCTTCACCGACTTCCTCTACAAAAATATCAGGCGTCACCCCTACCTCAGATATCGATTTTCCTGAAGGTAAATAATATTTTGAAATAGTTAATCTCATTCCACCACCATTCCTTAGAGGTATGATTGACTGAACAGAACCTTTTCCGTAAGAGTTTTCCCCTAAAATTATTGCTCTTTTGTGATCTTTTAAAGCTCCTGCAAAAATTTCTGATGCGGAAGCTGAACCGTTATTTATCAAAACAACTAATGGCTTACCTTTAGTTTCATCACCCCTTCTCGCAAAAAATTTTCTAGTTTCAGAAATATTACGTCCCTTTGTTGAAACAATTTCACCATCGTCTAAAAAGAAGTCTGTTATGCTGATTGCTTGTGTTAGCAGTCCACCAGGGTTGTTTCTTAAATCAAGCACATATCCTTTGATTTTTTTATTTTTTTCGAATTTTTTTATAGCCGCTAAGATTTGTTTATCGCTATTCTCATTAAATGATTTTAATCTTATGTAGCCTAAATTTTTTTCTTCGCTGATAACTCTTGAATTTACCGACTGAACTTCTATTACTTTTCTAGTAATTGAAAATTCTAGAGGTTTTTTTACTGCTTTTCTTCTAATGGTTAGATCTATCGATGTTCCGACCGGTCCTCTCATTAATTTAACTGCTTCCATTAAAGATTTGCCTTGCACTTGCTCTTTACCAATTTGAACAATGTAATCACCTGATTTAATGCCTGCTTTTGCGGCAGGCGTATCATCAATAGGAGAAATAACTTTTACCACTCCTGCTTCCATGCCAATTTCAATACCTAATCCCCCAAATTCTCCACTAGTATCAGTTTGCATTTCTTTAAATAATTCAGGACTCATATAAGCCGAGTAGGGATCAAGCGATTGTAAAACCCCATTAATCGCAGAGTCCATCATTTCTGCCTGATCAACGTCATCCACGTAATCTTTTTTAATTTTTTCTAACACTTCTCCAAATAGATCTATTTTTTCGTAAAGATCGTTTTTTGAGTAAGCTAACGAGGATATAGAGTTAAAAAAAAGAATTGATAATATTAATATTCTTTTCATATTATAGCTTTTTCTTTTGGTATTTCTTCTGCCCACATTTTTTCTAAATCATAAAATTCTCTTTTTTCAGGATGAAACAGATGAATAATAACATCATGTGCATCAACTAATTTCCAGTCAGGACTATCTCTTCCTTCAATACGGCAACCATTAAGACCAAGTTTTTTAAGTTCCGTAACAAGATTTTCACTCAAAGATTGAAGATGTCTAGAGGAGGTACCAGAGGCTATTATCATATAATCAGCAATGTAGGATTTTTTTTTTAAATCAATGGAAATAATAGCTTTCGCTTTATTATTGTCTAAAATTTTTTCAATATTATTTTTTATTTCAGATACTTTCATTATGAGTTTTTCTTTAATCTATTTCTTAAAACTGTTGATGAAATTTTAATTGGCTTATTTTTGATATAAATAATATTATTGTTTTTTAAATATTTAGCCACAATTGAGTTTTTATTCCTTCTATCATATCCTTCGCGATAAAAAACAACTAATTTTATTAATTTTAGTATTTTTTTCCAACTTTTCCACTTGTGTAGCTCTATTAAAATGTCTGAACCAATAATAAAATGAATATTACTCATTTTTTTTTTTTTTAAGAGGTAATTAATTAAATTAATAGATCTAGAAGATTTTACTATTTTATCTAAATACAAAACTTTAATGTTTCTAGAATTTTTCGTAATATCTTTTGCTAGACGCAACCTTTTCTCTAAAGAAAAATGAGACTTATTTTTTAATGGGTTCTTTTTGGCAACAACCCAGTAAATTTGTGATAATTTAATTTTTTTAAGTGCAATTTTTGATATGGCCAAGTGACCCCTGTGAGCTGGATCGAAACTTCCACCCAATATGCCGATCGATTTATTTGAAAGTTTTGCCATCAATTATGGTCTAACAATTCCTTTTCCCGAGACTACATATTTATAAGATGTTAATTGATTTACACCAACAGGACCTCTAGGTGGCAATTTATTTGTTGAAATTCCAATTTCACCTCCAAAACCGAATTCTCCACCGTCAGCAAATTGAGTTGAAACATTATGCATGGCAATGGAACTATTTACTCCATTTAAGAAAATTTGAGCATTTTTTGAATTATTTGTAATAATACTATCAGTATGCATTGTTCCGTATTTCAAAATGTGGTTGACACCTTCGTTAACATTTTTAACAGTTTTAATTGAAATAATTGCGTCTAAATATTCAGTCTTCCAATCTTTTTCTTTAGCTAATTTTAATTTATTTTTGAATAATTTGTTAATTTTATTGTCAACTCTCACTTCACAACCGGAATTTACCAGTGAGTTAATTATTTCTTTAGCATGCGTACTAAGAGCTTTTTCTTCTATAAGAAGTGTTTCGGCGGCACCACAAATGCTTGTTCGTCTCATTTTTGAATTAACGATAATTTTTTTTGCCATGGTTAAATCAGCACTTTTGTCTACAAATATGTGGCACAAACCCTCAAGGTGTCCAATTACATGAACATTAGAAATTTTTTGAACTTTAGCCACTAAACCTTTTCCGCCTCTTGGCACTATAACGTCAATATATTTACTCATCTTTGATAGTAAATAATCCACGATTTTTCTGTTCTTATTATCTATAAATTGAACACAATTTTTGTTAATTTTATTTTTTTGTAAAACCTCTCGAAAAATATTAGCTAGAAGCTTATTAGAATTCATTGCTTCAGATCCCCCTCTAAGAATAGAACAGTTTCCAGATTTTAAACATAGAGCCGCAACATCTGCGGTAACATTTGGTCTACTTTCATAAATTACGCCAATAACGCCAATTGGGGTTGAAACTTTTTTTATATTTAGTTTGTTTGGTCTTTTCCAGGCTTCTAAAATTTGACCTACTGGATTTTTGAATTTTGCAATCTCATTTATAGAATATCGAATTTCTTCTATACGTTTTTCATTTAAGATTAGCCTATCAACAAGATGTTTTCTTTTGACATTTTTTACATCCTTATCATTCTCTTTTATAATCTTGTGTTTATTATTAAGTAAAGACTTATTGTACTCTTCTAAGGCTTTTTTAATTTGGCTATGTTTTACTACTTTTAAATCTTCAAAAGCTTTTTTAGCATTTTTACCAATTTTTTCTAAATAACTCATTTACAACATTACCATATCATCTTTGTGAATAATCTCAGACTTACTCAAATATCCTAAAATTTTTTCTATATCTTTACTTTGTTTACCTTTAATTTTATCAATCTCATTGGAATTAAATGAAGCTAAACCTCTAGCTAAATGCTTTTCGTTTTGGTCTACAATCAATACATTTTCCCCTTTATTAAAAGATCCGGTAATTTTAGTTATTCCAGCAGCCAATAAACTCTTACCATTATTTAGTGCGCGAAAAGCCCCTTGATCAATAAAAATTATTCCTGAGGAATTTAAAGATCCGATTATCCATTTCTTTTTAGCATCTAAGCTTGAAATTTTTGGTTTAAAGTGAGTATAAATTTTATTTTTTATCATATTCTTTATAGGATTATCCTTTTTGCCATTTGCTAAAAACATATGACAACCTGAATTCATGCAAATTTTTGCTGCATCTAATTTGGTTGATATTCCACCAGAACCATAATTATTTTTTTTATTAGTGATTAAAGAGTTTATTTTTTCATCAATTTTATTAACAGTTAAAACAATTTTGTTTTGATTAGATTTATCATATAGACCATCAACGTCGGAGAGAATAATCAGAGTGTCAGCGTTAATTATTTGAGCCACCCTTGCTGCCAATCTATCATTGTCACCATATTTTATTTCCGTTGTAGCCGTAGTATCATTTTCATTAACTATCGGAATTGCATTTAGTTTAAATAAATTATCGAAAGTACGTCTTACATTTAAAGCTCTTCTTCTTTGTTCTGTATCATCAGGGCTGATTAATATTTGTCCTGTTTTTATTTTATATTTTTCAAATAGTTTTTGAAATTCACTAGCCAAATGAATCTGACCGACAGCAGCAATAGCTTGACTCATTTCTAATTTAATTTTTTTTTTTTTTATTTTTAAATAATTTTGACCCAAGGCAATTGCACCAGAAGATACGATAACAAAGCTTTTTCTCTTTCCATATGCTTTGATATCTTTAATCAGTGAAGTCACCCATTTTTTTTTAAACTTCCCTTTATCATCAACCACTGTTGATGAACCTAATTTAAGAACAATTATTTTTGAATTTTCAACAAGCATTTTTAATTAATAATTTTTTTACTTTCAGTAAGTCTTTATTTGAAAATACAGAGATAACCTCATATTTAGATTTAACTTTCTTTTTAAATTCATTTAGTTTTTTTGTAATTTCTTCACTTTCAAGTAAATCAGACTTATTAAAAAAAATTATTTCCTCCTTCTTACCTAATTTTTCATCATAAGTTGACAACTCGAACTTTATCTTTTTATAAGAGTTTATAAGGTCAGCCTCTGTTAAGTCTATTAAATGTAGTAAAATTTTACATCTTTCAATATGTCTTAAAAATTTATCTCCTAACCCAATACCTTTGTGAGCACCTTCAACTAACCCAGGTATATCAGCTAAAGTTACTTCTTTACCATCATAATAGGTGACACCTAAATTAGGATTAATAGTTGTGAAAGGGTAATTAGCAATTTTTGGTTTAGCTTTTGTTAATGCAGCTAACAAACTGGATTTACCTGCGTTCGGTTTTCCGATGATTCCAATGTCTGCAATTACTTTTAATTGAAACCAAATCCAAAATTCTTCTCCAAGTTTTCCATTAGTTTTTTTTTTGGGAGCTCTATTTGTGGAACTTTTAAATCTTACATTCCCTAAACCACGTTTACCACCTGCAGCTATTAAATATTTTTCTTTGTTATTAGTAAAATCAAAGATAAGTGTATTATTATCTTCTTCATAAACTTGTGTACCAACCGGAACCTTGAGCACTAAATCTTTTCCATTAGCGCCAGTTTTATTTCTTTTACTGCCTGCTTTCCCATGTTCTGCTCTAAAATGTTGAGCATATCTAAAATCAATTAAAGTATTTAAATTACGATCTGCTTCAACAATAATTGAACCACCATCACCACCATCACCACCGTCTGGTCCTCCATATTCAACAAACTTTTCTCTTCTAAAGTGAGCCGAACCAGAGCCTCCATTTCCTGCTTTAATATATATTTTTGCTTGATCTAAAAATTTCATCTTAGGTATATTACAAATAACTTGAGTTATTTATAGATCTAATTGGGGATTACAGACACAAACGTTCTGTTTAATTTTGATTTTTTAAATTTAACTTTTCCTTTTGCTACAGAGAAAATTGTATGGTCTTTACCCATACCAACGTTTTCACCGGGATGAATTTTAGTTCCTCTCTGTCTTACAATTATATTGCCAGGAATTACTAATTGATCACCATATTTTTTTACGCCTAGACGTCTACCTTTACTATCTCGACCGTTTTTGGATGATCCACCTGCTTTTTTTGTTGCCATTAGTTTTTTTTATTTTTTTGATTCCTGTTTTTTGACAGAAGTCTCTTTTTTAATTTTTTTTTTAGGTTCAGTTATTTTAGCTTCATCAATAACTTTTCCACCTTTAGACATAATCTTAGTTATTTGTATTTTAGAGTGGCGTTGTCTGTGACCATTTTTTTTTCTTGAATTTTTTCTTCGTCTTTTATGAAAAATTAAAATTGTTCTATCTTTGACATTATCCAAAAGTTTAGCCTCAACCGTTGCACCATCAATACTTGGACTTCCAATCTCTGTAGTTTTATCATCATTTAAAAGTAAAACATTTTGAAACTTCACTGTTTCACCTACTTTTGCATCAAGTT
>MDTF01012730.1_pt1 | contig 16061 bp, 7 predicted proteins | sample 811191 | NCBI WGS metagenome assembly MDTF01 (sample SAMN05326649, study PRJNA326480) | marine metagenome | isolation source: seawater | place: Southern Ocean | collected 2011 | reverse complement strand
CAACCTACTGTGCCTATTGTTTGCTTTATTTTTATTATTTGTAGGAGTAAATTTTAGGACTGATTTTCATTTCCTTACAAGAATCAGGCACAATTACACGTTTAAGTCTCATATAATAAACACATTAATCTCTGTAATAGAAAGTAACGTATCTTTTAAAAAAACGAACCCTACCCCCTACGCTAAACTAGTTTTTAATAAATTTTTCTCCAAAAGCTTTAAGATATTCAATCTTTCCAGATGCTTTTAAATTAAAACTAATCAGGAGTTTATCTAGCCCCCCGTTAGGTGTTTTCTTTGTAATAAATGTATTATAATGCCAATGCTCCATTTTAAAATTCAAATAGTTATTAAAGTCTATTTGTAATTGACCATTAACCAGTGCAACATTAACTATTCCTAACATCTCATTTTGAAAAGTTCCTGAATACTGATTTAAGGATAATGATGTACTAGTTTCCAAAACTCGTTCTTTAGCTCTATTTGTAATTGCTTCTTTTGTGTTTTCTCTAAAACCAGAATATAATTTAAAAATTTCCTTGTGCCAGTCACGTTTATCATCGTTAAATGCATAAAGATCTATAGCCTTATACATTATTGCATGACGTAGTTCGGCGTGATCAAGGTTAGCAAAAACATAAACAGCAATATCCTGATCATGGATAATCCCAGCTATTGCAACAAGTCCAGGTAAACTACCCGTATGGAAATCAAGTTTATTACCTCTATAGTCCTGTTGAAACCAGCCTAAACCATAGGTGCTCCATTTTGGTTTTGTCAATACTGTGGTAGGGTAGGCACTTTCTGTTAAAATCGAATGTGGTTTGAATAAATATTGAAATGTTTTGGGTTTAAGGATTGTATCTTTATTAAAGATTCCATCATTCACTAGAAAGGTTAAATAATTCCTGACATCTTTTGTCGAAGACCAAACCATTCCAGCAGCACCAATTTGATCTGAAAATGTGAAACCCACTTTTACAATTTCATCTTCTAAATTATTCTGATGAGGTGAGGTATAATTTCCAGCTTTAATAATATCTTTCGATTTAGTCTGGGTACGATTCATTTCTAGTGGTTTTAAAATATTGTTTTCAATAAAAACTGACCAATGTTCTCCGCTCACCGCCTCAATAAGCTCTCCCGCTACCACATACATAATGTTTTGATATGTAAACCCTCCGCGTAAAGGATATGTTTTTTTTGCATATTTAAATTTATTGATTGTCTCAGTTGTAGAAAGGTTATTAATTACCCATAATAAATCTGCATCTCCAATACCGAGATTATGTGTTAAAAGATCTTTTAATCGAGCGTTAGCTAAAATGTATGGATCTGACAGTTTAAAAGAAGGAAGGTGATCAATTACTTTATCTTCCCAAGACACCTTATCTTGATCTACAAGAATTCCTATTGAAATGGCAATTAAAGCTTTGGTAGTTGAACCCATACTGAAAAGAGTATTTTCATCTACTAACTCTTTAGTTTCAACATCTTTTATTCCATATACTTTTTGGAATACTACCTCTCCATCTTTAACTACTAATGCCGAAAGACCGGGTATTTTCCATTCTCTCATTCCTTTCTCAATCATTGCATTGAGTTTTTTACTTTTTGACCTATTTTGAGTAAAACCAGATGGTCCTTGTAATAACGTTATTAATAGTATTAATAACGTTTTAAAATTATTCATAGTAATATAAATTTTGTTAATCGGTTGCAGGATTTTTGTAGATTAAAAATTCTGGTTTTGAGTATGTTTCTTTTCCTATAAAAATAAGATTCAAAAAAAAATTAACAACTTTAATTTGGCAACTAATTTATTTATTATTTATACAAGGTTTTGCTCGATGAATTTTTCCACCCTGGACCTCTTACTACACGACCTGGAGTCATTCCTGTATGTTTACCTGATTCAAGAACTTGGACTCCATTAACAAATACATGCTGCATTCCTGTAGCTAATTGGTGAGGATCTGCATAGGTAGAATGATCACTAATTGTATTTGGATCAAAAATCACTATATCAGCATAGTACCCTTTTTTTAAGTATCCTCGTTCCTTTAATTTTAATTTTGATGCTGATAATCCTGTAAGTTTATAGATCGCATTTTCAAGAGAAATAACTTTTTCCTCACGAACATACTTACCTAACAATCTTGCGAAATTCCCATACGTTCTAGGGTGAGGATTTGAATTTAAAAAATCATTTTCTGGAGCTATAGACGATGCATCAGAGCCAAAACTCATATAAGGTAATTGAATTTGTTTTTTTATATTTTCCTCTGACATCAAAAAATATACAACACCCACTCTACTTCCATCTTGAATCACAAAATCTATAGCAACATCAGCATAATGCTTATCAAGTTTTTCAGAAACTTCTTTTAATGTCATTCCTATATATTTTCTAAGATCTGGATTCTTAAAATCAGAAAATAAAATTCCATCAGGTCCGGCCAGGTACCCTAAATTTTCCCAATCATCTGTGTCATTTATCATTTCTTTTTTCACTCTAGCCCTAATTAATGGGTTTTTTAATTGCTCGACCCACTTTTCGTAGCCACCTTCCTGAACCCATGGAGGCATATGAGCGTCTAAACCCGTACTTCCAGCTATATAGGTATACATGTCAGTTGTAATGTTTAGTCCCTTATCTCTAGCATTGTTTATCTTTTCAATCGCTAAATCCATTTTATAATGATTTTTAACACCTCCAGCTTTTAAGTGATATACTTCTGCAGGAATATTGGCCTTATCAGAAATTTCTATTAGTTCATCAAGCGCTTCCAAGAATTGGTTACTTTCACTTCTTATATGAGATATATACATACCGCCATATTCAGCCGCGACTTTACATATTTCAATTAATTCTTCAGTAGAAGAATAAAATGCTGGGGCATAAATTAAAGATGAGCCTATGCCCATTGCGCCTTCTTCCATCGCTTCTCTGACTAATTTGCGCATATTATTCATTTCTTGATTTGTTGGTTCTCGATCTTCATAACCTATTTCATGAATTCTCAAGGTAGTTGCTCCAAGGAATGAAGCTACATTTGTTGACACACCTTTTTTTTCAAGTGTCTCCAAATATTGACCAAGTGTATTCCAATCAGTTTCAACCCCAAATAAATTTCTTGATTTAAAAGGACCTTCTTTCATTCTTTTATTTAATGGTCCCATTGACCAACCTTCTCCGAAAACCTCTAAAGTCACACCCTGTTTAATATCACTTAAAGAACGACCGTCTTTAAGAAGAGATTTAGGTGCCCAACTAAGCATATTAATAAATCCAGGAGAGACGGCTAAACCCAATGCATCAATTTCTTTTCTGCCTTTACCATCAATTGATTTATCTATAGAAACTATCTTATCATTACTAATTGCAATATCACCTTGATATGGCATAGAACCAGAACCGTCATAAATCATACCATCACGAATTACCACATCATATTTCTTACAACCAATAATTAAAAAAAAAAGAAGTGATATTTTTATTAGTGTTTTTGTCATTTTTTTAACTTTAAATCTCTATAAATTAAGTAATTACAATATTTAATAAATTAAATATATGAAAATTAGTTCAGAAATTTTAATTATCAAAGACTAAACTGTTGTATATCAGTTAAGAGCATCTGACGACAAATTTAAAAATTTGTTTATAGCATATTATAACAACTTGTAATGCATTCTTTTTAGCTTTAAAAATGATGAAAAGACTTTTACTATTTATTTCTTGTTCTAAATAAATAGAGTGTATTAGAGTCATGGGGCAGTTGAGGACTAGGGCAACTTTTTTTTTGTTGGTAAGTAACAGTTTCATAAACCTGACTTAGAGGATAATACTCATGTATCTTTTATATAAAGAAACTGAAGAAATTTATAATACCTATGCTGTTGGGTAAACTTGTTGTGTTAATTGAATTATAAAACAAAAACTCCATAAAGTTTTTGACAAATACTGGAAAACGAGAATAAAACTGTGTGCAAATCATTTATTTGCTATGTGAATAATTTCTAAAAGTGGGGATATTTAGTCGCTTGAAGAAACCGTAAACCTCATTCCCTTTGGAGTAGTATGTTTAATTCAAAGGCTTCAAAAAACTAAAGAAAGTAAATAAAACTTTCATAAAATTAATTAAAGATTTATAAATACCACAACCTACTGAAATAAACTGCTTTTATATTTAGAGTTAGTTTTAAAAAAAGAGAAGACTAACTGCTTAAATATGCTAGTAATAAAATATTTTTTTTAAAGATTAAAAAGTTTTTTTTAACTCAATATAATTAAACTAATTCCTAAATTAATTTGTCTTTAATTCAAAAATTGATTTGCGATTTTGAGCATGTTCTTCCTCAGATAAATTGCAACAATAACAATTTTGAAATATCCAGGACTCAATTTTTAGCTTATTTAAGCCTAAAAGCTGTCTTTTTGCATCATCTATAGTTTTAATACCATTAATTGCCAGTCGGTAAAAGTTATCCTTTGTCATTTCTATATTAACAATGATTTCTCTTTTGAGCAAATTATTTTTTTCTTTTTCAGCATTTATTCTATTTTTAAAACTTCCAACAATTACTGAAAAATCTGAAAGCTTATTTTCGTTTTCAAAAAACTCTCCAATACCTATTCCGTAAATTCTTTCTGGATCTGAAATTCTTTCTCTTACATAATTTAATATTGTTTGGGTTCTATTTATAGAAAGACGCATATTATATTGATCATCACCCCTACAATCTGTTGAGGAAATGACTTTCACTTTAATTTTAGAATTTCTATTCATAGCTTTTACTATTTCTTTGAGTCTTTTTTCATAAGTTTTAATAATATTAAACTTATCTAGTTCATAAAAAATGGGTCTAAATACATCTTGATTTTTTTTAGTAATGATAGGTGATATAATTGCCCAAGTTTTTCTGGATTTTCCAAATGAATTAGATAATCTGTATGAAAATGAATCCTTAATAGATTCATTTAAATTATTTTTATATAAAAAACTACCGTTTTTATTCAATAATAAATAACCTCTCTTGGTACTGTCTATTAAAACTACTTCTTTTAAAAACAATTGAGATAATGGATCTACTGATAACATTTTGTTATTATCATTTTCAAAAACACCTTTAGAACCAATTACTAGAGTGTCCGACGGATAATAAGAGTATTGATCATTTTCCGATAATAACTCTGGTTTATACTCAAAAGTATATAAATCGTCTCCTCCTCTTCCGCCCGATCTATTTGAACTTAAAATACCAATATTGTTTTTTAGGATCCCAAAAGAAAAATCATCTTCTTTAGAATTAAATGGTTTTTGAAGCTTGGAAACATTCCAACGATTCATGAATTTATTAACAGCCATAAAAACATCTAATCCTTTTGTTTCTTTTTCTGAGTCATTGGAATAAAACAAAATTCCCTTTTGGGAACTATAAGGAAAAACTTCATTATGTTCTGTATTAACATCTGGTCCTAGGTTTACAACTTCAGGATAGTGGTTAAGTTGAGAAAGTGGAATATAATAAAGATCCATACCACCGAAACCTCCTGGTCTATCACTCGAAAAGTATAGCCGTTGTTCTTTTAAATTAATAGATGGATGCATAGTGCTATATCCATCTATATTAATTTCTAATGGTATTGGGAATCCATTTAATTGTGTATCGTATCTGGCACGATATAAATCAACTTGAATTTTATTATTACTATCCTTTTTAGTACTACTCCTAGATATATATAATTCTTTTAATTCAGAATCAATAGCTATGGGACCTTCTTGAAAAATTGAGTTTATTTCAGACTTCAAGGGTTTTCCATTAAGAATATCTAGTTCTGTAATATTTAATTCTCCCTGATATAAATCATAAATTTCATCATCTGAATTAATTCTATTTTTTAATTTCTTTGTCCGTTTATCTATCTGTTTAGACAAATAAAATACCTTTGTTTCATCAAGGATGTGTCCCTGTAGATCATAAACAGGAAGCAAATAACCACCAAATTCAGTTCCTGGACTATTAATACTTACGTTATTAAATTTATAATTTAAAACAGGAATTGATGCTGTATCTAAAACTTTGCTTTTGTTTTTATTCAAAGGTAATAGATTTGCTTTTTCAATATATTCTTTTGATAAATCAGGATCAATATCTAATAATTGAGATATAAAATAATAGTCTTCAACATCTGCTTTAGGGGTGTCTATTATTTTTTTAATCTTATCAAGAGCTAAAGTGTTTTTTCCAGATTTAAAATATGCTCGCGACAATATTTTTATTGCATTTGAGGGGAGCTCTTTATCAAAAGATTCGTAAATATTTATAGATTTATCATAATAATTATTGACAAAGTAATATTCACCCCATTTAAGTTTTTGCATATCCGTTTTGTTCAAAGTGTCAACTTGAGCAAAACATCGAATGCTAATAATTAAAACAATAAATAATAATACTATTCTTTTCATTTAAAAAATTCTAGGTGATCGTAATATTCCAATTGACTTTGGAGAAAAATCAAATCTTAGAAGTACTTCATGAGAACTCAAATTATTTATTCCGATATTAATTGCATTTCCATATGCATATCCAATACTTATATTCTTAGTTAAATTTATTCCTGCAAGTAAACTCAGTGATCCCATGAAAACTTCTTCTGGACTGGTGTATGCAATTTTACTTTTAAATTGTGGACCAAACCAATAGTTATTCTTAAAAACGAAGAGACTACTTAAATCATATGTTAATGCAACTCCTTTTGTTTTTTTTAATAAAACACTTGGTTTCAATTTTAAATTATTACTGAGGGGAACTAAAAATCCTCCAATAAGATATAAATGTCTTTTTATGAGAACTGTTTCATCCTCAATCATTCGTGGAACTGAAAATCCAAAATAAAAATTAGGACTGTAATAGTAAATTCCAAAACCAATATTTGGAACAAATTCATTATTGTATGTATTTGTAAAAGAAGGATCTCCTTTATCAAAATAAAATAATGATTTAGTGTCTAAGGAAAAAGTCTGAGCTCCAAGTTTTAGTCCAAAACTAACCCATTTTTGTTGGCTAGAAAATTTTAAATGATAGGCAAAATCTATACTTGCAACAGTTGTGTTTAAGGGCCCTATTCTGTCAACTAATCCACTCATTCCAATTCCTAAATTCTTTCCTCTAATTGGTGTATTAAAAGAAATACTTTGAGACAAAGGGGCTCCTTCAAAACCTGCCCATTGAGTTCTACTTAATGAAGTGATATTTGCCCCACTTTTAGAACCAGAATACGCTGGATTTAAATCTTGATGGCTAAACATATATTGATTAAAACTAATGTCCTGTTGGCTATATATATATTTAATAAATACATTTAAAATTAAAAATGTTAATATGAATATATTATTTTTATTTTTTAAATATGTCATATTGTCAAATAAACAAATCCTTTAAAGACTCCTTTTTCTTTTAAATCTAAAATATAAAAATAAACTCCTGATGGCAAAATATTATTTGCTTTTGAACTACTTCCCAAATTAGATTCTCCTGACCAACTATTATCATAATTATTTTTTATATAAACTATTTGTTCCCAACGATTAAATATTGTCAAAGTATTTTTTGAAAAATTTTCAATTCCATTAATTATAAACTGATCATTTTTATTATCCATGTTGGGAGAAAAAGCATTAGGAATAATTAATGAATTTGTTTCAAGTATACATTGATTGCTATAAAAATATTGTTCTGAACAATTAAAATTATTATCCACAATTTTTAATCGATAAATTTCTCCTCTATTGTCTAATTTTGTAAGATTAACAATTAACTTTTTAGATTTAGTTCCCGAATAGTTAATACCTTCATTAATATCTATCCAAGTATTATTGAAATTAATCTGCCATTGAAGCTCCCAATTGTCATATGTAAGATCCGCTTCAATTATCACATTATCTCCAAGAATAAAATTTATTTCATTGGGTATAGAAGGTGGTTCATAAAAAACTAGTGGTAGCTCCTTGAAATCAAATATTCCATTCGAGTTATTATCGTATGGAGTTAAGTAACCACCTTCATTAATAACCTTTCCTTGATAATCTGTTGTAATTAAAATATTTCCTAAAACCCCATCATTATTAATATCTAAATATCCAGCTTCAAAAAGATCCCAACACCCGTCACCATCTGAATCAAGATCAAAAGTATTTATAATGCCATCACCGTCTAAATCATATTCACCTTCTAATGAATCTAAAATACCATCATTGTCATCATCAAAATCACAAATATTACCCACACCATCTAAATCAAAATCTAATTGATCTGGATTTGAAATATTTGGACAATTATCACAGGAATCTCCAAATCCATCAATATCCTGGTCTAATTGATCTGGATTTGATATTTGTGAACAATTATCTGAAACATCAGGAATTCCATCTAAATCAATATCTCCATCAATAGTCAGTGTATTTGAAATAAAATTTATTTTATAATTTGAACTATTTAATCCTTCCGGAATAATTGAATAAATTCCATTCAAGATTGCACCTTGGCTGGTCCCTGAATAATTTAAAATACCACTCAAAACATTAGATGTTTCTCCATTTTTAAAACCTAAATATGATACCCCATTTCCTCCAATATACGGAACTCCATCATTAACTTTTGTCAGTAAATTAGCTGTGATACTAAGTGTAGCACTAGTTATTTCTCCGTTTACTCCAATAAAACCAGAAATTTCATCCATAAAATAATTTCCGCTATCTAAACCAGTTAAATTAAAACGATTTAGGGTAAATGAAATTGGAGATCCAACATTTATTTGGTCAAAGGTCCCTGACCCATTTGCAAGAATAATATCATTGATCTCTTGGTTGATTGTATTTAATTTAATTTCCTCAATTATGTTAGTACCATCATATTCCTTCACTATTCTATCATTAGTAATTAGAAGAAGCTTTTTCAAAACTTCCAAATTACCTATAACTCTAATTGAATTACTAAAATTATCAGAAGTTTCAATGATATCCTGAGCCTCTAATTTATAATTACCAACTTCTAATTCAGTTGCATTTGAATACAACGGAGATTGTGGACCTACAGAAAAAGTTGCAGCACCAGAAAGTGCATCAGTAAAAGTGAAATTATTTTCAGATATAGTAGGAGATCCTAAATCAATAACTGAGCTTGATATGCTACTAAAGTATTGTCCACTAATAACACTAAAGTCAGTCAATTGACCGTAAGTTATTGATTGATTACTTACTCTTACTAAAAGTTCATCAGCAGGTACAATTTCAAAATCTCCATTGACAAAGTTTAATGAGTAATTGTTAGCTGTTAATCCAGATGGAACTAAAACAGAGGAATATAGACCAATATCTTCAACGGTATTGTTTGTTCTAATAATCGAAAGTACTCCACTTATTATACTAGCAGTGTCTCCACCTTCAAATCCGTTAAAATTCACATTATCAAAATTTATTGGATCAGCTTGAGTTATGAGTTTAGCATCGTTGTTAGCAGTAACTGTGATTGTTTTTTTTGAAATAGTCCCATTTCCATTGGTCCAAATCAATCTATAATTAGGTGAATTTAATCCAGAAAGAACAAGAGAACCTACTAAAATTAATTTTGTTCCTACCAATGAATTATCATATACTGGATCTCCAGATAAAGAAACAATATCACTTCCAAGTAAACCAGTAAGAGTTCCATAACCTAGTATTCCAGTTGGAAGTTGATTATTTGCATTATAAACCTTTGAAACACCAGAACTCCCAGAGAGGTATACAGGAATTTGTGTTATACTAGCTGTGGTAGTATTTTGATCAATTATATTATAATTTAAAATATCTGTACCGCTATAGGTCGTTGTTATATTAACTGTTTTTCCAATCCCACCTAATGGATCAATAAAAACTCCTGTTGGTATAGCCGAAACATCATCTCCTGTCTCTATACCATTGTATACTAATGAACTTGTTACAGTCGAAGCTAAAGTATTACCATCATATGGTTTATCTGTAGCTGTTATTCCACTAATTGTTAATGTTTTTGGAGTTACATTAAGAGTAAAACTTCCTGTAATAGAATTATATCCTGATTTAGGGTCTAGAGATATCCAAATTGTAGCCGTACCTACTCCACTAGTAGTAATAGATCCAGTTGAGCTATCTATATTTGCAACACTTGTGTTACTTGATGAATAACTTGGGGTTCCAGTAGAAGAGGAAGTATATGAAGGGACAGTATTAATTGTGCCATAGATTATCGTAATATCAGGAATTATAATTGAGGTTAAAAATGGTTTTCTGTAAAGTGCGTATATCCCATTAGATAGTACTGGAGAAAAAGTAGTGGTTGTTTCGTCCACATTAGATCTATTATTATCATTAGTAACAAAACTATTTAATCCTGTACTAAAATTTTTATCTCCAGAAAAAAAGGATACTCTACCTCCTGATCCACTCGTAATTGAAGTAGCTCCATTTACAATAATATTACCCCCAGAACCGTCACCAGCACTTTTTAATGAATCTGAATTTAGTATGATGGCATTGTTTGTTGAATTAGATGTACTAATATTTTCAGTTAGAGTAAGGCTTCCAGTCAATGTTACTATAGAAATTGCACCACTCCCAACAATACTTTTAAGAAGTAATTCGTTTTTATCAATGTAAGTAGTTGTACCTAAATTGGAGCCTTCAAGTATTTCTATATCATTCTCTGGGTTATCTAAAACGACAGAACCAGCAGTTAAAATATTTAAAGTTGTTGCAGAAACCAAACCACTTGAGCCGTCAGTTATTGCTGCTGAGGCATATAATGTTATAGAACTTGTCCCTAATGCTTTAAGAGTATTGTTTATTGTTATATCTCCGCCATAAATTGAAATCGGACCATTTATTTCATGTGTTATGCCTATGATAATATTAGAACTGTTATTCGAAGTTCCAACGATCAACGCTGAAAGAGTGGAACTTGTAACAAAATTTACAGTATTAAGATTACTTGTGAAACTATTTGAAACAGGAATAATACTCAATGCTCCAGGGCCTATAAAAATTGAGGAACTCGTTACAGGAGAATCATTTTTAATAATAATTTTTGCTGATGTTATCGATGTTGTTCCAGAATAAGAATTTGCTCCTTTAAGAAAAAGGTCACCCAAACCACTTTTAAAAACACCACCACTTCCAGAAACTATTCCATCAATTGAACTTGTAGAATCTGAATTATTAATGATAATTCCAGTTGGATCAAGAGCAACTTTTCCAGAAAAATAAACTTTATTCCCACTAATTGAGAAATTTTTTATTGACTTTACTTGTCCAACATCATCTAAAAAATTAATGTCTCCTGTTGATGCAGCAATAACAAACCTTGTGTTTGCCTCATTTTTTTCAACTAAATAGCCCCAAACTTTGTATGGGCCAGAACTATTACTAAAATTTGTCGATAAATTTAAATCATTCCACTTACCCTGACTTCCAAAAAATTGACCCACATTTTCGGTATCTGGTGATGCTCTATTAGGCTCACCAGTGCCAAAATTATGATAGCCTACGGGTATTCCATAAGGACCACTACCTGGATCGTTTTCTGTAAAAAAAGATGTCCCACCACTGGAGCCTGTTACCTGTGAAAATGAAGATTCTCCATTTACAGCATAAGGACCTCCTGCTTCTGAGCCTCCTATCCAGTACCATTTATCGTCTGCAGTATTCTGAGTACTATTATTTGCTACCTTATTATTTCGATAAGATCCAATCCATGCTCCTCTATAATTAGCTTTATAAATACCTATTGAGTTTTCTAATTTTGAGGTAATTGAAATTAAATAAGTGTCATTAATAGCTGATCCTCCATTTGTTGATCCTTTAGCTGCCTCTGCTGACGATAACCAACTACCAGAGCCAACGGTTCCAGAAACATAAGAATAAGAATTCCCTGAGTTAAATAAACCACTTATGGAAAAATCTCCTCCTGCAGTACTTATTTCAATTCCCTGAGAACTTGAATTAGAAATTATTAACTCTCCTTGGATTTTAATATCACCCCCACTTGTTGTAATCAGAACTGGTGTAGAACCACCGTTTATATATGTATCACCACCAGTAAGACTTCCACTATAAAGAGACCCAATACCAAAAAAAATATTAGCATTATTAACATTTAAATCATTGTTAAGTATTATGATTCCTCCACCATCTCTTGAACCATTTCTATTATCAGCATCAAGTACTAAATTTAATTGACCTGTACCTGTGTTTTGTGAAATTTTACTATTTATAATTACTGAATTTGAAGCATTAAATTTCAAAGTAATTGATGAAGTATCTGATGTTTTGTTTATTGGAGAATTTAAAATTATATCACCAAGCGAACTTCCACTTAACGTTCTGACAGTAATATTATTACCTAGGTTTAAATAACCTTCAATTACACTTGTATTGATAGATGCATTTCCGCCTTGTACAGTAATAACTATAGGGTCAGAAGATGAATTAACTGACCAATTAGTCCCACTTGTTCCTATTTCTCCAGAATTAGAAAGAGTTAAATTTTGTCCAAAACAAAACAAAGGAATAAATAATAAAATAATTGTAAGTGAAATGGCTTTTTCAGTATTCAATTTAATTTTTTGAATTGTTTTAAAATAATACAAAACAAGATAATAAATTTTTAAAAAACACAAACAAACTAAAGTGTATTTTTTAAAAATGATAAGACTATTTCTGCACTTTGTATTGACTGCTCTTCCATTGGAATGTGGCCAACATCTTTGATGATTACTAAGGTATTGTTTGGTAAATCTTTTTGAAATTTCTTAGCTGTTTTTAATGGAATTAAATAGTCCTCAGATCCCCATAATATAAGTGTTGGTTGTTCAATTTCATTAATATTTAAATAAGTTTTTGTGTCACTTTTAATTGAAAATCGATCTATAAAAGCCTGTCTATTTCCTTCTCTAAGTCCTAGTTCAAAATATCTATCTACAATTATATCATTAACTTTATTTTTATCGAAATAAACGTTCTTTACACTAGACTTAACAATAAAGCGAGGGGTTATATAAGTGAATATATTTTTTATTATTGGAATTTTAGCAATTTTAAATATAATAGGAGTGCTTTTTGACAAGACAGGATAACCTGCTGCGTCTACTAAAATCAATTTATTAACCATCTCTTTATTCTCTAGAGTATAGTTCCAAGCAATCTGACCCCCCAAAGAATTCCCTCCAATAACACACTGTTTTATCCCTAAACCAATTAGGAATTTTTTTAAAAAAAGAACATAGTTTTTTATGGAATAATTACGATCAGCAAAAGGTCCAGTAAGACCATATCCTGGAAGATCCATACGAATAATTCTACGATCATTTTTTAATATTTTAGTCCAAGAATCAAACGTGTGTAAGCTTGCACCAGTTCCATGAATAAGAACAAGTGGAATAGAATCAGTTACATTTCCCTCATCTCTGTAATGAACACTCATACCATCCAAAGAAATAAATGAAGAATGAGAATTTGCGTATTTTTTTTTAAGTAAATCTAATGGGATGTCTCTTTGTCCAAATAAAGTAATTATCAGTAATATTGATGCAATCAGAAAAATAATTAATCGGCGTATTATTTTTTTAATAATCATTTTTTATTTTTGTTGTAATATCATCCCTGCAGCTTTTTCTGCAATCATTATAGTTGCAGCATTAGTGTTTCCTGAAACTATTATTGGCATAATTGAAGCATCAACAACCCTAAGTCCATCTATACCATGAACTTTTAAAGTATTATCCACGACAGACATTTTATCTGATCCCATTTTACAACTACCCACTGGATGATATACGGTTTCCAAGGATTTTTTTATATGTTCTATTATACCTTCGTCTGATTTATCTTTTGGCATTATGTTTTCTTTTCTATATGGACTAAACGCATTCGCATTCAATACATCAAGTGCTTTTTTAGTACCAGTAACTAGGATCTTTAGATCATCTTCATGAGAAAGAAAATTCGGTTGAATTATGGGGTCATCTAAAAAACTCGAAGACTTTAATCCAACAAAACCTCGACTTTTTGGTTTCAGTAATGTAGGTACAACTGAATAACCATCGGTCTTTGGATATGTTTTTGGATTATATACATCTGGTATATAATCATTGCCAATATGGATTGGAGAAAAATGAAACTGAAGATTTGGTGTGGTAGAATCGTTCACTTCAAAAAAGGCAGTAGCCTCGAGGATACTGCAAGTCATAGGACCTTTTTTATTAATAAAATAATTAAGGGCACCAACAAACTGATGAAATGGTTTTAATAGGTGGTTAAATCCTTGTTGTTTTTTCGAAGTACTTGAAACAAGAACTATAAGGTGATCCTGTAAGTTTTTTCCAACACCAGGAAGTTCTTTTTTAACTTGAATTCCATGAGTTTTTAATTCTTGCGCATCACCAATCCCTGATAACATTAGTATTTGTGGAGATTGAAAAGTACCTGCCGATAAAATAACTTCTTTTTTAGCATATTCTTTTTGAATTTTGCCACTTTTAGTCTGAAACTCTACTCCAACCGCTCTGTTACCCTCAATTAATATTTGTTTTGCACGAGCCCATGTTAGGACCTTTAAATTAGATTTTTTCATGGCAGGTTTTAAAAATGCAGTTGCTGTACTATGACGTTTACCATTTTTAATAGTAAACTGGAAAAGACCGGCTCCTTTTTGTTTTTTGCCATTATAATCATCTGTTTTTGGAATCCCTATTTCAGCACATGCATCCAAAAAAGCTTGAGCATAGGGAGTTTGAAAGCCTTTAGCAAAGGTGACATTTAGCAATCCATTTTTTCCGTGATATTGATTATTAATATCTTCATTGTTTTCTGACTTTATAAAATATGGTAAAACTTGATCATAGGACCACCCCTTATTACCCAGATCATCCCAATGGTCAAAGTCAGATTTATTTCCCCTTACATATGCCATGGCATTAGTTGAACTTGAACCACCTAAAGTTTTTCCTCTTGGTAAATAGATTCTTCTATTGTTAACATATTTTTGTGGCTCAGTAGAGAAACCCCAATCAACTTTTGAACGGTGTAGGTTTCCATAACCAGCTGGAATATCAATTTCCATTTTACTGTCAGGCCCTCCTGCTTCAATAAGCAAAACTTTATTAAGAGAGTTTTTAGAAAGTCTATTTGCTAATACTGACCCGGCTGATCCTGCGCCTATTATGATATAGTCATAATTTATCATTTTATTTTTTTTAATGTTCGCATCATAATTATGATGTAATTGAATTTACTAAATTAAAACACGGTAAAGAATAACGGGTATATTCTTTACCGAATAAATAAACAGTATTAATTCCTTTTGGAAATCAAAAAAACCTAATCTTTTATACATGACACTCGAAGTTTAAAGATGTTTTTTGAAAAATTGAGATTTATAGAAAAAACGAAAGATCGATCACTAATTCATTTATGTCAATAAATATAACTAACTTTTTAAATAAAATAAATTTGTTTTAAATAAACAATTCAGCTTATGAAAAAAAGAGATTTCATAAAAAGTATGGGGGCAATAAGTATGTCACCTTTTCTAAAATTTTCAGAAAATTCTATCTCAGAAATATCTTCTGAAATAAAATTACCTCCAAATAATTTTAGTGATGAAAGTGACTTTTGGGAATTGGTTAGGAGTCAATATGACTTAAATCCTGATTTCATTAATTTAGAAAGTGGTTATTACAATATAATACCTAAAACAACAATGGAGCTCTACATAAAACACATTAAACGTGTAAACCATGAAGGATCTTTTTATATGCGAAATTATAGGTTTGAAGATAAAAAACAAATTACTCACAAACTTGCTAAATTTGTTGGATGTAATAGAAAAAACCTTGTTATAACTCGAAATACGACAGAATCGTTAGACTTAATAATTGCCGGATATCCTTGGGGAAAAGGTGACGAAGTCATTTATGCCTTTCAAGATTATGGAGCAATGCAAAATATGTTAGAACAGGTTTCTAAACGTCATCAAATAGTTTT
>MDTF01006595.1_pt1 | contig 16071 bp, 15 predicted proteins | sample 811191 | NCBI WGS metagenome assembly MDTF01 (sample SAMN05326649, study PRJNA326480) | marine metagenome | isolation source: seawater | place: Southern Ocean | collected 2011 | reverse complement strand
TGTGCCTTTACGTTTTTGCCATAAATAATGCCGCGATTGATAGGTGCGTAAGTAACCCATCAACGGCGAACATCATTTTTTGCTTACTAACCTTGCACCTATTATTTGTACCTTTTGTTCGGGGCGACGCAGGCTTTATCTGTATCGATTTAAGGCCCTGCTGGCTTTGGTTTGCCCCCAGTTCAGGGTTTCATTTTTTTGGTGTATGTATTTATATGGTGGCTCGGGCTGAACTTAGGTTAAAGGAACTACTTGTCAAACAACCACGAGTCGAACGGTTTATGCGGCCCGTAGACGTACGTTCAGCTTTGGCTTTTACTTGGCGATGTAATATTGCCCTTGCAGCATCTGAGGAGGTGTTTGTTGGCTGAAGAAAGTCTAGTTAATAATCCATCCATTATCGTCATTGGCGCATTGGCCTACGATCAAATTTCGTCTACTAAAAAAGAGTTTTCCCTCACGGGCCCCGGATTAAATTGCAAACTAGAAACGTTAGACGAACACTTTGGCGGATGCGGGGGCAATATTGCTTATGGTATTGGCCAACATATTCGCGATGCCAAGTTAATCTCCGTATGTGGCGAGTTAGACTTCCATAATTATCGAACACATTTAGAGTCCCCTTTTATTGACCTACAGGGTGTGATGACCAAGTTCGACGCAAAGTGTGCACGAGCATTTGTTGCGACCGATCTAAACGGCAAACAGTTTACGGCGTTTTATCCAGGCCCTAAAGTAAGCGAGCAGAGTTGGGAGGCTCATTTAGCCAACCAAGATATGCAGCAAAGCCAGATCATGGTCTGCGCACCCTACCCAGAAAAATTGATGAGCAGCAGTCTCAAACACATGAGAGATACCAACCCGCAAGCTCTACGCATTTGGTGCCCGGGACAATACGCCGACAGTCTTAATATTGACTCCCTCAAGCACTTCAGTGACTTGTGGGATGTGCTCATTGGCAACGAGCATGAAGTCGACCACCTAATGACCCAAGATGCAGATTTGGTCAACAAAAAAACCGTGATCGTGACCGCCGGCCCGAAACCCATCAAGGTGTATATGGCCCATGGCGGCACGCGTATATTTCCAGTACCCAAACTGACAACACCTAGCGTCGACCCCACTGGCAGCGGTGACGCCTTCATCGCTGGTTTTGCCAGCGTTATCTGCCAACACCTTAGCGCTGACAATAAAGGCGCCTGGATTGGTCATGTTAACGAGGCGGTTAAGTCTGGCGTCCGTGGTTCTCAGCGCTGCCTCCAGCAGCTAGGATCGCAAAACTATACCAACTCGTCGAGTTAGAGCTGTACTCGCGGAATGCCGATAAAGGCAGCCCACTAGATCAACCGATTACAGGCTGGACAAACACAAAAGCGACCGCAAAAAATACAAAATAAATTGCAAACCTTAACGCTAGGAAAAATTATGTCATCACCCTCGCAACAGTTTACTGCGCCACCTTGGTTGGAGGCTATTCCTAAAGTCCGACTGGGCCATTGGCCAACCCCCCTTGAACAACTCCCCCGTCTAACCAAAGAGCTATCTGGCCCACAATTATGGGTGAAGCGCGACGATTGCAGCGGCCTTGCCACAGGGGGCAACAAAACTAGAAAACTCGAATTTCTATTGGCTGACGCCATCAATCAAGGCGCGAATACTATTGTGACCTACGGCGCGGTGCAATCTAACCACGCCAGACAGACTGCCGCGGCTTGCGCAAAACTGGGTCTCGAATGCCATTTGTTACTGTCAGAGCGGGTTGATTGGCCACATACCAGTTATAACAACAACGGTAATGTGTTGTTCAATAAGCTATTTGGCGCACATATTCATATGCTGAAATTAGATGAATTTACCCAGCGCCAACCCGAGATCCTTGCTGATTTAATGGCGCAAAATAAACGGGTTTACCAAATACCGCCTGGCGGCTCCAATGCGCTTGGTGCGCTCGGTTATGCTATGTGTTTGGCAGAACTAACCTGGCAAACCAATGAGATGGGGATTTCTCTAGATCAAATAGTCCACGCCTCTGCAAGTTCTGCCACACAAGCGGGTTTAATCTTTGGTGCAGGAGCGATCAAATCTAAGGTAGATATTTTGGGGATCAACGTTTTTCATCCGGACCCTGCAACGTTAACTACGCGCATAGAAAAATTGCTGGCGCAAATGTCGGTAGAGTTCCCTGACAGCAACGCAGGTTTTGGCCTGCCTATAAACATTAACCACGCTTATTTTGGCGAGGCTTATGGCAAGCCAACTGACGCTGGTTTAGACGCAATTAAGATGGTGGCAGAACTAGAGGGCCTACTCTTTGACCCGGTATACTCAGGCAAAGCCCTTGCGGCGCTAATAGACCAAATAAACTTAGGCAACTTTAGCCATCATGAAAATATCGTATTGATACATACCGGAGGCGCGGCTAGCCTTAGCGCCTATGTAGATGCGTTTTAAACACAAAATCTTTGGCACTGCCAAAAACCTGAGACACTAAAGCTACCTTAGCGTTAGTTTAGGCAATGGCTACAAAGCCATCGTCCATCACTTACAACATCACTAACTAACAAACATACCGCCATTTGCAAAAAGAGTTTGCCCAGTAAAATAACTAGACTCATCGCTGGCTAAAAACAGCGCAGTGCTAGAAATTTCATGAGGCTGACCAAAGCGTTGCATAGGTGTCATCATCATGACGTTGTCCATCCAATCTGGAGATTGTCGGATGCCGGCTGTCATTGGCGTTTCAATAAAACCAGGCCCAATAGCATTGATTCTAATATTTGTCGCAGCCAGCTCAGTTGCCATCACATTGGTCAACATAATGACCCCAGCTTTAGAAACACAGTAGTCGGCTGCTCCAACCAACGGCCGCTTTCCTGCAATAGACGCTATATTAACAATAGATCCGGGCGTACCCAGCTTTAACATATGCTGCACTGCAATTCTGTCCGTGATCATGGTGCCAGTGAGATTAATGTCTATCACCCGCTGCCAGTCACTAATTGCACGATTGTGCAAAAAATTGGCTTCTGGATCCTCGTCGTTCATTTCAGAAACCTCGCCACTAACGTAGTTAGCAGATGAAACTCCGGCTGCTGCCAACACAGTGTCTAAGCGACCATAACGTCGCACCACGTCATCAAAAAGCGCTTGTTGGCTTTCTTCTGAAGTTACATCCACATGAATAAATTCAATTGGCGCACCGCCTGCGGACATCTCTAAAGCAGCATTTTCGCCTCGCTCAGTGTTTACATCAGCGATAACAACCTTGGCACCTTCCTTGGCATAACGCTCTGCGGAAGCACGACCTAGACCACTGATCCCTCCGGTAATAACCGCAACTCTTCCCTCTAAAGCTCCCATAAACCCTCCTAGTAGTGCTTTTCAAAAATTCTACTCAGCTGCGGATTCAAACTCCAACAGCACCTCTAGCCCCACTTGACTGTTTGCCAAGTGGGGCAGACTCCAAGGCGTAAATAAGTCCACCTCGGACTCTAACAATTTACTCAGTTCCGATAGCGAAACCCATTTAACTTGCGCAACCTCACCCCTCATAATAGCGACGTCACCATTTGCCCGCGCCACAAAGCCCTGAAAAATTGAGCAATCTATGAAGCCGATTCCTGACCAGGTTTCTCGTTTTACCTCACCCCAACTAACAAGGGTATTTACCTGTAAACCCAATTCCTCTAACAAACCACGCTTAACCCCTTGCCTGAAAGTTTCACCCGGCACCAGATGTTCCCCCACGCTGTAATCCCAGCAATTTGGATACAGGTCTTTATCTTTCGAGCGGCACTGAAGTAACAATTCATCTTCAGCATTAAACAACAAAACATGCGCCGAACAGTGCCACAACCCTAGAGCGTGCACCTGATTACGGGGCACTAAATCTCGCGGTTCGCCGGCGTCGCTGTAGGTTTGAAAATACTCGACTGTCATCGCGCCCAAATGCTTATTGTGGCACTTTTTAGTCTATGCCTGAGCATATAAATAGAGCTTGAACTAGACCTAGCCTTAGATATAGACCCAAACCCAGACACAGGTCTAGGCCTTAGTCGCCGTGGTAAAACCCGCGTAACGGGGTTGATCTATGGCTATTTGATTAACCACTGTCGCGCGCAGGTGATCTGCCAAGCCGGGCAAATCTAAGCCAATAGATTCATCGCGAAGGCCATTCACTAAGCGCCAACGCAGATCAACTAATGATTTTTCGCAGGCAAATAATTCAATCAGTCGCTGACTTTCATTCGCTATGCAAGTTTTCCCCAGCGCAACTTCTCTTTGTACGATGTCCAAAGAGTTACTCGCAACACGAGCCAAAAAGTTAGTCCTTCCTTGCGTATTACTCATCACGTCTTGGCGCAAAAAGTCTGTCACGCTGGCTAGCAGTTCATCAATTCTAGGCATATCAATGCCAGTAACTGACTCATCAGGTTTAACTAGTTCAACAGGTCCCGAAATAAGTAAATTAACGCAATCTACCTGACATTCTGACGAGCGCCTCCCGATAGCTGGCCGCTCGACACTTTGATCAGGGCCCGTGCGATAATGCTCTGCCATACCTAAGCAGCCTACCGCCCACCAGAACGATCCAAACACCTGCCAAAATTTCACCGCATCTGGGTCTACTTTTTCGCCGCTTACCGATTCATAGCCAGCGAATAATTCCTCAGTCTGACCAAAGCCCCCAACGGGTAACTCTGCTCGTCCAAAACGCCAAGAGTGCGTCAGCATCCAGCCTAAATCTCGCATCGGATCGCCAATATGCGCCACTTCCCAATCTAAAACCGCGACCACGCCGGTCTCATCCACCATGACATTGCCATTACGAAAATCGTTATGCACCAACGATGGCGTAAAATTTTCTGGTAAGTTAGCTAGCAACCAACGAGCTGTATAATCAATCATGGGTTGTGGCGTATTAAAATCTTGGTAACGCTGCCAAGTTTGCTCTACGTATTCTTGGGGTGTGAGCAATTGCAGGTGCTGATCAAGACCACTGTCTTTTAGATCTATGCCATGGATACGCGCCAAAATTTCGCCACACAGAAACGCCAGTTTAGGACGTATTTCGTCTAACTCTGGCGCCTTAACAATTCGAGCGCCTAAAGTAAGGCCCTCTAGCCATTGCATAACAAAACCACTGCCTAAACCATCTTCGGGTTTTAAGACGTGATGAATTTCAGGCTCAGGAACACCATATTTAGCGGCAGTCTGCATCAATAATGCTTCAACCGCTAAGCCCGGATGCTGAGCCGTGATCTCACCTTCTTCGCCGCCGGATGCCCTTCGCATGGCAAGCTTCCCAGGACCGCTTTGCAGCGTAACGTCAATGCAGTAAGTTTCTTGACTGGCGCCAGCGGACAGGCGCTCAACGCCATCCAAGCTGACGAAACCGTCAATCACCTCGGGCAACAACTGCCCAAGCAATTGCTCGAAAGACAACTGGGTGCCCTTTTCTTCACTCAATACAGAATTCATAAATCCTAGCTTTCCTGCACGCCTTTAGGCGCGCGCTGATTCATGAAGCCAAACAGGTAGCTGGCAACACGACGCATTTGAATTTCTTCCGCACCCTCTGTGATGCGGTATCGACGGTGATGACGATAGATATGCTCAAATGGCTTATGGCGCGAATACCCAAGACCACCGTGCACTTGCATTGCTCGGTCGGCAGCTTCGCAGCAAAGACGATTAGACCAGTAATTACACATAGACACTTTGTCAGATACAGAAAACGCCCCGTAAGTATCCATCTGCCAAGCTGTTTTATGAATCAAAGCACGCAACATTTCACACTGAGTTTGCAATTCAACTAACGGGAATTGAATGCCTTGATTAGTAGAAAGCGGCTTACCAAACGGCTTACGTTCCATCGCATATTGAATAGATTCGTTGATACAAAACTGTGCGGCACCCAACGAGGATGCAGCCTGACGAATACGATTTTCGTTGAAGAAATGCTGCACCACGCCCAGGCCTCGGCCTTCGCCGCCAAATATAGCGCCATTAGGTACACGAACATCTTTCATAGATACCCGGCCATGGTCTGTAGGCATATTAAAAGTCCAAAGCATTTCTTCAACAGCAAAACCTTCGCTTTTAGTTGGAGTTAAAAAAGCAGTGATACCATTGCCGTCACCCGCTTTACCGCTGGTGCGTGCAAAGATTAGGTCGTGCTTGGCTTTGTGAATGCCAGTGTTCCATGTCTTGGAGCCATTAATAATCCACTCGTCACCATCGCGTACTGCTGTGGTTTCCATATGGGTGGCATCAGAGCCGTGATCTGGCTCAGTAATACCAAAAGCAAAACCCATTTTTCCTTCGGCTAAGCCGTCTATCCATTCTGCTTTTTGCTCGTCCGTACCGTATTCAATCATCAGCAGCAAACCAACGTTGTTGCCTACGATAGAATGCTCGTTTTGCAAATCGTTATGCAAACCCAAGCCCTTTGCAGCAAAATGCTCACGGATAATGGCCATACCCAAGTTGGTGCCTTCTTGACCGCCATATTCCTTTGGCAGCGGATAACGGTAGTGACCAGCGGCATCCGCGCGACGCTTGGCTTCTACTAGCAACAACTCCCACTCTTCATTAGGTAGTCCGTTACGCTCCCAGTCAGTACGCGCATCTTCACGACGATGATCAAAAAACCGAATGTTGTCGTTTTCTTGTTCTAACGGCTTAATTTCATCTTCAATAAATTGATCTAACTCAGCTAAATAAGCCTGCATTTCCTGTGGAATATCAAAGTTCATCTCTCTCTCCTAACTACTTATTGTCTTTATGTTTTGATTCTGTTTTTAACGGTTAGATCTAAAGCTTAGATCCCTTGCTCCTAAATTGACACCAATCTAGTTTGGCTTTTTTATGACCGCTCCTTTTGTCACCACACCTTCTTTTTCGGCCTCTGAGAGCCCCCAAACTATTGCACCACGCATAAACTTGCGAAAATTCGGTTCCTGATAAGTTTCTGTAGTGTGTCCTAGAGCGCTATAAAATGCTTGCCCCTCACCTACTTTATGCCACCAAACCAATGGATGATCTTTCCCCATAGGGCTTTTTTCCGGGTCATAAGTTGACTCATCAATACTCACCAACACATGGGTATTAGCTCTTGGGCTGGCACTAAAGTTATACCATTCATCGCTGCGTTGCCAAATGCGGGGTAAATGTTGAGTCGCAGGATGGTCTTGGTTTTCAACAACCAAATCGGCAGGTTGAATATGCGCGGCCATTGGGTGGTCAACAAACTGTGCTTTAAGCACATGATCAAAGTACCAATCCCATTCGTAGCCTTGATCGCCACCAGCTGCGTGTTGAGCAATTAACGAACCACCGGATTCTAAATAGCCCTGCAACGCCAAACGTTGATCTTGGGTCCATACGGTGCCACTTTTGTGATTCAAAACTATCAGCTGAAAGCGACTAAGGTTTTCTTTAGTAAATACTGCGGCATTTTCGGTGTGATAAAACTGCCAGCCGTTTTCAATACCCAACTGGTCCAGCATCTCAATAGCAGCCGGAATGCTTTTAAGATGTCTGTAGCCATTGGTTTTGGAGAAACTTAAAATTGCTACAGAACCAAAATCTTTTGGCAATACCGGGGCTTGAATGTCAAAAGTAGGCGCTCTAAACAGCTGGGGTTGGTTATAAATGGCGCTCACATAAATCCAGTTTTGGTACACCAGTAATGCAATAACAAAAATAACAATACCTAACCCATAGCGGCGCCAAGACACTAAATTGCTCCCGCCTGAAGTTGTGCCACCGCATAATCTACGGCACGGGCGGTAAGGGCCATATAGGTCAGAGATGGATTGACGCATGAGGCCGAGGCCATGGCAGAACCATCGGTAACAAACAGGTTAGAAGCAGCGTGAACTTGGTTGTGGGCATTAAGAACGGCCTCTTTGGGGTTATGTCCCATCCGTGCAGTGCCCATCTCGTGAATGGCAGCACCGCCGACCATTTCAGCATTGTAGGGATCTATTCGCGTTGCGCCGGCGGCCTTGAGCATTGCAACTGCTTGTTCAACCAGATCTTCTCTATGCCGCTTTTCGTTTTCGCCAAACTCAAAGTGAAATGTCACCTGAGGAATACCAAAGCGATCTTTCTTGGTCTTGTGCAACGCCACAGTATTGTGCGCATAAGGCAGGATTTCACCGAAGCCGCCAAGGTTCATGTACCAAGGGCCGGGGGTTCGCAACCCCTCTTTAAAGTCTGCACCGAATCCAGGCGTTAGTTTAGACATGCTGTCCCACGACAAACGCCCAGCGCTGCCCTGAAAGCCATAACCCCGCGTAAAACCAAGGCCGTCGTCGCCATTCACATTCCTGAATCGAGGAATATAAATGCCATTCGGCCGATTACCGTAAGGATAATATTCCTCAAAACCAGGAATAATCCCGCGAGCGCCGGCCCTATACGTGTGGTCCATCATGTAACGCCCAAGCGCGCCACTTTCATTAGCGAAACTAATATCGCTGTCCGCTAAAGTGGAGTTCATCAGAACCTGGGTTGAACCGACAGTGGAGGCGCAGAGAAAGATCAGTTTGGCAGAATAACGACTACGCTCACCACTTTGTGTATCAATAACTCGCACAGCGCTGACGCGTTTGGTCGCAGCATCATACTCTAGGCTCTCAACCAGCGCATTTGCACGCAATTCGAAATTACCCGTGGCTCTAGCAGCTGGCAACGTACTAGAAAGCGAACTGAAGTAGGCGCCGGAACTACAACCGCGATGGCATGGCCCGCAATAATGGCACGCTGCCCTACCCGGTAGAGGTTCCGTCAATGTCGCAGTGCGACCAATGGTCATCACACGGTCAGAAAAATTCTCAACAATTGCACCCGCCACATGGCGTTCAACCACGTTCATGTCCATCGGCTTTTGAAATTCACCATCTGGCAAATGATCAAGACCCATAGCCTGACCGCTAACCCCAATGAATTTTTCCACATAGGAATACCAGGGGGCTAGATCTTTGTAGCGAATAGGCCAATCGACACCAACGCCTTCTAGCTTATTTGCCTCAAAATCTAGGTCGCTCCAACGATAGCTCTGGCGCGCCCACAGCAGCGAACGGCCGCCCACAACATCAGCTCGCACCCAATGGAAAGGATCTTGTTCGTTGAAGTCGTAAGGATTTTCTGCGTCGTTATTCCAGAAATGCCGAGTGGTTTCATCGAAGGCATAGGACGTAGATTGAATCTCATACTCTTCTTTGTATAGCTGTCGCGGGCGCATGCCTTTGTTATTGCGCTCCCAGGACGGCTCGTGCTCGCCCACATAGCCAGCGCCGTGCTCAAGGGGTTTACCCCGCTCCAACATCAGCACTTTTAAACCTTTTTCACTGAGTTCTTTAGCCGCCCAGCCACCGGTAATGCCAGAACCGATAACAATGGCGTCCAATTCTTGAGTTGTTTCTATTTTGCCCATAGCCGGCCAACCTCGCTGAATTTGTAATCACCATCGTAGGAACCAGGCATGGGAACATACCTTCGTTCTATGGTTGCACCAACCTTAGAAGTATAGTAACCAGTTATAGTTAACTCTTTGATTTTTTTGAAGAATCCTGCGTCATTTTTACCAAAAGATAAGGCGAAAGAAGCCGGCTCTCGAGCCTCGGCAGCTTGCAATAGCGCCACCTGATAGGACTCTTTCAGCGCGACGAAATGCTCTCCATAAAGACTCTGAGCTTCTTCCAGCATTTGCGCCAAACCGGTAAAAAACACCTCGCGCTCGTCAGCTTGATACCAAACAGAAATCACATAATCGAGGAATTCACCTACACCGGCCTCGATGGCACCAGGCGTATCTGTGGTTGGAATAATAAGATCGGCACAGCGGTATACTGCAGCACGTTGTTCATCGGTCATGGCTCCCGCCAAAGCCACGCGCTGAGCGGCAGGTACTTCTAAAGCTTGAGAGCATGAGTACGAAACTGCACCTCCGAGCACCACTGCCAAACCCTTTAAGACGTCACGTCGTTGCATAAAACCCCTCTACAGATTCACTCGTTACCGAGTGTTTTCTAACCCAAAAACTCAGACAACCGAAGCACTGCCGCGGCAGAAGACCGCACGTAAATATCGACTTATCGTAGGCTATCCCTTTTAATTGCGACTTGGTTAACCATCTCGAGCGGCTTGTTGTTGGCTACGCTCTCTCATCCACAATATCGCGAACACCGGCACCAATGCCAATGGGATAACGGCAACAACTTGAAATGATTCTACTGACGCCACGCGAATAATAGTTGCTAGTTCATCACCACTTAAAACACGCAACGCATCTACACCACCCGCCGCAGAGATTTTAGCACTGTCAAAAACTTTGCCCATGTAAGGCAATGCGAACTGCGTGGCCAAACCGCCGGCAAAGCCCATCAGACCGAGCATTAACGCGCCACCCGCTGGATACCGCTCCGCCACACAACCCAACATGGTGGGATACATGTAACAAATACCAATGGCCCAAATAGTCGCCGCGGCAAAAGCAGTGAAAGGTGAGTCGGCCAAAGCGAGCAAGTACAAGCCTGGCGCTGCAAGAGCGCAACTAAGAGTAAGCAAGCCAGGACTGGAAATACGACCGACTACTGGTCCCGCAAAATGCCGGCCGATAAAAACAAGCAAATTGACGTAAATCAACACCCAAATGCCTGGCATTCCGACAATATTAGTAAGGGCTAAATTCACCCACTGGCCCGGCGCAAGCTCAGCGGTCACTGTACCCATCATGCACAAAAACCAAATAATGAAACCTGGCGAAGTGCGGAGCTGGCTCCACATATCTCCATAAGACAGGCCCAAAGCAACTCGTTCAGTAACCGGAAAGTCTGCCTTTAAAACCAAAACTACCAAAATCACCGATGGCAGCATCAAAATAAGAAGGTTGATTTGCCAAACCCAACCCAACTGGGCGATAAGCAAACCTAACAAACCGCCGGCAACAATACCCGCTGGCCACCAGGCGTGAAGAATATTTAGGCGGTGGGTTTTCTCATCAGGATAAATAGCCGCGACCAAAGGATTGGTAGCAGCCTCCACCGCTCCCCAGCCTAAGCCTGTAAGCAATAAACCGCCGTATACAAGCCAGTAAGCTTCTTTAGAAGGCTCCATAAGCGATGCACAAACAACGGCGATGCTGCCAAAGAAATAACCAGCGGCGGCGAAAAGAAACATACGACGCATACCAACCAGGTCCACCAGAGCCGCGCCGAAAAGCAACGTAAGCGCGAAGCCAATAAAAGTAGCAGCCAGCACCTCGCCCACCATGGTGGCTGAACGCGCAAGGTCTAGGATATCGAACAAGTCACCCTGAAGATCACCAGCAATAGCCGTACGAACTGCGAAACCAAGGCCAATCATAAAAATGGCCAAATTCGACAGCACAAACAGCAAGCGCCTGTTTACAGCTTTCACTTCAGTCCCCTCGGACATACAAACTCCCCAATAACGATTGACGCAGCTTTATTAGCTCATGTTAAGACTACAATGCTATCTAGCCGGACAGACAAATAACCATTCCCTCGATCAGTTACCCTTGAGCCCAGCTTAAACTAACTTTATCACTAACATTCTCTACTATTTAGCTCGAACAACAACACTAGACATGGCGGAATTCAGCAGCTAACAACAGGGACAAAAATGGCATTACCTAGAATATTGGTGCAAGCAAAGCGTGAATTATAAGAGCAAGCGTAATTGACCTAGTCTCACAATCAAGACCGAACAAACGCCAGCTATTGCAAAAAATCAACACCAGAGACAGCATACGGTTAATGCTTCGAAAAAATCAGCGCCAAGGGCTGGGCTTAGGATAGAAATGAAATACGTATGGATAGGGTTAGGCTGGCTGTTTATCATTTTAGGCGTTGTCGGCATTGTGCTACCCCTGCTGCCCACCACACCTTTTTTACTTGTGGCCGCTATCTGTTTTAGCCGGGGTTCCCAGCGCCTTCACGGCTGGCTGATTAATCACCGAACTCTGGGGCCGCCAATAACCAACTGGCAAACCAACCGCACAATTAGCCGACAAATTAAAATTGCAGCAATCATTTCTATGGGAGGGCTGTTTGGCATCAGTATTTTCTTGAGCGTGGACCCAAGAGTACTGTTAATACAGGGCATAGTGTTGACAATAGTCGGAGTTTTCCTGTGGCGGCAGAAAGAGCCACACGCGCATTAAGAACAAGAGAGTTGAGGCAACTGGGACCAGGCATCTGAGGCATATAACGGGCTAAAGTTTGTTCACTAGTAAAGCAGCCGACGTTTCTTTAAACGTCTAAACACGGCTGACCAGCAAATTTTGCCGGCCAGGTTTTCTCTAACATTTCGCCTTCAACCGTTTGACTTAATTTCTTTGCAATAAAACAACAGGTATTTGACGATCTGTTTTCTCTTGGTACTCAATGTAGGGCGGCCAGATTTCTGCTAACGCGTCCCACATAGCTTGCCGTCGATCGTCTGTCACAGTTATCGCTGTTGCTGAAAACTTGTCCGCTGCGACTTGCACTTCCACAGCGGAATTTGCGTCTAAATTGATATACCAACTAGGATGATCTGCATGCCCGCCTTTGGAAGCTATAATTACAACGTCGTCACCATACTTGCCGTAAATCAATGGCAACATGCGTGGCTCGCCACTTTTACGACCAGTTGTGGTTAACAACAATGTTGGCACGCCACGCCAAATGTGTCCGTCTTCACCATCTGTGGCCAGATAGTTTTTCATATGTTCTGCTGCCCAATCTGGCAATGTATTTGTACTCATACTTCTCCCCTCGTTTATCAGTGCTTTTATCAATAGTTTGTAAAACGCTCTCAGTCTGATTAAGCCATTAATTGGTAAATCTTGCCCTCGCTCGAATAAGCGCAATCAACGGCAACATAAATATTGCACCGGCGATTATCCCACTGGTTAGTCCTCCACCCCGCGGGTTGACCAAATTCCAGACTACCATAGCAATCACTACCTGGCCTGCGTATACGGCTGCCCAAGGCCACATCCACTGTTTCATGCCGGCAAACCCGTAAGCACCAGCAGCGTAAATCATCCAGTGCAGGGGTTCCGTGGCTTTGGCCCACCACCCGGTTAACGCAAAACCAAACCATATTTCATGGTCGTTAGCCACCGGCTTATAGAACATGTCGAAAGGCATGTAGACAAATGTCATGTATAGACAGAAATAAAAAATAAGATTCATCCACACGGGCCTTAGGGCCCAGTCGGCTCTTACGCGTTGCCAAACCGTTTCACTATTACGCACTGGTTACCCCCGCACTTGAAGTTCTCATTAGGGATATTATCCTAAACTTGATTTGGTATGGGTTGTTCAGACAAAAATGCCTGAATATTTTCCAGAGCACAGTTGCCCATGGCCTCCCGAGTTTCCCGCGTGCCACTGCCCATATGCGGTAATAGTACCACTTGCTGTAAATCCATAAGCGCTTGAGACACGTTGGGTTCATCCACAAATACGTCTAACCCTGCGCCAGCAATGACTCCAGAACTCAGCGCGCTTACTAAGTCAGCTTCATTCACAATATCGCCTCTTGCTGTGTTAATTAAATGCGCATGGGGCTGCATGAGTTTAAGCTTTTTAAAACTTACCAGATTCTGGGTTTCAGGCGTTGCAGGACAATTGATGCTGACAAAATCTGCGCGCTGCAATAAATCGTCGATCTCGCACCACACCGCACCCAGCTCTATTTCCTCAGACTGGGGCCGAGGATTTCTCGCGGTATATAAAATCGACATACCAAAGCCATGATGGGCCTGGCGCGCTAATGCGGTACCAATACGCCCCATACCAATGATACCAAGGGTTTTGCCTGTGACCTGCGTAGAGAGCATATGTGTGGGATGCCAGCCTTCCCAGCCACCCGACCGAACTAGACGCTCGCCCTCTGCAGTTCTACGGGCACTGGTAAGCAGCAGTGTCATGGCTATTTCAGCAGTGGCATCAGTCAATACGCCGGGGGTATTGGTTACACAAATTCCTAGTGCTTTTGCCACGTTAATGTCGATATGATTAAACCCCACACCAAAGTTTGCGAGCAAACGTGTGCGTACATTCGGAGCAGAGAGTAATTGCGCATCGATCTTGTCCGTTACTGTTGGGCAAAGAATATCTGCATCGAGTAACGCTTGGGCGAGTTGGTCGCGACTCATAGGCTTGTCGCTGGCGTTTACGCGCAGCTCGAATATTTCAGCCATCTGGGCTTCAACTGACTCAGGCCAACGCCGGGTCAACACAACTACAGGTTTTTCACTCACTACTCGTCTCTCTTTTTCATCAGCGGCAAAGTTCGCCGTATTCTCAGGGTCTAGGGCCGATTCTATTAAATCACCCAATTACGCATTTTACCTTGCCTGCAAGATATTATTCTTACCCCGGTAGGAATAAACTGAATTAATAATTTTTGTTATTTGGGATGGGAAAGAGATCAATGAGCAAGGCATATCAACACTTTATAAATGGCGAGCTAGTACAAGGTACTTCTGGTCGCGCCAGCGAGATATACAACCCATCATTGGGAGAGGTTTCGGGTACCGTTAGTCTAGCCACTACTAGTGAAGTAGACACGGCAATAGCTGCCGCTCAAGCTGCGTTCCCAGAGTGGTCGGGCATGAATCCCCAGCGTCGCGCTCGGGTTATGTTCAAATTTAAGTCTCTAGTTGAGGCGCATGCCGACGAGTTAGCCCTGATTCTGTCCGAGGAACACGGCAAAGTACTGGCTGACTCCCACGGCGATATTCAGCGTGGATTGGATGTCATAGAGTTTGCATGCGGCATACCTCACCTTATGAAAGGCGAATATACGCAAGGTGCCGGCCCTGGCATTGACGTTTACAGCATGCGCCAGGCTATTGGTGTCGTGGCTGGTATTACGCCATTCAACTTCCCAGCGATGATTCCCATGTGGATGTTTGGTGTGGCGATCGCCACAGGCTGTACTTTCATTCTTAAACCGTCAGAAAAAGATCCCGGTGTACCCATGCGGCTGGCAGAACTGATGCTGGAAGCTGGCGCACCTCCTGGCGTGTTGAACGTGGTGAATGGCGACAAAGAGGCTGTGGACGCAATTATTGCTAACCCATCTGTCCGAGCTGTGAGCTTTGTTGGATCGTCTGATATCGCGCACTATGTCTATCGAACCTGTGCTGAATACGGCAAGCGTGTGCAAGCCATGGGCGGCGCTAAGAATCACGGCATTATTTTGCCAGACGCAGATATGCAGCAAGCTGTTCAGGACATCACCGGCGCAGCATACGGTTCGGCTGGCGAGCGTTGTATGGCTTTGTCAACAGTCGTGGCTGTTGGCAACGAGACCGGTGATCGCTTTGTAGACGCCATGACTAAAGAGTTGGATAAGCTCAAAGTCGGTATATCTACTGATCCTAAGGCAGATTATGGCCCGGTGGTTTCTTCTGTGCATAAAGAGAAGATAGAAAATTATATTCAAATGGGCGTAGACGAAGGTGCAGACCTTATCGTTGATGGTCGTAACTTCTCACTGCAAGGATATGAAAAAGGCTTTTTTGTGGGCCCTACTCTGTTTGATAACGTTAAGCCCACCATGCAAAGCTATAAGGACGAGATTTTTGGCCCAGTTCTGCAAGTTCTTAGAGAAGACAATTTTGAATCAGCCCTGCAGCGGCCTTCAGAACACCAATACGGGAATGGCGTGGCCATCTTTACCCGTAGCGGCGGCGCAGCCAGAGATTTCGCGCAAAGAGTGAATGTGGGCATGGTTGGCATTAACGTGCCTATTCCGGTGCCGGTTGCCTATCACAGCTTCGGTGGATGGAAGCGCTCTGCTTTTGGCGATGCCAACCAACACGGCATGGAAGGCGTGCGCTTTTATACCCAAACCAAAACCGTAACTCAACGCTGGCCTGACGGTGAGACACAAAATGCAGCGTTCTCCATACCGGTTATGGAATAGTGGTTATGGAAAAAACGTTAGGCAATAAACGTTAGCAACAATTACTTAATGCTCACAAAGTGGGCATTAAGTAGGGTTTAGCGTCAACCAAATTATCCGCTAGCTAGGTTA
>MDTF01016003.1_pt1 | contig 16072 bp, 17 predicted proteins | sample 811191 | NCBI WGS metagenome assembly MDTF01 (sample SAMN05326649, study PRJNA326480) | marine metagenome | isolation source: seawater | place: Southern Ocean | collected 2011 | reverse complement strand
GTTCGGAATGGGATCGGGTATAACCCCTTCGCAATAATCACCGGCGAGAGTGTTATACCTAATTCTAGAATATTGTAAACAGCAAATTCATTATTTTTTAGAGCCATTTATGAAGCTTTTTATATAATCTTTGAGATCTATTTTACCAAATTTTTGATAAACTTTATTTGATAAATGCATATTTGTAAGTGCAGAAGCAAACCTCTCACCTTTACGAGCAGGTAATAATTTAATTTTTGATTTAAATAGCTTTGCGACACTTAAAATTGAATAATCATTTTTATTTGAAATGCTGTAGTGTCTATTTTTATTATTTTTCCATGCTTTGTAACAAATTTCGACAGTATCAGTAATATGTGTAAACTTTCTAGATTGACTTCCGGGCCTTACAACCGTTAATGGTTTTTTGTTCTTAAAACAGTGTTCAAAAATTCCTATAACAGTTGCCATATTTCCTTTGGAAATTTGTCTTGGACCATACACATTATAAAAATAAATTATTTCAAATTTAAAATTAAACCATATTTTTAAATTATTTAATAATTCTAAATTTTTTGATTTTGTAAATGCGTATGGAGATAAATTTTTATCTTTTCCTCTATTTCCAATACTTGCTGAAGTTGCTGAATAAATTAATTTAATTTTATTTTGCATACAAAATTTTATTACAGCATGTGTTCCTATTGAATTAGATTCTATACATTCGTGGGTCCTAAGAAAACTCTGATATATTCTTGAAAATTCACCAAAATGAAAAATTGTTTTTATTTTTTTTTTGTTTTTATCTAGTACTTTTGAAATATCTGTTGTATTTGCATGAACGTAAGTAACCCTCTTACTATTGAGGTGATTATTTTTAGTTCCAGTAGAATAATTGTCATAACTAACAATCTTATATTTAGTTTTTTTTAAAATAAATTCTATTAAATTAGATCCAACAAAACCAGCTCCACCGGTAACAATGATTATATTTTTCATAAAATTATATTAACAAAATTAAAATTTTATTTTTCTAAAATTTCCTTTTCGTTTAAAAAAGTCATTTAAAGTCTTTTCTAAACCTTGATCAAAGCTAATTTTTTTTTTCCATCCATAGGATCTTGCTAAAGAACAGTCTAATATTTTTCTTGGTGTTCCATCCATTTTTTTATTATTATCAAATTTTACTTGAATATTTTTTCCAATTTTTTTTTTTTACTTTTTCAACAAATTGTTTAATTGTACTTTCTTCCTCACTACCAATATTAATTAAAGAATGTTTTACTTTTTTATGCATAAAAAAAATGCAAGCATTAGCAACATCATCAACATAGATAAGTTCACGTTTAGGTTTTCCAGTTCCCCATAATTTGATTGATTTTTTTTTATTTTTTACAGCATCACTAAATCTCCTAATTAATGCTGGAAAGAAATGTGAGGTTAATAAATCATAATTATCATTAGGGCCAAATGAATTGCATGGCATAAGACATAAATAATTAGTATTGTGTTGAAAGTTATAACTTTCACACATTTTAATTCCAGCAATTTTTGCAATGGCATATGGTTCGTTAGTTTTTTCTAAGGGTCCTGAAAGAAGGTACTCTTCCTTAATTGGTTGCTTACATTTTCTTGGATATACACAACTAGAACCAAGAAAAATTAAGTTTTTTATTCCATTTAAAAAAGCTGAGTGAATTAAATTATTTTGTATAGCTATATTATTATAAATAAAATCTGCCTTAAAAGTATTATTTGCTGCTATTCCCCCAACACTTGCTGCTGCATTAATTATAAATTGAGGTTTTTTTTTTTTTATAAAATCAAATACCTTTTTTTGATTTCTTAAATCTAATTTTTTTTTAGATATAGTAATAATGTTTTTATAACCTTTATTAATCAGTTGTTTGTAAATTGCACCCCCAACAAGCCCACCGTGACCAGTTAAGAAAATTTTTGAATTCTTATTCGGCATTTTTATTTAATTCAGCTAGTTCTGAGACAACCATATCTTCAACTAATATATTTATATCAATTTTGGGTTTCCATTTTAATATTTTTCTTGCTTTTTTTGCGTCACCTAACAATGTATTAACATCTAATGGTCTAAAATAATTTTTATCACATTCTATAATTACTTTTTTTGTAAGTATATTAATTGCTTTTTCTTTTATTCCGCTTCCTTCCCATTTAATTTTTATTCCTAATCTTTTAGAAACAAAATTCACAAATTGTTTAACACTATATTGTTTTCCAGTTGCTATAACAAAATCATCAGGAGTTTTTTGTTGTAGAATTTTCCACATTGCCTCAACATAATCTAATGCATGACCCCAATCTCTTTTTGCATCTAAATTTCCTAAATATAACTTTTTTTGTAATCCTAATTTAATTTTACATAGCGCATTTACTATTTTTTTTGTTACAAAAGTTTCTCCACGACGTGGACTTTCATGATTGAATAAAATTCCATTACTACCAAAAATACCATAAGCTTCCCTATAATTTCTGGTGATCCAATGTGCGTAGACTTTTGCTACACCATAAGGGCTTAAAGGATAAAAATTTGTTTTTTCGTTTTGTGGTATACTCTGTACCTTTCCATACATTTCTGAAGTTCCCGCCTGATAAAATCTTGTTTTTTTTTCTAACTTATGAAATCTAATAGCTTCTAATATTCTTAAGGTTCCTAATGCATCTGCATTAGCGGTATATTCTGGGACTTCAAAAGAAACAGCAACATGAGATTGTGCAGCAAGATTGTATATTTCATCTGGTTTGGTATCACTAATAACTTTAAAAACAGATGTGGAATCTGTTATATCACCATAATGAAGAAAAAAATTTCTTCTGTTTTCATGTGGATCTTGATAAATATGATCTACTCTATGCGTATTAATTGAGGAAGACCTTCTCTTAATACCATGAACTATATAATTCTTCTTTAACAAAAATTCAGAAAGATATGAGCCATCCTGACCTGTAACACCGAAAATTAAAGCAATTTTTTTTTTCATTTTTATTTTTTATTTTTAAAGAAGTGTTTACTTATCATCTTACAATCATTTTTTAAATTATCTACTTCATTTATTATGTTAATTTTTTTCATTAATTTGTGATTATTTAATGTAAAGTTGTCATTATTTTGATGTTTGCTTAATTTAACGTACTTATATTCTTTCTTATTATAATAGTTTAACCATTCAATAATTTCTGTTAGATAAATTTTTTTTCCGATAGATACATTATAAATTCCCTTTGCATTAATCTTAATTAACTCGTTAACAATTTGAGAAAATTTTTTTACAGATAAAAAGTCTTTATAATATTTATTATTTTTTAAGATAATGCCTTTTTTAATATTTTGAAAGAAAATATCAATAAATGTTTTGTGTAATTTTTTTTTATTACTTTTATAAGGTCCTACTAGATTGCTAATTCTCAAAATTAACACTCTTTCATTAAGAATTTTTTTTAATATGTTTTCTGAAATTATTTTATTTTTTGAATAATTACATCTTGGTAGAAGTACATCATTTTCTTTTAAATTATATTTACTTTTATAAACCTTTCTACTACTTAAAAAAATCATTTTGATTGAAAGATTTTCTATTTTTTTTGCTATCATAAAATTAGAATCTTTATCTTGGGAATATTTTTTTTTTATATAACTTTGATTTATTGAACAATTGATTACATAATCAAATTTGTCGATATATGCTTCTTTTAGATTTAAAAATCGTTTATAATCATATATTTTTAAATTCTGCTTATGTCTTAAATTTAAAAAAAGATTAGAACTAATAAAGCCTTTTTTACCAATTATTATAATATTTTTTTTCATCTATTTTATAAATTTATTAAAAAAGATGGTGATTAAATAATCTAAATTTTTTAAATAAAGAATATTATTTTTTTTAAAAAAAAACTTAATATATTCGTGTGCCTCAAGTCTTCTTTTCCACCACTCCTTACCTAAAAACTTAAACTTAGAAGAAACATTAGAACTAGATTGTCTATAATAAGTTAAATTTTCTTTTATTACAATGAAGCTCTTTAAAACATGATTTGCATATACGGATACTCTAAAATCCATCCACGTATTAGAAAATTTCTCAAAATAAATTTCCTTAAAAATTTTTTTTATACAGTCTCTTCGAATCGATATACAGCTTTGAGGAAAAATAAATGGCCAATAATTTTTGAGAAGTTTATTTTTATTAATAATTTTTTTTTTAACTCCATCTTCATATCTGTAATTTGGTAAATCAAACACTACTTTTAGGTTTTTATCTAAAGTAAATTTATTAATAACTTTTTCTATTTTATCTACACAAAAATAGTCATCGCTATCTAAAAAAAAAATAATTTCTCCCTTACTTTTTTTAAAAGCTTGCTTATATGCATTCATTTGATTGTATGAACCAAATTTACCATTTTTAGTGTTTATAATTAAGTCTATGTTGGAAAATTTTTTCACTTCTTCTACAGAATTATCATTAGAACAATCATCAAATAAAATAACTTCAATATTATTGTAAGTTTGTTCTTTTAGTGATGTAAGACAATCTTTTATAAATTTACTATTATTGTGACTTGCGATTAAAACTGATGCTTTGATATTGCTCACATTTTACCCTTATTAATATAAATATATTCAAATGTCTTTCTGAATGGCATTTTAGATTTAAAAATGTTAACAAATTCATTATCAGAAAGTAGTTTATGAATATTGCTAAATGTGTATCCTTTTTTTAACATATCATGATAATGATGTTCAAACATAATCAATCTCACCTTGTTAAATTTTTTTCCTAGGCCTTTTAGTATTTCATATTCATATCCTTCTGTATCTATTTTCATAAAGTGTACTGTACTTATATTGTTTTGATCCATATAATCTTCAAGCGTACTAATTTTAACTTTGATTTCATTAAAAAAATTTTTCTTTTTTGAACTATAAACTAGAGACTGTTTTCTTTTAAAATATTTAGATTTAATATTTATATCATTTAGAGTCGAAGACGAACTTTCATCTATTTGTTTTAAAAGCCCTTTTTTATTTTCTGATCCTAAAGTTATATTTTCTATATTAATAGACTGAGTTTTAAATTTTTTTTTTAAATTTGGTAAATTATTTTTTAAAATTTCATAATTTATTGGGCTAGATTCAAATGAATAAATCTTATTAATATTTAAGTTTTTTGAAAATAAGTTTATAGACTCACCTCTATGAGCCCCAACATCAAAAAAAATTTCAAAATTAATTAAATTGTTTTTCTTTAAAAATTTAAATATCTTAATTTGATGAAATAGATCAAAAATAGCTAGCAACTTTAATGTACAATATTTTAACATTATTTATTAATAAATATATACTTTCCATAAGAAAAAATTACACTTTCATTTAATGTTTTTGAACATTGTGAATCTTTTGTTTTGCAAAAATTGTAATTTTTTATAATTTTATTAAATTCTTTTTGAATTAAAAAATGCCTATCTCCTACCTCATAGTATGTTTCTTCTAGTGGCTTATAAGCATATAGTGTGTGTTCTTTTTTTATTCTATCGATATTTCTTCCTATAAAGATAAAGCAACCAATCAATAATAAAATATAAAACTTATTTTTTAAATTTTTGTCTTTTAGGTTTAATTTATTAGCTATTACAATTGAACATGGTAAAAAAATTAATGCTGCTATCAAACTATATCCACCATACCTTAATGCTGGGTGGTTATAAAACCACTCAAAAAATAATACAATTAATACTATATATACTGGCAAAATGTTATGATTACTAAATTTGTTACTTTTATTTGAATAAAAAGTAAAAAAGGTAATTAAAATTAAAACTAATAATCCTAAAATAAAATCTGAAACTTTATTGAAAAAATAGATATCCACCCAATTAGAAACCCAATTAAAATATTTTACATATTCGGTGGCATTTTCAATTCTAAAATTAGGCCCTGCGCCTGCTTTTGACCATTGCTCATACCAATCATTCATATGCAAAACCATCTCTGAACTATATGACCATGGCAAATTATTCAAACAAGTCTTATTGATAGGGAACAATAAACATCCCGTGTTTAAAAAATTAGTCATAAGTACACAGATAATCATTAGAGATAAAAATAAAAAAAACTGATTATACAAAATATCAAAGATATTGTGTTTATGTTTTTTACTCAAAAAATGATAAATAATTGGTATAAAAAATAATAAATACAAAAAATAAAAAGCTTTAAAAGAAATAATTAAACCTATTAAAATATAAATTTTAATAATCTTATTTTTTTTATCAACTGAAAAGTTCATTAATAGTAAGATTTCTAATAACAAGATAAATATTAATATTAATGCCGATCTATCAGTTCCATGTTCTGCTATTCTATAAAAAAAAATATCTATAAATAGTATAGACAATAAAGAGTAAATAGTTAAAAAATTGATAGAATCATTTTTTATATTTTTTACAATTCTGTTTATAAAAATTACATTGGCAAAACCCATTATTAGCAACGCTGGCATATGAAACATGTAGTACTTAACTGAGGGCAAATAGAATAACGAATTCAGATAAAATATTGATGATGGAGTTTTAAATCCATGATTAAATGAACCTACCCCAATGTATGATGAACTTTGTGTTAAATAATAACTATATTGAAAGTGATAATAAGGAAAATCATCATGTGTTTTAAATATTAAAAACGATAAGAATAATATTATAAAAATTAAAATGATTAATAATATTTGTTTTTTTTTAAAAATTTTTTTTCTTAAAAAATACAAATAAGATAAAATTCCTAATAAAAGTATTATTGAATTATGAATTAAGCCATGTGCTAGTACTAAATTAGAAAGATATGAATAGATTATTAAAAAAAATAATCCCAACAAGCCCGAATAACCAAAATTTTTAGAGATATTTTTTGTATTTGTTATATGACAAAAAAATTGACCATATCCTACTACAGAAAATATTATTAAAAAGTAAAATAAAAAATGATTATAAATATTATTTTCCATAAAAATAAAATGTTAATTTTGTAATTATTATTACATTATAGATATTTTAACATCTAATTTTTTGTAAAAATATATAGAAAATATTCCTCCTATATAAAATCAATGTTTGTTCTTTTTTTGTATTATTTAATTCTAATTAATCTATAAGATGCAAAAATTTATGACTGAATTAACTCTAATAATACCTGCTAAAAATGAATCAGAATCCTTACCAATCGTACTGAACGAGCTAAAAAATGAAGATGTAAAAGTAAAAGTTTTACTTCACAAAGATGATACTTTAACCATAAACTCAATTAAAAAATTTAATTGTGAAATAATCTATCAATTAAATCATGGTTATGGGGACGCTTTAATTCATGGAATTAATTTAACTTCTACAAAATACTTTTGTATTTTTAATGCTGATGGATCATTTAATCCCTTAGAACTTAAAGATATGTTGGATAAAATAAATAAATTTAATTATGATTTTATTTTTGCTTCACGTTATCAAATAAATTCAGGTAGTGATGATGATACAATTATTACTTTAATCGGAAATTTTATATTTACAAAAATAGGTAATATTTTTTTTAATCTACCTATCACAGACATATTATATACATTTGTAGTTGGAAACACAGATTCAGCTAAAAAACTAAATTTAATCCAAAAAGATTTTAGTTTTTGTATTGAGCTTCCAATAAAAGCAATAAGACAAGGAATGACCATGTCCTCTACAAGCTCATATGAAAGAAAAAGAATTGCTGGAATAAAAAAAGTGAATGCTTTTAAAGATGGATTTCTAATTCTAAAGCATATGATTTATCTTTTCTTTAAAAATAAATAATTATCTATATTTATATAACCCCATATATAAAAAAATATATGTAAGAAGACTTAATGCAATTAATATAATCTGAAACTCTGTGTTTGTGGGACTGCTTATAGCCAATAACATTATAACTCCATTATAAATATTTATAGAAATTCCCGTTATATTGTTGGCTTTAGTCAATGAATAATTCTTGCTTTTCAAATATCCAAAAATTAATTGGTGCAAGTGATTGGTATCTGGTTTGATAGGTGATTTTTTTAAATTAGTTTTTCTTAAAATTGAAAACAAATTCTCAAATGCTGGGTACCATAATAATAAAATTATAAAAAATGGTGAAATTATATTTTCTAAGTAGAGATTAATTAGTTCTATGCTAAAAATAAATCCTAGGAGATAAGCACCAGAGTCACCCAAATATAATTTGTTAAATAAATTTAAAAAAAATAAAATTAATAGGCTAAATGTTAATAAATATAATGGAAAATTAAATGAAACGTGAAATCCATTATTTTTTAATAAAAGTAATACCACTGATATAATAATATAATAACCTAAAACTAATGAATTTATGCCATCAATAAAATTGCTTCCATTAACGATAATTAAAATACAAAAAGAAGTAAAAAAAATTGAAAATAAATGATTACTTAATAAATAGTCTAAAAATACTATCCTCGTTATAGTTAAAGTAATATTTGACGAATATACACAAGCAATAATTAATATTAATTGTAGTAAAAATCTAATTACTGGTGAATTTAACCTCTTAATATCTGATAAAAGTCCAACAACAAACATGCCAGCTAAATACCAAATATTTGAATTTAAATTATAAAAACTTGAATAAACCATTGAAGAAAAAATGATTACTCCTCCTATTAAAGGAACATTAGAATGACCAGCATATTCTTGATGTAAATCTCTCACCCTATTTATTAAAAATGAATTTCTGTTGCATAGTAAAATTAATAAAAATGATATGGTAATTACAAAAATTAAAAATAAATATAAGTTCATTTAATTAAGCTTTTTTTATAAAATTTATTGATAAAATAATTAATAAATAAAGAGATTTAATAAAATTAAATTTCATATATCTATTATAAACTTTAAATCCGTCTATTAATTTTTGAAAAGAATTTGACGAAAGAGAGTTGTTTAATTTTCTCCATTTAACAAGTGGAATATCTATTCCGTATAAATCTGTTTTTTTTGAGATTTTAAGCCACAACACAAAATCTTCTTTAGTTTTTAAATTTGGAAATTGACAATTATCATCAATTAGATTTTTTTCTAACATTACAGTTGATAATCCAATGTTACAGTCCAACAACAATTTCTTAAATGTAATTTTTTTTTGCGCTTTTTTATATTTAACAACATCACCTTTAGAATTAATCACTTCATAAGAAGTAAATGAAAATGAAATTTTATTATCTTTCATAAAATTTAACTGTTTTTCAAGTTTCTCTGGATTCCAATGGTCATCACAGTCTAAAAAAGCGATGTAATTTCCACTTGAAATTGAAATTCCTTTATTTCTTGAAAAACCAGCACCTATATTTTTATTGTTTTTTATTACTTTAATTCTTTTGTCTATTTTTTGCTTCTCTAGAATATAGTTTAAATCAGCAATATCAGAGTCATCATAGATTATAATAATTTCAAAATTTTGAAAAGTTTGTTTGAGAATTGATTCTAATGATATTAAAAAAAAAGTTCTTTTTTTGTAATAAGGCATTATTATAGATACTAAATTCATTATTTAAATTTTGAATATATAAAATTAAATTTATAATCTATATCAAGTATATATAAAAAAAAATTCAGTTTGAACATGTCATAAACAATAGTTAACATTGGAGATACTACAGCTTTTCCAAATTTTATTCTATCTAGTCTTTGTATATTTATAATATTGTTATTTTTACCTATTTCTTCTTTTTTTTGGAGTGAAATTTTAGATAAAAGTTAAATTCTTTTAAGAGCGTCACTCATCATTATTCCAACTAAGTCATCTATATTGTATTTAATTTTGTGATTAATTGTTTTTCTTAGTTTGGATGTATCTCCACATAATACACTTGTCTTAGTTGGTCTAACAAATTTTTTATTTGTCTTTAGATATTTTTTATAATTTAAACCAATATAATCAAAACATTTTTTTGAGAATTCTTCAACCGAGTGTGTTCTTCCAGTTCCAACGATATATACACCCGGTTTATTCGATAGCATTATCTTATGAGCAATCTCCATATATTCTTTAGCATATCCCCAATCAATTTTTGCAGATATATCACCTAATTCTAAGTATTTTCTTTTTCCTTTGTAAATTTCACAAACATGATCAACAATTTTTTTTGTTACATACTCTTTAGATCTTCTTGGAGACTCATGGTTATAAAAAATTGAATTATAAATTTGTAAATTAAATGTCTCTCTGTAAAAATTACACAAATAATAACAACTAACTTTTGAAATTGCATAAATACTTTGTGGGTTAAATTTAGTCTTCTCATTTTGTTTTTTTTTTTCTGTTTTTCCAAACATATTAGAAGACAAAGGGTGAAAATATTTTACTTTTTTTTTAAGATCTTTGATTGTTTCTAATATATTGACAACTGAGCCTGCTGTTGTAGTAAATGAATAATTAGGAATATCAAAACTCCAGCCCACATGATCTTGATCTGCAAAATTATAAATTTCATCTATTTTTAAATTTTTAATTAATTTTTGGATTGAAAAATGATCATTTAAATCTCCTCTAACTACAAAGAATTTTTTTTCATAAATTTTCTTATCTTCTAAAAGATGATTAATATTTTTTGTATTACCGGTCGCAGATTTTCTTATTAGTCCATATACTTTATAATTTTTTTTTAATAAATGCTCAACCATGTATGAGCCATCTTGACCTGTACATCCAAAAATAAGAACTGTTTTCATAATTAATCCTTTGCCAATCTTTATATTGTCTTATTAAAATTTTAGACTGTGTGTGTTGCTAAATATTTTTAACTAGTTTATATCTAGCTAAACTATTTAACTCAAGAGATTGCTTTATATTAAGAGATATATTTTATATTATTTTTAAAGAGCTTTATTAAGAAGATATAATTATAGATTAAAATGAATTATAGAATATTATCAAAACTTTAAAAAATTAATATGAAAACAACAATTCCTGATATATCTATAATAATTTGCTGCTATAATCACGAAAAATGGATTGAAAGATGTTTAAGAAGTATATTACATCAAAAAAATATAAATGATAAATTATATGAAGTAATTATAGTAGATGATAATTCTTCTGATAGATCTTACCAAATAATTAAAAAATTTAATTTTATCAACTTTATCTCTATAAAAAATAAGAAAAATATTGGATTGCCTCTCTCAATTAATAAAGCAATTAAAAAAGCACAAGGCAGATATGTTGTTAGAGTTGATTCGGACGACTATGTGTCTAGAGATTTTTTATATCTCATTAAATTATTTTTAGACTTAAATAGAGAGTATCAAGCAGTGGCGGTTGATTACTATAAGGTAAATGATAAGGAGCAAATTTTAGAAAAAGTTGATTGTTACAAAAAAAAAATTGCTTGTGGAATTTTATTCAGAAAAGAATGTCTTATTGATGTAGGGTTATATGATGAAAAATTTAAGATGCGTGAAGGACATGATTTAAGGAATAGATTTGAAAAAAAATTTAAGATTGCTAGATTGAATATACCTTTATATAAATATAGATCTCATTCAGAAAATAGAACTAATAAAAAAAAAATACTTAAAAAATTTGATAAAATGCTTAAAGCAAGATAATGAAATTTATAGCTGAAATAGGAATGAATTTTAATGGAAACTTCAGTTTATGTTATGAGCTAATAAAGCAAGCTAAATATTCAGGGGCTGATATTGCAAAATTTCAATTAGGATGGAGAGATAAACCTGGAGAAATTAATCAACTTGACCATAAAAAAGTTTTACAATTAATTGGGTGGTGTAATGATTTTAAGATAGAACCCATGTTTTCTATAATCAGTGATAATGCTTATAAAATAATCAAAAAAATTCAAATTAAAAGAATTAAAATTGCATCAAGATCTCTAAAATATGATTTTAATTTAGTTAACAAAATAATTAAAGAAAACAAGAGTAAAGAATTCATTATATCGTTAGGAATGTGGAATAAAAAAAAATTACCATTTAAGAGAAAGAATATTAAATACCTTTGGTGCTGTTCAAAATATCCAACATTTAATGAGGACTTAAAAAAATTTCCAAAAAAATTCAGTTTAAAGAGTCATTATGGATATAGTGATCATACAATTGGAATTGATATGTGCCTAATAGCTATCTCTAGAGGTGCTCAAATAATTGAGAAACATTTTACACTTGATAAATCAGATACCACAATAAGGGATCATGCCTTATCAGCAACACCAGGTGAATTTAAATTACTCGTTGAATTAGGAAGGGAAATTCACAAAAAAACTATGCTAGGAATCTAATTTATAAGAATTATTTTTTTAAAGTGGTTAATTATTTAATAATGGATTTAATTTTTAAACTTTTACGGTATTTAAAATATTTTAAAAAATATCAGTACTCTTATAAGTATAATAGCTATAAAGAAGCACTGGATAAATCTAATGAATATTTTGATCCAGGCAAAAATATAGATTTTATCTCTCCAGAAAATATAGGTAAATGGGAGCGTGTGGGTTTCATGCCAACTATTATCCCTTTTTTGTCTAAAAAAAAATTAACAATACTTGATTATGGTGGAGGAAATAACCCAATATTTAGTTATATTAAAGCAACAACAAACATATCTGTTGAAACAAATGTAATAGAGAGAGAGAAATATTGTGACATAATTGTTAAAAAAATTCCAAAAAAATACAAAAAATTTGTAAAATATTTTTCTTCAATTGATCAAATAAAAATAAAAAAGTTTGATATAATTTGTTTCAATAGCTCGATGCAATATCTTGAAGATTATAAAGAAGAAATAATTAAATTAATAAAATTTAATCCAAAATATATACTGATAACAAGATCTAATTTTCAAAATGAAAATAAAGACTATTTTACCTTAGAAACAATTGTTAAAGGTAAATTTCATCCTTACATCTTCTTTTCTTATACAAAATTCATAAAGTTTTTAAGTGGAAAAAAATATAAATTAATTTTTAGTAATAAATACAACCAAAACAGATATCAGCACAAATCCATTAAAGGAAAAAATTTTTGTCATATGGATCTATTATTTATCAAAAATAAATAAATCTAAATTAAAATTTTTTAGAAACAAAATCTAACTTTTTACTAAAATATTGGTATCTATTTTCATTATTTTTTTTAATAAATCTTAATTTATTATACCCATTGATTATAATATTTTTATTATAATTATTTGTTATTATTTTTTTTAATCCTTTTGCTACTGATTTAGGATTTTGTATATCCACTAATAATGCAGTTCCTACTTTAACATCATCCTGCAATTTATTATTATAGATTAAAGGCTTTTTATAACTCCAAGCCTCAAGTGGAGGTATCGCATTAGGTCCAAACACGCTTGTAAAAATTACTCCTCTACAATTTTTATAAAGATAATTCATTTCCTCAGAAGAAATGTAGCCAGTAAAAAGTATTTTTTTTAAATTATTTTTTTTTATATAATTTAAAAGATATTTTTTGAATCCTCTATTTTTTCCAGAAAAAATAAAACTTAAATTATAACCTTTTTTTTGTAAAATTAATGCCGCTTTAAGTATAACGATATGATTTTTGTGCCCCCATATTTGAGCTGGATAAAAAAAATAATTTTTACTATTGCTGTATTTTTTAACTAAGTTTTTTTTTGATTTTTTGCTTTTATCTTTAAGAAAACGACCGGGTGTATAAGGGATTACAATTACTTTGTTTTTATCTATATTATAATGTTTACATAAATTTTTTTTTATACTCTCACAGCTAGTAATAATTAATAAAGATTTTGGCAATGAGTGAAAATAAAGTTTTTCTCTAAATATGTAATCCTTTTTTGTTATTTCAGGAAAAATTGAATGCTGAAAATGTTCTAGATCTAATAACGTTGAAATATATTTAATCTTTTTTAAACAAAATACTGTTCTTGATAGAACTGGAAGAAATATAGTGTCAAATCTATTATTTTCTATAGTCTTTTCTATTGAAAGTTTTAAGTTTAATATCGTGAATAAACTTCTAAAAAAATTAAAAATCGATAAGGTAATTATAAACTTATCTAAAAAAGAATGGTTATATAGTTTTGCTGAAATATTATGTTTTTTAAAAATTTTTAAGTTCTCCTTTAAATGTGTATAAATTACAAATTCATATTTTTTATCTAGGTATTTAATCAAATCTAAAGAGGTATTTAAAGAATGGGTAAACGCACCACCACCTGATTGAGAACTTTCAAATAAAATTGCAATTTTCATTTAATTTTAATTTAATGTTTTTTTCTATGTACTCTCATTAATTTAACTGGGAATAATTTCCACAATTATTTTTATTTTTTGGCAAAAATTAATTAATAAAATAATTTTATTATAAACACCAGATCTTATAAATTATTTAAATATTTTAACTATATTTTTATAATGATTAAATAAAGTATATATTTTAGTAGTTTTTAATGCATCTAATTTTATTTGATTGGCAATTTTTGGATCCCCATCAATCAATTTATAAAGCAAATTAAATTTATTAAGGAAGTCAGCTTTATCTAAATTTTTAAATAGAAAACCATTAATACCATCGTTTATTATTTCGATTGGTCCATTTCTACAATCACTTGATAATACAATTTTTTTCATGAACATTGATTCTATAATGACAAAACCGGGATCTTCCCATCTCGATGTTAATACAAAAAATTTAGCTTTATCTAAATAGGAATAAATATTTTTGACATTCCCCTTTAATATTACGTTATTACTAAGTCCATAATATTTAATCATTTTTTTTAAAGTATTCTTATCTTCTCCATCACCTAAGATTATTAGTTTTAAATTTGGATATATTTGAGATATTTTTACAAAATTTTTAATTAAAAACTCAAAATTTTTTTGATATGTTAACCTACCAATTGAGACTACATATTCTTCCTTAATATCTAGTTCATTTTTTTTAACACTTCTTAGATCATTAATTAATGAATGGTTGATTATAGGGTCTTGAACAACAATTAATTTATCTTCAGAAAAAATTTTTTCTTTTAATAAAAAATTTTTTGTCATTTTGGTTGGGCATATTATTTTATATAGTTTACTATTTAATGATTTCCATAAAAATCTTCTAAAAAAGTTCATTTTTGGCAAACCAGAAATTCGCAAAATGAATCTTGTATCATACGAAAAGAATATTAATAAGGAAAGTGGAATAGATGTAATTAAATGTATTACTAAGTAATCTGGCTTATCTTTTTTTATTAAATAATGTAATTTTAAAAATGAAAATAGGTATGTTATTAAATAAGTGAATCTACTTTTGACAAAACCTTTTGTTGGCAAGTATTTAATGTTTAAATATTTATTTAGACTTAAAATATCTACATTATTTTTTTTTAAAATGTCTTGATAATGATTCCATTCACAAAATACATCAATTACTTTACAATCAATTTTTTTTTTTGAGAATTTTTTAATTGATATTAATGAGTTAATTACTGATGAAGTTGTTGCAACATAAGAAATAAATGGTGACCAATAATAAATCTTCATGGACTAAATATACTCTTTTATTAGTGCGTAATATTTATTACAATTTTGTTGATCAAATCTAAAAATATATTTTTTTGAAAATTTTGTTCTAAGCACAGAATTTTTATAATTTTTAATAATGTATTTAATCTTTTTAATCATAGCATCACTGTCACCTACTGGAACTATAAATCCACCCTTATTATTCAACAATATATCTTGAGTGCCACTACAATCTGATGCAACGCAAGGTACATTATTATTAATTGCCTCAATTAATATGTTGGGTAGTCCCTCATAATATGAATTTAAAACGAATAGATGCGACTCATCATAGTATTTGTGTAAATTTTTTTTCCATTGGATTATGGAGATTTTTTTATTTCCTCTTATTTTCAATTTTAAAAATTCATAATCAGGTCCGTTGCCAATGATCTTAAAATAAATAAATGGATATATTTTTTGTAAAGCAGATATTATATTAATTAGGTTACTAAAAT
>MDTF01006665.1_pt1 | contig 16078 bp, 10 predicted proteins | sample 811191 | NCBI WGS metagenome assembly MDTF01 (sample SAMN05326649, study PRJNA326480) | marine metagenome | isolation source: seawater | place: Southern Ocean | collected 2011 | reverse complement strand
TAAAGACGAATATTCTAATAAAGACGAATATTCTAATAAAGACGAATATTCTAATAAAGACGAATATTCTAATAAAGACGAAGAATTATGTAAAAATATTACCTTTAATTTATTAGTTAGTTTGGAAGATATTTATATGAAACTTATTAAAAATATTGCTATAAAAATGAATGTGAAATGTAAAAAATGTAAGGGGTCTGGTCTTATATATATTACCAAAGTTATAAAGAAGAAAAATACTAAAAATAAAAAAAAGAAAAAAAAAACTTATTTAGATAAGAGAATATGTGACCATTGTGATGGGCAAATGATTGAAAAAGAGAGAAAAATTTATACGATCGATTGTTCTCAAGACCAGATAATTTATAGAAATGAATATTATGTTGATGATAATATTGGTCACGGAGATTTGATAATAAATATAATAACAAAACCTCACAAATTTCAAAGGATAGAAAGATATGATTTATTGATAGAACATAATATAACACTTTATGAATTTTATTTTGGAGGTAGTTTAAAACTTGAACATATAGATGGAACAATTATTGAGGATAATATACCTAAATTAATAGCTGAAGATACCAATAATATAATATCTGAAGATACCAATAATATAATATCTGAAGATACCAATAATATAATATCTGAAAGAGATATCCAGTTATCTAATTATGGATTAACTATATTTGATAATGGAGACGATTTGGGAAGAGGTAATTTAATTGTAAGATTGAAATTAGTAATACCTCCCAACCTAGACGAATATAAAAATGATATTAAAAAAATATTCGGTAATAATAATGATACTAACTGTAGATAGTAACAAATTAATTAATTATTATAAAAAAAAAAAAACTAATATTAAATAATGGAATATCTATTATTAATTTAAATAAACTTAAATTAGTTTTAAAAGAGAAAAAAATAACACATAGTGATACTAAAAGTTTGAAACATACTAAAAAGAAAAGTTTGAAACATACTAAAAAGAAAAGTTTGGAACATACTAAAAAGAAAAGTAAATTACGATTATATTTTAATAATATTGATACGTGTTCATCAGGTAATAAGTTAAAAAATAAAGATATATTAATAAGAATATTAAAATTATTGGGTAAAAATCATAGAGTTACATTGGAAAAAATATATAATACTTTTAATTTTACTATAAAAATACAAAATAAGATAAATTTATTTTTAGTCTCTGAAATATATTCTATGACATTTGATCAATGTGTTGAATGGGTAAATTTAAATGGGATAGAATTACTGCGGGCTATTTATATTTTTTTCTTAGAAGGTAAATTACCAATTGAATTAAATACTTTATTAGGAGACTATCCACATACCAAAGGTGAGTTCACATCATTAGATATTCAAAATGAGATACAATTGGGTTTAAAGAATAATAGAAAGCTTGAAATCACTAGAGGCGGTGTAACACTTTCACTAATATTATTTTCAGATAATAATGAACTACCAAAAGACTTATTAAGAAGGTGTTTTTATTTAGATTTATTGATTGGACGTAGAAAAAAAATAAATCTAGAAATTTGGTTATCGAATAAAAAAAAAAATCTACCGGGTGATAGGGATGTTAAATATATAGGTGCTAAAGAAGTCAACTCTGGTTGTAATACTTTTACAGAACAGGGAAATAGAATATCTGTTTGGAGAAGAGAAGAATTACCTAAAGTTTTAATTCATGAAATAATACATTCATTGTCTCTAGAAAAGCATAATGATTATAGAGATTTGGAAACTTTTATTTATACATTTTTTGATATAACGATGGATAATAATTTAAATCTTTTCGAGTGCTATGTGGAAATAATGGCTGAATTGATTAATATTTTTTTAATAGGAGGTGATTTCCATACATATTTACAATTGGAAATAACACATTGTTTATTTCAAGTGGGAAAAATTTTAAATTATTTCAATTATCAAAAATGGAGAGATTTTTATAGAGAAGGTGGGTGGATAGAAAAGGAAAAATCTGGAAAATATAAACAAAAAAGTAATGTGTTTTCTTATTTTATCTTTAGAAGTTTAATTATGTTTAATATAAATGATTTTATGGACTTATGTTTTTCTAAAAATAAAACACATTTTTTAAAACAGGACTTTTCTTCAATTGAACTTTTAACTATAATTAAAAAAACTCTCTTAGATAAAAAATATCAACAATTTATTAATAAATTTATTTTAATTAATAAAAAGGAAAATTCTAATAAAAAGACAAAATCGAAGTTAGAATATAATAATTTAAGAATGACGTGTGTAGAAAATTTTATGATAAATTAACTAGATAAATACCTATTAAAATTGATAAAATACCGAATATTCTTTTATATGTTAATTTTTCTTTAAATAAATAAAATGAAATTATAGCACTAAGTAAAATTACACCAGCTTCTATCATAGGAACAGACCAGGAGACATCGTTATTTTCTAATGACAAAAAATATAGATATGATGCTATAACTTCAAAAAATCCTATTAAAAATAAAATTAAAATTGTATTTTTATCTAAATTAAATAGATCATCTTTAATATCATTATTAAATAAATATATTATATAACCTAATATTCCCATAATAATTAATTTAATTAATACTAAAGATATAATATTATTATTTTTAGTAATTTTTTTACATAAATTAAATGATATTGCCCACAAAATACTAATTATTAAAACAGGAAATAATCTATGATTCATTTATTATTAATTGAGAATAAAAAAAAATAAAATTGAATATTTTAAGAAGGTTTAAAAGTAATATAAATAAATTATAAAAATGGGTATTAAAAATCTTAATTCTTTTTTAGAGAAACATGCTAAAATGGCTATAAATGAATATAATTTATTAAGGTATAAAAATAAAGGTTGTGCCATTGATACCAGCATTTTTCTATATAAATATAAATATTCTGGTAAATTTTTTGAATCTTTTATAAATCAAGTGTGTCATTTCAAAAGATTTGATATTATTCCTATTTATGTATTTGACGGACCACCACCAGACGAAAAAGAAGAAGTGTTAAAAAGTAGGAAAGAACAGAAAAATAAAATTCAAATGAGAATTTTAGAATTGGAATTAGAATTAAAAAATTTAGAATCTTCAGAGTCTGTAGAAGACAAAAAAAGTCTAGAAGATTTAATTAAACAAACACGAAAAAAAATAATTAATATTACCAAAGAAGATGTTATAAATTTAAAAAAAATATTCGATATTATGGGAATAAAATATATACAGGCTAGTTGTGAGGCAGATTTAATTTGTTGTAATTTATATAAATCAGGTAAAGTTGAATTATGTTTATCAAATGATATGGATTTTCTTCCGTCTGGTTGTGGAGTTCTCTTACGAAATTATAATAATAGTAATAAAGTCACCGAATATAACCTTCAATATATTTTACAAATACTTAATTTAAGTTATGAGCAATTTGTTGATTTTTGTATACTTTGTGGTTGTGATTATACCTGTAAAATTCCTAAGTTGGGAAGTGAAACTGCTTTTAAATATATAAAAGCTCACGACACTATCGAGAATATTATAGATATTTACTGTGGTGAAAATAAAAAATTTAAGTTACCTCCAAATTTTGAATATCAAAAAGCAAGAGACCTAATTATGAAAAATGAAAATATTGATAAAGTGTGTATCGAAAATAGAGATTTTATAAAACCCAAAGTTATTAATATAGATACAAACTTTAAACTTATTGAAGAACTTACTTCTTTTTCTAGAAAACAATTGGAAAATAGATTAAACAAACTTATGATTTAATTATTAAACCATTATTTTTATGAAGATGACCACCTCTTTTCCTTCTATGATAGTCGGTATCAATATGGGTTAATATCTTGGCAAATTTGGAAGGTAGTTCTCCATAACTAGCAGCGGGTGTTTTAATCTCGTGGTTATGTTTACCTGGAACAGAAAAACATCCTTCGCCTCCAAATCCCTTATCTTGTGTTTGAATAAAGCCTTTATTAATATCACATTTACAAATTGTATTTAAATAATCCCCATCATCTGTAAAATTATCAAAACAATTAGCTTTAGGGTGGCAAGGACTTGTGTGACATTTACCTATAATACGTTCACATTTAGTAGCATCCAAATCAACTTTACCTAAACTATCTTTAGGTAGTTCAAAACCATCTATACATTTACAAATAGTATCTTTAGCGGTTGTGCCAGGTTCAATAACTATCATTGTTTTTTTATCACACTGTTTCCAATTCTTACAAATAGTATCTGTTGCGCCACCTGGTCTACACCCTCCTTTTACCATAAAAGTCCCATACGAACACTTTTTACATCCAGCACAAACTCTAGGTTTCGTGGTATCTCCATAAACTCCTGGATCATCTGCTATAAATTCACCTGGTTTACAATCTATTTTTCTTTTACACCCTTTTGGAACGATAGTCCCTTTAGTATCTTTAGTTGTTTCTGTACAATCCGCTATACCATAATAATCTGGTTGAGGACATCTACAACTCGAACATAATTGGTCTTTAAAAGAATCTCCATTTTTTGAAATATATTGTGAGTCTAAACAAGGAGTATGTGGTTTACAAACTGTATCTGTTTGTGCTTCACAACCTGGACTATCTGGATTTCTATGAGATATTTCCCCAGGACAGATTGAACAAGTAGTACAACCTATTATTTTTAAATCATCATCTGTTAATACTGGTATTAGATTAGGGAAATTTTTTGGATCATTAATATTAATTAATTTTTCTGTTTTAAATCTTTCGGGGTCTTTCATTATATCAATATTTTGATTATTTATTCTTGTTCTAATTAATTCATCATCTTCTTCTAATTGTTTATTTAAATTATCTATTTCACTAGATATTCGATCTTTACTATAAAATTTTCCCTTAGGACATGTAAAATTTTTTGCTAAATATTGGTTTTTATTAATTGTTCTTTGACATATGGTATTTTCATCATCATTTGTTCCTAAACACCCTCTTAAATGTTTCCAACCAGTTGGACAAGTATCACATTTGGCACATTTAGTATCTCTTCCAAAATATGGATTTAAAATAGGTTTATTAGTAACCGGGTCTATTTTCCCTTTATCACCATATCCTCCTTTTAATCCATCTTTTAATTTATAACTCCTTTTTCCTATTCCAGGGTCATTATCATAAGTATTTAAGGTATTATATTTAGAAAATCTATCCATATAATCATTAGTTTCTTTAACACTCTCAGGTTTATGACCATAACATTTACTTAATGGTTTACATTCAGTATCATAATAACTATTTGGCTTATCACAACCATAAACTTTATAAGTTCCATCAGGACATTCCGTACAAGCACAACAACTTCTATCATTTTTCCCACCACCTTCTCCACAATCAGTATCAACTACTTCTAATCCCATTTTACAAGTTCTACATTTTTTACAAATGCGGTCTTTCCCATCTCCACAGGCTTGTTGTTCATAATAATTTGATGAAAATTTACCATCTGGATATTTACATCCAGCAGGAAAGCTACACATTGTACATTTCGTTTCATCTGGGGGTTCATTTGAAAGTTTTTTTTTTTTATGTGTTGGTAAATTTTTCGAGTAACTACCACCTATCGTTCCAATATACCAAGCACTATGATTAGGTAATCCAGGTTTTTCAAAATAGTATCTATGTGGAAGAGGTTCTGGGCATTTTTTCTCTTGAACAATTTTAAAATCATATTTTGCTTTGGGTTCCATTATTAGATTACCATTATTATTCATTTGTGTAGAATCAAAACCACTATTTGCTAATATTTTAGTTGGTTTTTGTGCTTCATTAGTCATTGGTTTTCCATAATGATGAACATCTTCTAAATTATCCTCCATCCCTCCCTCTGGAATAATTTTTCTTTCATAAACATATTTATCATAATCTTCTAATGTTCTTATCCCACTACTTTTAATAATATCGTTATTGGTTTTATCTTTTATATCTCTTGATGGATAATTTTCATATAATTTTTTTAATGGTACAATAGGAATAGGAGTTTCTAGTGCTTTTGAACTTTTAGATGCTATAAAAGAACAACTTTTAGATTTTTGGTCTGAAATTTTTGTTGGAATACCATCATAAGCTTTAAATTTTTCTTCATCAAGAAATATTTCATTTAATGGAACTTCGTGTTCTATTGTATTTCCCTCTTTTGTATAAGATTCCTTTTTTGGAGTTCTATTTGTATTACTAGAATATTTTGTTCCCCATTTTTTCATCATATCTAGTTCTTTTTCATTTTTATTAGGAACACTAGCACTGGCAGTTTGATATTGAGCGTGATCCATATAATAATTAGGTTTTGGTTGTTTATTTTCATTACTACTAATTGAATATTCAAAAGTATCTCCTCTATTTGCCCATTTTCTTCCTTTTATATTTTTATTTCCATCTATATTTGGTATTTCATCTATATAATCTTGTGATGTTTCAAATTTTCCATCATTAAACCATTTCCATTTTTCTAAATTATTTATAACATCTGGAGATTTTTTGTTAATATGACCTAAGGGACTATCATAAGTATCTGTTATAGTCCCTCCAAAGATAGGTAAAGTATATCTAATATTACTATTAGATGTTTTCCATGCTTTCTTATCTCCTTTTTTTATAGAACCATAATGTAATGGGTGACTTGTTATTAAATTACTATTAGTAGGATCGATATTTTCTTCTTCTTCTAAACATTCATTTTTATAATTAGTTTGTGCATTAAAAAGTGAAACAACTCTATCTGGATCAGTATTATCATCACTTGGAGATAATACTCTATCTGGATCAGTATTATCATCACTTGGAGATTTAGATAATTGTGGGTTTATCAAATCTTTAAATAATATTTTTTCTCCATCAACATTATAAATTTTTTTTAGTAAAACCTTACATTTCGGGTTTAGTTTTGAAACTTTTGTAGTAAATTGTTCTTTTTTTAATGATCTAAATATATAAATTAATACCAAAATTAATGGTATTAATAATAAAATTTTTTTATTCATATTTACTTTAATATATATCAATAAAAAAATTTTAATTTAGTAAATAATTATTCTTTTTAATAATTTATATATTTATCTAATATTGAATAATTATTTTCTTTAAATTGATTTTTAACTATTTTTCTATCTTCGTTTGTTCCTTCATAAAATACATTAAAAAAATTTTTATCTAATGTTACTATAGATTCTTTAAAAAAAGAATTTCCATAAGCATGATGACAATGTTTCTTGCTCCTCATATAACACGAAGACATATCTTCCGTTTCTCCTTTGTGGTGTTGATCTGCACGATACTCGTCATCGCTACTGGCTACATCTTCAGTTGGAAGCCACTTAAAAATACGAGCAGTTTTTGTTTCAGTTCTAGTATAGACCACACCACCCCCTTTTTCTTTATCACTCATTACATTTTTAATATCATTATTTGAATAAAATTTTCCACCATCTAAGAAATGTTCTTTTTTCCCGTCAAATGGTACACACACACCTTTATCGGTAGGATTAGGATCTAAATTACATAATAATTCTTCGTTTCTTTTATAAGAATTCACACATCCACAGTATTTCCCTTTTTCATCATTGTTTGCTAATTGTGATAGTCCAAATTTAAATCCAAACCCTAAAAATAAACCAGAAAAATGTTGTATATCACTTGAAAATTTTATAGTTTTAAATTGTTCATCATTCTCTATATATTTACCTTTTTTAATTTCGTCTATTTCCATAAAGTCTTTAATTTTTATATCTTTATATATATCAACCTTTTGAGTGTTATTTAATTTAGATGGAATAAACATTAATATACATCTAAAATCTGTTTCAAGACCATATATATATAATTTTTTAAAATAATTACCCATTTTTATACCTAAATCTGATACTATTTTAGATGTTTGTGTATCATTTTTATATTCTTCGTTGTATTTGTCTATATCATTGAGAAAACACTTAAAAAAATCTTCTTCGGTAGGATTTTCATCATTTTGTATAGAGCAACCTTCTATATAAAATTTTTCTTTTTGTTTTTTAGTTATATGAATTAAAATGATAATTAATATAATTAAAATATATATTTTCATTTTCATCTCCTTATTTTAATATCTTATTTTTATTTTATTCTTATTTTTATTTTATTCTTATTCTTATTTTATTCTTATTTTTATTTTATTCTTATTTTTATTTTATTCTTATTTTTATTTTTATTTTTATTTTTATTTTATTTTTATTTTATTTTACCAAAAGTATTTTCTCCACAGTAATCTATTTCTAACAATAGTTCTTCATTTTTATAAGTTTCATATAAACTTGACATTGTTGCCGTTTGCGCAGGTAACACCGAACCATTAATAAATAAATATAATGCTATGGTAGGTTCTAATTTAATTCTTTTTCTTAAAATATTCATAAATTGAGCAATAGTTATATCTTCTGGTATAATAAATTTATTTTGTTCTATATCTTTTAAACATTTATCGCTCCTTCCCCTCTTAACAAATACTGGAATTTTATCAGGGTATCTATCTATTATTCTTTTAACACTCTCTTTTATTTTTTCTTTATTTTTTTCAATATTCATATTATATATTTAATATTTTTTTATAAATATTATTTTTATAAATATTATTTTTATAAATATATTCTTTTATAAATATATTCTTTTTTATAAATATATTCTTTTTTATAAATATATTCAATAATTATCTAGAGTATTTAAAAATTATTAGCAAAAATACCAGTAAATATTATAGTAATAGTGAGTATTAAATTTCTATTTATATGGAGATTGTCATTGTCCATATCACATTATTTATAATAATGATAAATGTTATGTTAAATAAAAAATAACAAACAATATGTATAAATCTAAAAAATTCTAAAAACTATATATTCCATCAACTCCAAGGCTAACAAAACATCTTAGTAGACCCCCAACCCAATATATTGATGAATGTCTATATGTTTCAACATCTAAATTATCATTATTAACTTCATAAAATAAACGTCCAAATTGTCTTGGTATAAAATACCCTGGATCAATAGTGGATATCCCATAAGGATAGCTATTTTTTCTTTCTTTTTCTAATGATTCCTTAATAAACTGAATAATATTTTTACCATATAATTTATAATATTTGGTTGGATTTAAATAATATTTATGAACTAACTTGCTTAATGGTAATTTCTGTAATTTTTCATAATCATATATTTTAGTGGATTCGAGTAACATATTAACATATGGGTGTCTAAGACCATTAAATTCATATAAAATCTTAACTATTAATTCTTCTGGGAGGTTTCCTATAATAGTAAGAAAATACCAACATAAAGATAATGTATTCATTATTTAAAATGAAATAAAATAATAATCATTTAATCAATTTTATTACTTGATGATAACCATCCGACAGATTTGTTCTTTTCATATTAAACTTGGTTGACATCAATTTAAATATATTAATATTATAATGTATAAATCTAAAAAATCTAAAAAATCTAAAAAATCTAAAAATTCTAAAAATTCTAAAAATTCTAAAAAATCTAAAAAATCTAAAAATTCTAAAAATTCTAAAAATTCTAAAAAATATAAATATCCGATACTACCAAAACACATTGATCCAAAAGTATTAAATTGGAAAAAAAGACGTGAAATTAAAAAAAAAATAAAACTAATAGTAGAGAAATATTATCTACCAGAACAAATAGATTATAATTATTCTAGTGGTTCAATAGATAATATATCTATTATAATGATTGTGAAAAGTGGAAGTATAGACAACCATGATAATCCATACAGAACATGCTTATGGCTTGAATTTGACCATAGTAAAAAAAAATTATGGATAGAAGAATTAAATAAATGTTCTATTAAGGGTAGTGAAAATCTTATAAATGCTATTGACATAGCTAAACATTTAAAATATAATACTGTTAGTTTAGGTGATTTTTCAGAAATTATTGGTAATAATTGTTCATATAGTTTAAAAATATATAATATATTATTAAAAGGGTTCTCTTGGTATAATAAATATGGTTTAAAAAGTGTAAAACACGAACAAGAACAAAGACAAATTAATAAAATAAGAAAAAAATCATTTATAAATAATATTAAAAAATTTATAATAGATGATAATGAAGCATATAAAACGAGAGAATTTACAAAACACACCGTATGGACGTCATTACAATATATAGAAACTATCTATTCTATTAATATTAAGTATCAAACCAAAAGTGTATTTAAAAATTTAGAAACTTATAGAAACACACAATTAGAAACAGATGAAGAAAAAGAAATGTTTATTTGTGTATTATCTCCAATAATAGAATTATTTGAAAAAAATATTAAGTATGACTACATGTTGACGATTGATATAAAGAATATCCCACCCAATATAAATTAATTAAATGTCTAATTTTAATTATGAAACATAAATGAGTTTTAACCATTAATTATGAAGGAATATAATTTTTATCAATATTAATTTTTTTAGTATTATTATGATAATCGTCGAACATTATCATTTCATCTAACGCTTTTCCAGGACCTACAAGTGGTAAACATATTTCAGGTTCCACAATATACTCACATAATGCCGGTCCATCTGTTTCCAAAAATTTTTTAGTTATATTTTCTAAATCCTTAGAATTAGAACATCTAAACCCTTTTAATCCAAATCCTTCTGCTACTTCTTTAAAATTGGGATTTCTTGTATTAATAGTTGCGGTATATCTCTCTTCAAAAAATAGTCTTTCCCAAATATTAACCATCATTTGTTTACTATCATTCATTATAGCAATTTTAATTGGTAAATTATTTTCAACAGCAGTTTTCATATCACTCATAGTCATTAAAAAACTAGAATCACCATCAATATCTATAACCAATTTATCTGGATTAGCAATTTGTATTCCTATGGCATATGGTAATCCTGCACCCATAACACCAAGGGAACCAGAAGAATGAATTTTACCTGGATAATTTCCCTTAATAAATTGATAAGTCATCATTTGGTGATTACCAACACCTGTACTAATAATGGTATCTTTATCTAATGTTAAATCGTTAATTTTTGAAATAACCATTGGTGTATTTAATTTGTTATTTTTAGGTCTTCTATATTTAAATTTATAATTTACTTTTAATTCATCTAAATAATTTTGCCATTCTAAACTAGATATATCTTTTTCTAATAGTGGTTCTATTTCCTCAATAAAATCTTTTGAATCTATGTTTATATTGTAATTTGATTCTATTGTTTTACCAAAACAATCATTATCAATATTAACATTAATTATATTTTTCGCATTTGGGGCATATTTACCAACTAAACCCGTGGTTCTATCATCAAATCGTGCTCCTATACCAATAATACAATCTGCGTTTTGTAGGGCAAAATTTGAAGTTGGTGACCCGTGCATACCACACCATTCCAATGAATTATAATTATCTTCTGAAATAATCCCTTTACCATGAATTGTTGTAGTAAAAGGAATATTAGTTTTATCTACTATTTTTTTTATATTTGAATGACATCCTTTACCTAAAAAAATATTGGTTTTTTAGATTTATTAATAATTTTAGCAACTTCTATTATTTGATCTAATGGAATTGTTTTTTCTTGCTTTACTGGTTTATAATTATCTTCTAAATAATTAAAACTTTTCAATAATACATCCTTTGGTAAATCCAAATGAACTACTCCTGGGCGTCCTTCCTGTGTAAGATTAATTGCGTAATCCATCATATATGGAATTTGAGTAACATCTTTAATACAATAACTAAATTTAGTAAAAGGTTTAGTTAGTTCGGTAGCAGGGGCTTCTTGGAAAGCGCCTGTTCCCATAAATTCTGTTCCCACTTGTCCCGAAATTACTAAAAGGGGAACACCATCATTTTGTGCGTCTAACATAGGTGTAATAGTGTTTGTTAATCCTGGTCCACTAGTAGTTATAACTACCCCCATTTGAGAAGAACTTTTAGCATATCCTGTCGCGGCGTGACCACAATTTTGTTCGTGTGTATTTACAAAATAATTTATTTTTTTATTATAAAATTGATCTACGAGAGGCATAATACTACCCCCTGAATAAAGGAATACATTTTTAACATTATGATTTAGTAATTTTTGATAAATTACTTGTGCCCCTGTTTTAAAACTAAATATTTTACTCATATTATATTTTAATTAATATTAATTAAAATAAATCAATTTTATTTACAAAATATAAGAGACTTCTTATTTTACACATTTAAAAACTATTGTATAATAAAATATAACCACCTTTATTAAGATCTCCATTATTTTAATTTATATTTAAATTCTTCTAGATTTACAAATAAAGAATAAAAATATAATATAATTCATTTTTTAAAACTTTATTTGGCCGCCGCCCCCCCCCCTTTTTGCGAGAATATTAAAGGTTCAAAAAAGTATAAAAAGTATATTTTAGGTAACAAAAAATAAAAAAAGGTATATTATTATTAAGACAATTAAGGATATACTAAAAAAAAAAGGTATATTTGTAAAAAAAAAGTATATTTGTAAACTATAAATTATACTAAAAGTATATTATTTGGACAAAAAGGTATATAAAAAAGTATAAAAACTCACCACATAATTATATTTAACCGCATAATAGGATTGTGTTACTAAATAATAAGTATAATTAATTTAGAATAATAAGAAAAATATTTATTAAATCAATAAATTGTAATATACATTTTTTATAATAACGATGTATGTAGTGTAAAATACTCGAATATACCTTTTTTTCTTATTAGCTGGACCCAAAACATACCCAAAAAAACCTTTAATTTTCACGATATGACCCAAAACATACCCTTTTGGACCCAAAACATACCCTTAATTTTGAAAAAAGATATTTTGGATTATAAAAACTATAATTTGATAAAATTTATATTAAAAAAAAGTATATTTTTATAAAAATGTGTAAAAAAGTATATTTTTATAAAATGTGTAAAAAAAGTATATTTTTATAAAATGTGTAAAAAAAGTATATTTTTATAAAAATGTGTAAAAAAAAAGTATAAAAGTATAAAAAGTATATAAAAAGTATATTAATTAATAATATATGCCATTATATATTTGTAAGTGTTGCGATTATGAAACAAAAATTAAACCACATTATAATAGACATTTGAATACTAATAAACATAAAAAAAATGGTGAGAAAAGTATAATTATTGGACCAGTGAGATACTCTACAAATATAAATATGTGTGAAATACAAAATATTAACTTTATGTGTGATTATTGTGACAAAACTTTTACTAGTTCAAGTCATCTAAGTAGACATAAAAAAAATAATTGTAAAATTAAAGAACAACAGGACATCCAAAAAAAAGAATTATCTGAATTAAAACAAATGTTTAAAGAAGAAAGAGAAAGAAACCAACTAGAAAGAGAAAGATATCAAGAAGAAAGTAAAGATTTACATAAACATATAAATGAATTAATAAAGAAAGCCGGTAATACTACAAATAATACGGCAAATATAACTCTTAATTGCTACGGACACGAGGATTTATCACATATTACAGAAGACCAAAAATTAGAATGGGTTAAATTACCATATGGTATGGTTCAAAAAATGATTGAACACGTTCATTTTAGTAATAAAAGACCTGAAAATTGGAATATAAAATTAACTAATAAAAAAGATAAAATGATTAAAGTTTTTAGAGGTAATAAATGGAAATATCAAGATAAGGATGAGGTGGTAAGTGAATTAATACAAACTAATTATTGTAGATTAGACGATTTTTATGAAAATATTGCTTCAAATGATTTAAACAAATTATTAAATACTAGATATAAAAAATTCCAAACACAATTTGATGAGGATGACGATGAATTAAAGGATAAACTAATGAAAGAAAGTTCAATGATTTTATTAAGTGAAAACTTACAAAAAAAATAACTTAAATGGTATAAATATAAAATAAATATAAAATAAATATAAAATATATTATAAAATATAATAAAATAAAATAAAATAAAATAAAATAAAATAAAATGATTTCATCTTTTTTGATTGCTCTACTCGTGTCTGCTAATAATTATATTCATCAACCCATTCACGAATATAAAATAAATGAATCAATTAGTATTGATTATTTTTTAGCATATGATAATCAACTATTTTTTAATAGTTTTGATAATAATTATATTATAAATAATTTTGAGGGAAATACTACCGATTGTGAATTAAAATGTAATAAAATTAATAAATGTCTAGGATACGTTTTATATCAAAATACGTGTAGTTTATTATCCAATATAACGGGAACCCAGGAAACCAATTTAACAACATTAAGTTTTAAAAAAGTTATTTTTCATCATCCTCCTTTGGAGGAATCTGTTATAAGTGGTATAGTTTTATCAACTAATGATGATTACAAAATTACAACTGTGTATTTAGATTTAAATTTGAATGGTAAATTAGATTTGAACGAACCTTTTAATTATACTTATAATGATGTTTTGTTTGATTTTTATGGTATACCTGAAGGTTCTTATTCTGTTAGAATGATTGAACCAGATGGTTGTAGACAAATTATACCAGGATATTTTGGTTATGATAGATATTATATTAATGATGGGTATGTAGATAAAGTTATATATTTTACGGATGGAGGAAATATAGATCATCCTGGATTAAATGGTGGAATGATAAATAGCGATTCTAATAAAGATGTTGATTTTAAATTTATTTTAGGAAGTAATCCATTTACATATTTATCTTTTTATCATAAAAATTCTATAATTCTAACAATAACGGATGATGTTATTATAAATAAAGATGGTGATGATATATTTATTAATACTTATCTAAATTCTAGTATTAATGCCAATATAAGTGTAAGTTTTGATGGTAAAAATTTTACTTTTTTGGGTGAATTAAATAATAATATTTCTAGTTTTGATTTGGCGTCTATTGATTTTAATATACCAGTAAGATTTATTCGTTTATATTTCTTTTGTCAAAATAATAAACACCTAGATGAATACAGAAATATAATTTCTATTTACGGAAAAGATGATGTTTATTATTCTTTAGAATACGCATACCAGTATGATTCTAACTCATACTTTCCTTTTTTCGCATATGATTGTAGTTATTATTTTAGATGTGATACGTATTGTTATTTCAGAGTAAATAATGACAATTTAGATTCATGTGTCCAAGGCTGTAATTCTTTCGAAGAAAATATGACGTGTAATTGTTTAAACAATAATTCTATAAATGTTAATGAATGTCAATTAGGATGTGCGTATAATATAGAGAAATATATATTTCCTAATTATACTCTTTATATGAATGGTAAAGGACTATCATATGATTCTATTAATAAACCGTTGTGTAATAATGACTGTTTTAATAAGACTTTAAATAATTGTAATAATAATGAAGAATGTCATTCTATATCTATTGATGGTTTAGAAATAAATTCGTTTAAAAGTTTTAGACACACATATCATAATAATTCATTTTTCATTTCTAAAAATTCAATTGAAGGATCCAAATCTTTAAGTTATTTGACTACAACTCCTACAAGTTCTATGACTACCACTCCTACTACCACTCCTAATACCACTCCTACTACCACTCCTACTACTACTCCTACTCCTACTACCACTCCTACTACTACTCCTAATACCACTCCTACTACAACTCCTACTACCACTCCTAATACCACTCCTACTACAACTCCTACTACCACTCCTAATACCACTCCTACTACCACTCCTACAAGTTCTATGACTACAAGTTCTATGACTACAACTCCTAATACAACTCCTACTACAACTCCTACTACCACTCCTACAAGTTCTATGACTACAACTCCTACAAGTTCTATGACTACAACTCCTACAAGTTCTATGACTACCACTCCTACTACAACTCCTACTACAACTCCTACTACAAATCCTAATACAAATCCTAATACCACTCCTACAAGTTCTATGACTACAACTCCTACTACAAATCCTAATACAACTCCCAATAC
>MDTF01007829.1_pt1 | contig 16079 bp, 15 predicted proteins | sample 811191 | NCBI WGS metagenome assembly MDTF01 (sample SAMN05326649, study PRJNA326480) | marine metagenome | isolation source: seawater | place: Southern Ocean | collected 2011 | reverse complement strand
AAGACAAAGTACCATTGGCGCTGAAGGACTTTACTTCCGAGTTCGGTATGGGATCGGGTGTGGCCCCTTCGCAATAATTACCAGGCACCGTTTTATAGTATTTTTTATATAACAAGTAAATACTATAAATGTAGAGTTTTTTAACAAAAAATGGTGGGACGTGTAAGAATCGAACTTACTACCTTTTGGATGTCGACCAAACGTTCTACCAATGAACTAACGTCCCTTTAATATGCTTTAATAAGATGCTGAATTTCTAAACTTTTAAAGAGTTAAATGGTCAATAATTTAATCTTTAATTTCGAATCATCTATTTTTAAAGATTTTATTAAATCATAAAAAAATTTATGTAATATCAATAACATATTTAAATCTTTTATTGTTAAAATCGTTATTATATTTTTATTTGTTTTTTATAAATAATTTTCAATTTTTTGAATCCAATTTTTGTTAAAGAAAATTGATTTATCATCTATAAATAGATCGTATGATGCTTTTCCAAAAATTAACTCATTATATTTTAACTTCCAAAGTTTAAGTTGTTTTTTTGTAAAAGAATATCCCTTTTTTTCAGCTAATTTTTTATCTTCATGAGATCTTCCCATGAACCGTGCTGTAAAAATTTTAATATAATATCCTTTTTTATAAAGATCATTTATTTTTTTTATTGCTTTTAAATTAACTTTTGATTTTTGGTAATAATTTTTTCGGGTATAACAAATTACACCATCTAAATCGAAGCAGATAATTTTTTTTATTTTTTTAACCATGGCATTTCATTTTTTTTACACATTTCATCAAGTTTATCTTTATCAACTTTGTGATCCATACACTGCCAAAAACCATCGTGTTTATATGCGGAAAATTGAGAAATGCTTGCTAAACTTTCTAGTGGTTTCTTTTCTAGAATTTCACTATCACCACTGAGATAATCAAAGATATTTGGTTCTACAACAAAATAACCTCCATTAATCCAACTATCACCCATTATAACTTTTTCGTTAAATTCTGTAACATTAGAGTCTTTAATTATTAAAGAGCCAAATCTTGCTAGCGGTCTTACAGCTGTAACTGTAATTATTTTTTTTCTTTCTTTGTGAAACTTTAAAGTTTCATTAATATCAACATCACACAATCCATCGCCATAGGTTAAAAAAAAAGTTTCATTTTTGATTATTTTTTCTAATCTTTTTACTCTACCACCGGTTAAAGTCTCGGCTCCTGTATCAATTAAATCTATTTTCCAATCTTCTTTAAAATTTTCAAAATATTTTTTTATTATTTCTCCTTTATAACCGAGAGCTATAATAAATTCTTTATGACCGTAATTGGCGTAAGTTCTCATGATGTGTTCTATTATAGGTTTATCGCCTATTGGCACCATCGGCTTAGGAATAGATTCTGTATATTCAGATAATCTGGTCCCAAATCCTCCGGCTAAAATTACTGTTTTCATTTGTCTGTAAAAAAATCTATTTGTTCATTTGTGGTTTTTGTTAGATCTTTTTCTTTAAAATAATCAATATACCATTCTGATGTTAATTTAATACACTCTTTAAGTTCTAAATTGGGTTTCCATTTTAACTCTTTTTCTGCTTTGGATATTGATAAACTCAATAAATTTGCTTCTTTAAACTTTTTCAATTTTAAAAAATTGATGTTTTTATTTATATTAAGTTCTCTATAAAACATACCAATTATTTCAATTACTTCTTTACAATTTTTTTTGTTGGGCCCAAAGTTCCAACTAGGATAGATATTGTTACTTAGCTTACGATTCATTAAATATGTCCCTAGTTTTAAATAACCAGACAATGGTTCAAGAACATGTTGCCAAGGTCTAGTTGATTTTGGACTTCTTAAGGTTAATTTTTTTTTAAATTGAATAGATCTAAATAAGTCAGAAATAATTCTATTTTTTTTAAAATCACCACCTCCAATAACATTTCCTGCTCTAGCGGTTGCGGTATATAAATTCTTATTTTTAAAATAACAATTATAATAAGAATGGAAAATAACTTCTGCTGCTGCTTTTGAAGAAGAGTAGTTGTCGTATCCTCCAAGAACATCTAATTCATTATAGCTACGTTTCAACTCTCTATTGAGATAGCATTTATCTGACGTGATAAAAACAAGATTTTTTATTTTATTCAACCTAACGCTCTCTAAAATATTAGCACTACCAAGTGTATTAGTTCTTATGGTTCCTAATGGATCTTTGTAGCTTTCAGAAACAATTGACTGTGCCGCTAGATGAAAAATTATGTCAGGCTTTTCTTTTTTTATTATTTGATTGGTTTTATTAAAGTTTTCAATATTATTTATATATTGTTTTGATTTATCTTTAATATTTAATTCTTTAAATAAAACTGAATCAGATTCTGGCTTCAGTCCTATTCCAACAACATTAGCCCCAAGTTTATTAAGCCAAAATATCAACCAAGTGCCTTTGAATCCAGTGGATCCAGTGACTAAAACTTTTAAGTTTCGGTAGTTTTTAAGATATGAAAAATTATTTAGTTTCAATTAGGTAAATATTCACTTTTTCCAATTATTAGATCGACGATTGAGAGTAATAAAATTTGATGAACGTTCTCTATGTGATTATACGCTTTACTATTAACCCAAAAATTAATATCCCCCAGTTTTTTTAATTCGTTGTCGATGCTATTTCCTGTAAAGGTTATAATTTTGGTTAGTTTCCTCTCTCGAGCTTTTTTTGCTCCATTAAGCATGTTTGGAGAGTTGCCACTTGCTGAAATCAAAATTACTGTATCTCCATCATCAGCATAAAATTCTATACTTTTTTCTACCCATTTTTCATATCCAAAATCATTTGAAAAACAAGTAATTAGGTCAGACTCATTAAAATTATTTGTTCTTATTTTAGCATTTTTAGTTAAATCAACACTAAAATGGCTAGCTATCGCAGAACTACCTCCGTTACCAAAAATTAATGTTCTTTTTCCAGCAACGCTAGTTTTTTTTAATATTTCACTTACTGCAATTAATTTTTTTACATCATCGTCATTGGTTTTTAGAAGATTGTTTAATTCATTAAAATATTTTTTTAAAAATTCTGTATTATTCATTTTATTTATTTTTAATTTTTATTTTGCACTTAATTTTAATCATAAATGTATTTAGTTTTATGCCGCAAAATATTTATGAAGTTTTAAGTAAAGTTAGCTTATATCAATAATTTCAAATAATTAAGCTTTAATTAAAATAATTTAAATATTTTTTATTATTAGTATAAATGTTTGAAATTTTTATAATACGTCCTTTATATTGATTTTTGATTTTGTATTTAAATACATTATTAAAGAGCTGAGTTGCTGTGATGCTTGGCCATAATTTAGGGTTTAGACTCTCAAATAAAGAATTTTCCGTGATGTGCAGTGCTATTACACCTCTTTCAAGGGATTCTACAATAGAAGCCGTGGAACCAATAAAAATAGAAATATTTTTATTTTTTAATGTGTTTGTCAATTTAAGCTTATTTTGTTGTAAAATATTATTAATTTTTTTTTTTAGTATTAAATGTTTTTTAGAATAAATTTTAGCTGGATGATTTTTTATTGTAAATTTAGGAAGGCCGTTTTTTTTTGAATTCTGCATTAATTTCTTAAATGATTTTATTATATGCTCGCTACTATTAAAGTCATAAGGTAAGAAAATTTTACTTTGGAAGTGTAGAATTAATTTTGGTTTATACCTCATTGAAACTATGTTTCTAACTTCACTTTTTTTCCATCCTAAAAATTTATTCATAATTTTTTTTTGTGTAATTCCATTTACTAAAATTTCTTTTGGTGCACCTCTTCTTTTTATATAGTCAGCCGGTAGTGGAGGTAGAGCGGTGTGCATATATCCTATAATTTTTATTTTATTTTTTTCATATAGGTATTCAACTAACTCATGTTGATGGGGTTGAGCCTCATATGGAAAAATAAGTCGTTTGATATTTTTTTGTTTTATAATTTTTAAAATTTCTTTTTTTAAAAGAATGTTAAAATTAGAATACGCAATTTTTTTTGAATATACTTTTTTACTAATTAATCTATAAATTAATATTGTAAAAAATTTTATTGTAGAAAAAAAAAAATTCTTAAGATAATTTTCATAATGAATATCAAGAATATTAATATTATAGTATTTTTTATTTATATTGATTCTGTTTAAGGGTATTAGTATCAAAAGAGTTTTTTTTAAAATATTTGAATGAAATCCAAAGTATTTATCATAGTAATAATTATTATTTAAGTTTGTTTCGTCTAAATAACTAATTATTAAGTTGTCATAAGATTTTTTATTTTTTTGATTTTCCGGAATCTTTAAACTTTTTACATTTGAATTAGAGAATAATACTTTAAATATTTCATAAAACCTTAAAATAGGATTAAATTTAATCTTTGAAATTTCTCTTAGATTTAGGTTTCCTAATCCAGAGCACCATGAAGTTAAAAAAAAACTTTGATCTGACTCAATATTGAAATTGTTATGAGAGTTGATTAATTTTCTTGAGTCTTTTAATATTTGAATTTGCTTTGATCCTATTTTTTTTAGATCAGTCATTTAATCTTAATTTTTGATTTTATATCTTCTATCAAATTTTTTAATCCTTCATCTATTTTAAGGGGATTTTTTGGCACAAAGTTGAAAGATTTTTCTTTCTTTATGCTGTATGGGCTTTTGTCATAGTGGCCTTTTTGGGTTTGATTTAAAAATAATGGATTAGATTTAATTTTTAAAATTTTTCCTAAAATTTTAAGTAATGAAATTATTTTTATTGAATTATTCCCACTAACTAACACCCTATTATTTTCATATTTTTTTTGTAACACATCAACACTAATTTTCGCAGCATCATTGACGTGAATATATGATCTTATGGCTTTTTTGGTTCCTCTATAAACTAGTTTCTTTAAATTTAGAGCATCATAAACAATTTTATACAAACCATTTTTTAAATTTGTTCTTAGGCCGTAAATAGATCCATATCTCAAAATTACATAAGGAATTTTGTAAACTCTATTAAATTCTTCAATTAATATTTCTGCTGATTGTTTGCTGGCTCTATAAAAACCTCCTTGCTGACTATAAACGTAAATGGTACTTGCAAAAATATATTTCTTAACTTTTTTTTTCGCACAAAGCTCAAGAATATTTGAATTTCCTAAAATATTAATTTCTATTGTTTTAAGAGGGTGTTTATAAGATTCTCCAATATCTGCTATAGCTGCAAAATTATAAACTATTGTATTTTTTTTTATAATTTTTGATAATTTTTTATAATTTAAAATATCACTTTTGATAAACTTAATATTTCTTTCTGACCAAATAATTTTAGTTTGATCAACTACTGTAACTTGATAGTTTCTTCGTGCTAGCTCTTCTGCAACATGAGAGCCAAGAAAACCACTTCCACCAAAAACTATAGCTTTCATTGTTTTAAATATTTTTTTATCCACCATTTTGCTGATTCTAATTGCCAAGGAAAATCGATATCACCAACACAGTATTGAATTTTTACAAAGGTACTATTTTTTGCCATCCAATTAAAGGGGAATGGATTTTTTTTCATATTTTTAAGAGATGTAGCTCTGGTAATAGTAAAAGACTGTGTGCAATAATAGGCGTGAATACTTTTATCTCTATCACAAGATAGAGGTGTAAATTTTTTCAACTTACTGTTCGGTATATAGTTCATAAGTTTTTTTCCAACAATTTTTTTTGATCTTACAGGAGAAAAATTATTAAAATTTGAGACAGTTGTAACAGTGTCAAATTTTTTTTCTTTCTTCAATAATTCAAATCCTTTTTCAATATCTTTAGAAGTAACGCAGATTGAATTACATAATAATATAACAAAATTTTTAATTTTATTATTGTTTTCTTTTTGACAAAAATTAACAGCATGTTGTATTGCGTCCTCTAATAAGGCTTTATCACTACATAGATAACTAGGCCTTACTATAGGTGTGCATCCTTTTTTTTGTGCCCTATTTAAAATGAATTTTGAATCACTTGAAACATAAATTTTGTTAATACTCTTAGCTTTTTTTGCTGCATCTAAAGGATACATAAACATAGGTTTTGAAAAAATATTAAGTATATTTTTGTTTTTAATACTTCTACTCTTAGCTCGACCAAATAATATTGCTACATTCATGCAAAGTTAATTTTAAATTTATGATATTTTTTATTTAATGGAAGTTGAATAATTTTTTTATTTTTGCTAGAAATAAAACAGGCAAATATCCATTCCATAATTTCGATAGAATTTTTAAGGTTTATCTGAGAATACTTTTTCTCAAAAATTTTTTTTACAGTATTCATGGTCATATTAACTACATCAAATTTATGTTTTAATTTTATTTTTTTTTCAACAGGTTTAAAAAGATAATAATATAATGGTTTTTTATACATAATTTTAGGTCTACTTTTTAATATAAATTTATTATTCAATTCATCAACTGAGAACTCAAAATTTTTACTCTTTATTGTAATTATATAAGGCAATCCTGTATTTTCACTTAAATCGAAGAAGAGTTTTTTGTTTTTTTTAAAATTTATAATGCCGTATCCTCCAGGATCTTTAAATTGAGATCCACGAGGATTAATAGTATTTGTTTTGTCAATCCAGCTTGTTACAGAAATTGCTTTTTCTTTATAGAAAAGTTTTGCTACATCAAAAAAGGTTGTTCCCATATTTCCTAATCCTGCTGAAGGAGAATTTATTGATATGTGCGTAGGTTGTTCGAATTTTCTATCAAAAAATTTTTTAATATCAAGCCAATTAGGTGAATAAGTTCGATGCGTATTGACAATTAGCCTAATATTATTTTTTTTAATAATATTTAAAAAAGATTGGCAGTCTTGAAATGAAGTTGCTAATGGTTTTTCAGTAATAATTTTTTTTATTTTACTTTTTTTAGCAAAGTCATCTACAATTTTTAATCTTGATTTTGTATTAGAAACTACGCAGAGCAGATCGGCTTTAAAATGTAGGAGATTTCTATAGTCCTTAGTAATAAAAATATTTTTTTCAGTTATAAAGTCTTTTACTTTTACTAGATTTTTGTCACAAATTCCAACAATCTCAAAATTCATTTTTTTTAGACATTTGTAATATCTTTGCCCCATTCCACCTAGGCCAATAATGATAGCTTTTTTTTTCATCAACCAAAAATCTGATTAAATAATTTTTGAATTTTTTTATTTTTATTTAACAAAGTATAGCTTATTTTTTTATTAAAAGTTTTATCTTTTACACACAAGAATGTTAAAAAAGAAATTTTTTTATTTATCTGTAAATATTTTTTTTTGTACGGCAGGTTACTGTAATAAAAATAAACGTTTTTAATCTTATTTTTATGAAAAATTTTTTTTAAAAAAATAAGATAATTTTTTAGATTTATTGTGTAATTATTTACAACGTTATTTTTTGATATCTCAGATGGAAATCTTTTTGTTAAATTAAGTTTGGCAATAAATTCTTTCCCTAAATGAACTCTAGGAGAATCTATGAATGAATATTTTGATGATACTCTTAATAATTCATTTATTATAAGTTTATAGTCATTGTTATGATTTAAAACACCAGTGCAAAAAGATAAATTTGCATAATCATTTCGTAATTTTAATTTTCCTTTTTTTATAGTTGAAAATTTAACATTTTTTTTATTTTTATATTTTTTTTTAGCTGCAATAATTACATTATTTTCGGTATCTAGACCGTGATATATAATTTTTTTTTTTAAAAAACTTGATAAAATTTCATAAAATCCACCTACTGCACATCCGTAATCAACTACGGAAATTACTTCTTTTTTAATAATCTTAGATAGTGGTTTTTTTTCCGAGTTGTATAGGTCTTTTAGTTTATTTCTATTTTGACTATAAAAATCAACAACATTTTTTTTTTCCCCACTGTGTCATTTTATTTAAATTTCTTCATTCCTATGTCGAATTGTTTTAAAAAATTTTTCATTATCCTAACACCTCCAATTGTAGCGCGTATATAACTATTGTCTCCGTCTATAGTCATCGGCCTTATAATAAATTTCTTTTTATATAAATAGTTAATAATTTTTTTTACTTGATTGTTATTATTGAGTTTAAAAAGTACTGTATTAGAGTATTTTCCAACCACTTCTATATTGTGCTTTTTTAAAGAGTTTTTAAATAATATTCTGGATCTTGCTACTTCCGATACATAGTTCTTCATAATATTTAGATTTTTTAAAAAAAATCTAACTAACTTTATATTTACCGCGTTTATTTCATAAATTGGCTTTATAGATAACATGTAACCTATAATTTTTTTATTCGACATCGTGTAGCCAATTCTCATTCCTGCTAAACCAAATGCTTTTGAAAAAGTTCTTACAACAATTAAATTCTCAAATTTATTAATTAAATTTTTTGCTGTAACATTATTGAAATGATAATAAGCTTCATCAATTATCACTAAAGAATTATATTTTTTAGCTAATTTACATATTTCTCCTATTTGTTTTAAATTTAACATAATTTCTATAGGTTGATTTGGATTGGCAATAGCCACTAATTTTGGCTTTACTTTTTTGATATGTTTTTTTATCTCTGAGAAAAAATCATAATTTTTTACTTTAAGATTTATTGGATAATGTTTGGCACCGAACATATCACAATATATAGGGTACATAGCAAAACTAGGGTTACATGTTATTACTCTGTCACCACCGCTAATAAATACTTTAAAAACTCTTAAAAGTCCTCCGTCTGCACCTTCGGTTAAAATTATTTGGTTATCTCTAACTTTTTGCCACTTAGCAACTTCTTTATAAATCTTATCTGTGTCTGGATATGTCCTTAAATCAAAAGAATTAATTTGACTAAAAATCTTTTTCATTATCGATTGAGAAAATTCATCCACTCTCTCATTTCTTTCCATTGTGTAATAACCTTGTCTGTCGACCAACCAGTGTGGTGTTCTAGGTATATAATTTACAAATTTTTTTGGAGTTATTTTCATATGTTAAAAAAGAGGATATATATCATCTTTATTCTTTATTTAAAACACTGTTTTTGATATTATTAGGCTGCTTAAACATGACATAAGGTTTCCAATAATTTAAGAGTTTATCGTATGTCTCTAGTTGTGGGCAAAATTTATATCTAGATTTCGTATTCATTTATTGTAAAAAATTTGTTTAAAATTTACTTTTAAATTATTTTGCTTTTTATATTTATTAAATTCTTTTTTTCTCTTTGATAAATTTTTAATCTAACCATTATTTTATAATTTTTTTTTTTCGCATTCTATTTCTGATATTTGTAGCAGAAATTTTTTGTACTGTTAAGGGTAAGTCTATTCTCTTAATTTTGTATCCAACTTTTCTTCCATAAAAAATATTTGTTATATTTGGAAGTAAAATAATTTTATATCTGTTTCCATATTGCAAATAAAGTTCTTTATCTATTTTATTTTTGACTTCTTTAAAAGAAAAAGGATTGTCTCCAATTCGATGAACATCTTTTACACAAATTATAATTTGTTCTACTTTTTCCAAAGCTTTTTGAAATAATTTTTTATGACCCATATGAAAAGGTTGAAATCTACCCAACATAAATCCCGTTAAATTTTTATTATTCCATTTATATTTTGTTAATTTCTTAATTATATTTTCAGACCAAAATTTTGCATTTTTACTTGTAACTTTGAAATCAAAATTTGTAGGTTCTTTGAAAATTTTATTCATTTTAGGAAATCTTCCATTCTTTATTGTGTTAACCCAAATAGTATAATCTGCAGCAAATAATCTTCTTCCTTCTTCGTACGGACATATAAAGTCAGCTATAATATAATTAAATTTTGAAAATTTTTTAGATGATGTCAAACTCTTCATTCTTCGAGATTGTCTAATAATTCCTTTCTTAGAAAAATCCCAATCATTAAATTTTTTTCTGACTTTGTCTGCGTTGAGCCAACCAGCTTTTAATCTTTTAACCAATATTTTAGCTAATGTAGTTTTACCAGAACCAGGCAAACCCATTACTAAAATTATTATTTTTTTTTTCATACAACAGTCTTGTTTATTTTTTATTTAATAAATTTATTTAAATATTCGAAATATTTTTTTTATTAAATTTACACATTCTATTGGATATTTTCCTATTGCGGTCTCAGCAGCCAAAACTATACCTGCAGAACCTAATTCTATAGCATTATATATGTCATTAACTTCTGCCCTAGTAGGAAAATTTTTATAAATCATGCTTTCTAAGAAATTGGTAGCGATGTAAACTTTTTTGTTAAATTTTTTTGCTTTCTTTAAAATTAATCTTTGTGCTAAAGGTATATTTTCTATTTTAATTTCTTTTGACAAATCTCCTCGATCAATTAAAAAATTGTCTCCTGATTTCAATATAGAATCTATATTTTTCATTGCATTTTCTGTTTCTATTTTAAAAATTTTTTTTTCAGTCTTAAGTATTTTATTAAACTTTTTAATATCATCTGAGCTGTTTACAAATGATAAAGCAAAATATTTAATTTTATTTTTTTTACCTATTTCAATAGCTTCTTGATCTTTTTTTGTTATAAAATTTAATTTAAATTTTCTATTTACAACATGTATACCTTTATTATTTTCTAACTTGCCTGGTTCAATAACTATGCATTTTATTTGTTCCTTGACTATTTTAACTATTTTAATTTTTAATCCCTCAAATCCTACATCTAAAATATCATTTTTTTTTAAATTATAAAAAACTTCAGGTGGATAAAGTTTAAAATTACCTTTTTTTAGAAAGATATTTAGTTTTAAATTCTTTTTGTAGGTCATATTTTTAATAACCTTACTTCTTATTTGAGCACCTTCAGTATCGATACAAATCGGAGTGCTTGTGTATTTTCTAATAAAATTTATTGTTTTAGGTAAATTTTTAATATCTACATGAGACATGTTTAGTCTAAGTAAATTAATATTTTTTCTTGAAAAATTTAAAAAACTTTTATTTAAAGATCCTGGTCCTACAGTACAAAATATTTCTTTTTTCATTAAATATATGACAAATGTTTATTTTAAAAAAACTAATAACAAAAGAAAAATTTAGTTTTTATTTTTTTTTAAAATGTATTCTAAGTAATCAAAATCTTCTATATTGTCTAAATCAATACTTTCTTCTCGTGATACTTCATAAAAAAAGGGGGTTTTTCCAATTCTAGATTTAGATTTTAGAAGTGCAGATCTTTTAATTCCATATAAGCCTGTAGTTTCTACAACTACTGGCTTAGCGTCTTGGCTTCTTGGTAGTATTTTTGGATTATAATTAACTGGTTTATTATTAAACCAATACCATGAGTATAATGAATTGCACGTAAGTATTGAGTCTATATTTTTCTGGCTTTTTAAAATTTTTATACAATCATTTATTGTTTTGGTTCTTAAAAAAGGAGAGGTAATAAATAATTGAAAATAAAAATCAGCGTCAATTATAGACGCATGATAATTTAGTAAATGATTACCATTTGCAGAATTTTTACTTAAACTTGGTAATCTATCTATTACATTAAAACCAATATTTATTGCAAATTTTTTAATTTCTTTACTGTCAGTATCAATATAAATTTTATTAAAATTAGTTTTATGAAGTCTGTCTAATAAATACCTATAAAGCGGCTTACCATTAACTATTTTAAAATTTTTATTTGGTACTCTTGTAGATTTTTTTTTAATTGGTATTATTGCAACAATATTCAATTTTTTTTTAAATTTCATTATATTAATAACTTCTATATTTTTTTTTATAGAACTTCAAAGTTTTTAAAAGATTTACCTTAAGATTTGTGTTGGGCTTAAAATTAAAAAATTTATATGATTTTTTTATATTAGGATAAATAACTTTACTCTCATCTTTTCTTAATTTTATTTTACCGTAAATTGGAAATCCTTTTTTATAAAAATTTTTGATAAAATTAATTAAAAACTTGATCGTAACTTTTTTTCCACTTCCAATATTAAAAATTTGACCATTAGTATTTTTACTTCTTAACGCTTTAATAATACTTAAAATCACATCGTCTATATAAATAAAATCTCTTATCTGGCTGCCATCAGAACAATCAAATCTTTTATTAAATAAGCATGCTTTAGCAACTATGGGTATTAACCTATTAGTATCTTGCATAGGACCATAAGCTTGATAAATCCTAAAGATTGTAGATGGAAATTTAAACAAACCAAAAGCTTTTATTAAATAGTTAGTACAGTTTAATTTATCTTTTCCATAGAGCGATCTAGGTATGCACTTTGCCGTTTCAACTTGTGGCGAATACTTTCCACCATATTCAGCACTTGTTCCGATTTGTAAAAAGCGCTTAATTTTTGATTTCTTAAAGTGTTCAACTAAATTTTTCAGTATTTTAAAATGATCATTATTATATTTCTTGTTAATATTATTATTTATATAACCAGATGAATTTACAACATAATCAAAATTTTTATTAATATTTTTAACGTTTTTATACTTTCTAAGATCTGCCCTTTTGTATTTTACTCCTTTTATAAATTTTTCTTTTGTTGGACGGCTTTTTGAAACACTAGTTACATTCCATCCTATTTGAATACATTTTTTGGACAGGTGATACCCTATAAAACCTGTTCCACCAATTACAAGAATTTTAATTTTTTTATTCATATTTTAAAACAATAAAGATTATTTTTTTAAAATATCTTTTAAAGTCGTTTTTAATATTTGATTATTTTTATTAAATGGGATTGGAAAATTTTTAATATTTAATATTTTTTTCCATTTTGTATCATTTAAACTTATTAATTTTTCTATATTTTTAATTATATTACTCTCTTCGTGTGAGATATTTATGAAGGGGTATTTGTAAATTTTTAAAAAATCTGCATTAAAAAAGAAATGATCTGGATTTAAAATTAATACCTTGTGTCCTCTTGCCAGTAATTCTGGCCCTAATGTAGAATGTAAAGAAATAATTATTTTGGATTTTTCAGCAATATTATAAGAATTAGAGTCTTCGGTATAATATTTTTTCAAGTCTCTTTTAATAAATTTATTTTCTTCAACTCTACTAATTTTATTAATTTTATCTTTTCTGTGAGAAGTCAATGCAACACAAATTTTCCTTTTATTTGACAACCTTAATTTTTCCAATATTTTTAAAATATAAGAAGATGAGGCATCATTAAGTTTCATTGATAAATAATGATTATTTGTTCCGTAGTAGGATTTAACAGGTTTTCGAAATTCAGAAACAAACATTATATCATATTTTTTTTTAAATGGTTTAGTTTCTACTTCATTATTACGGGTAGAACCATTTACTATAAATTTAGTATCGAAATAATCAAAATAATTTTTAAATTTTTTATTCCATATAAAAAAATAATTGCATTTTACTTTTTTAGTTTCTAAATTATTTAAAATATTTTTTTGAGTTATTTTTTTATATTTAAAATTATAAAATGTAAATTGATATAAAATACTAATTTTTTTCGGAAAATATTTTATAAATTTAAAAATTTTATAATCTACTTCGCAACCAAGGCCAATTTCTGGATTCAAATTTTTAATTATTTCTATAAAATAAAAATCAGATAATTTTTTTTTCCTATCAAAACTAAAAATAAATTTTAAAAAAGATATCATTAAATGATAGCAATTTATTTCTGTAGAATTTATTGTTTTAAATTTTAGAAAATCAAATTTTAAATTTGAACAATTGCTATCTAAAATAACTAGATCTACTTTTTTATATGGTTTAAAAATAAATTTTTTCTTTAAAATTTTAATCATCAATTAAGTCTTTTGAAACCTGATAGAGCGACAGGATAATTTAATAATTCATTTATACTTTTTTTATTTTTTTCACATAAAGAAATTAATTTAAAAATTTTGTTCATAGAAGAGAAGTATCTTTTTAATACTTTGTTCTCATGGAAGATCGATGGATAAAACGCATTGGATCCTAATATTTTAACTTTAAGAAGTTCTTGTGTAATAAGTGTTTTATATTGTAACCAATTTTTTGAGTCTATATAAAAAGAAGGTAAAGAATTTAATCCTTGAGTTACTATTTTAATTTTATATTTTTTTGAGTTTTTTACCCAAAAATTTTTAACTCTAGAACCTGCTTTATTTATTTTTTCCCAAGATTTAATTCTCTTCATTTCATCTATGGTTGAAATGGCTGCAACATATCCAATTTTTTCTGTCCAAAATGTACTGCTTATAAATGTTTGATTTGCCATATCCATTATGGCTTTTTTACCAATAATTGCGTTAATGGCATATCCGTTACCAATTGCTTTGCCAAAAATTGCTATGTCGGGATTCACACCATAAAGCTTATGTACTCCACCAAATGATCCTCTAAAACCAGATGTACATTCATCAAATATTAGAACTATATTATTTTTTGTTGCTAAATTTCTAACTTTTTTTAGAAAATTATTTTTTGGTAATACATTTCTTACAACTTCCATTTTTATTGTTCCTATTTTTTTATTTTTAATTAGTTTTTTTAATGCTGAAAAATCATTATATTTGAAAGGAAAAACTGTTCCTTTTAATTTTTTTGGCACACCAAGAATATTAAGGTCTTTAAGTAAATGTTTATCTAAGTTTTTTTGATTTGATAAGTTTGAAGATAGATACCAGTCATGCCACCCGTGATATCCACAAATTGCTATATTATCTTTTTTGGTAAAAGCTCTTGCTAACCTTATTGCTACAGCATTAGCTTCGCCACCGCTTCTAGTAAACCTAACCTTATCCGCCCAATTATGTATGCTAATTAATTTTTCAGCTAAAGTTATTTCGTAAGTGCTGTTTAGAGTGCTCATATTAGAATTCTTGATAGAATTAATAACTTTTTTATCTATTTTTTGATTGGCATAACCTAATACATTCGTTCCAACACCCATATATGACATATCTAAAAATTTATTATTATCTAAATCCCAAATATGACATCCTTTAGCTTTTGAAAAATAAGCAGGCCATTTTTTTGGTAGAAAAAGATCTGGATTCTTCGAAAAAAGCATAGTACCGCCTGGAATTACGTCTTGCGCACGTACCCACATTTTTTGACCAGAAGATAAATTAGCGCCTTCATTTCGAGTAACTTTGTTCTTACTAATAAATATATTTTTATTTTTTTTTATTAATTGAGAAATATCTTCCCAATTAAAATTATTTTTTAATTTATTATAAGTATATTCAATTGGTATCAGGTCAGATTTTTCATCAACAGTGCATCTTAGACTAGATAGATTGATATTATTTTTAATATTAAGTTTTTTAAAATCTTTTCTTCTTTTAATATATGGTGTTACATGTTCTTTGTCATAACTTGTTTTTGCATTTTTAAAAGCTAATTTTAAAGATGAAAATGTAAAAACTTCTATGTCTAATCCATCAGGATAAGTTGGATTAAGAGTATTACTTAAATAATCTAATTTTTTTTGTTTTAAAATAAATATAAATTTATCGATTAAATTAGGATCTGATAATGGACAGTCAGCGGTAATACGAACAACAATATTTGCCTTATATTTTTTTGCTGCATAAAAGTATCTTTTTAAAACATTATTTTCATCACCTCTAAAAACATTAAATCTATTTTTTTTTAACAATTTATTTAATTTATCATTAGATTTGTTATTCGGTATGGCTGTTACAAGTTGATTTTTTAATTTTGAATTTTTGAGTCTTGTCAAAAGTCTTAGAATAAGAGGTTTGCCTTTAATTAAAGCATATACTTTATTAGGAAATCTCATTGATGTCTCTCTAGCTTGAAGAATTATTACAGTTTTTAATTTTTTTACCATAATCTAGGATCTAAAATTTCCTTTTCTTTAACAGAATATCTTGAAAAATTCAAAGCTAATTCTGGACTATTATTAGCGTTAATGATTTTTTTTAATTGATTAGCGCTGTCAATTCCCAAAACTATCTTATTGATTTCTGAAATTTGTGCTACGAATTTAATTAATAACATTAATTTTGGTAAGGATTTTTTTTTACAAACATAGTTTAAATGTTCAATTTTTTTT
>MDTF01017346.1_pt1 | contig 16089 bp, 15 predicted proteins | sample 811191 | NCBI WGS metagenome assembly MDTF01 (sample SAMN05326649, study PRJNA326480) | marine metagenome | isolation source: seawater | place: Southern Ocean | collected 2011 | reverse complement strand
GCCTCCTATGGGTGATGAAGGTACTGCTCTTGGAGGGGCTATATTAAAAGCTTCAGAGTTAAATGAAGATATTAGTTGGCTTAAAGACCATACCATGCCATATTTTGGTGATGAGTATACTCGTGAGCAAGTGAAATTATCACTCGATGGTTTTGATAATATCTTAGTAGAAGATTTAGGTAATACTTGGCCTGAAGAGGCTGCAAAATCAGTAGCAGACGGTAAGATTTGTTCATTTTTTCATGGAAGGATGGAGTTTGGCCCTAGAGCACTGGGTAATCGCTCCATTGTTGGTAATCCGATGATTGAAGATACTAGGCAAAGAATTAATTCTACAATAAAACGTCGTCCTTCTTATCAGCCATTTTGCCCTTCAATTTTAGAAGAGGAAAGAGAAAGATTATTTAAAGATAGTTTTCCTCATAAGTATATGGCTATTGCCTTTAGAATGAAGGATGAGTTTATTAAGGATTTACCATGTGCAGTTCATGTTGATGGAACTGCTAGACCTCAATTTGTAGAGGAGCAAGATAATCCAAATTACTATAGGTATCTTAAAGAACTTAAAAATATCACTGGATATGGAGTAAGTCTTAATACTTCTTTTAACTTACATGGTAGAACTATTGTAAGAACACCAAAAGATGCCGTAGTTGATTTTATTGACTGCAAACTTGATGAATTATTTATTGAAGGTTATAGTGTAAAAAGGAAAGTGATATGAAAGTTAGTGCATTTACATTTATTAAGAATGGCCAAATACTAGGCTATCCATTTATGCAGTCTATTAAATCGATATTACCAATCGTTGACGAGTTTGTAATTAACGTAGGTGATAGTGAAGACAATACATTAGAGCTTATTAAGTCAATTTCCAGTTCAAAAATTCGAATTATTCAGTCAAAATGGAATAATTCAATGCAAGATCGAGGATATGTATATGCTCAACAAAAAATGATTGCGCAATATAATTGCACTGGTGATTGGGCTTTTTATATTGAAGGAGACGAAGTCTATCATGAAAATGAATTAGAAAAAATTAGAGAATCTATGAAGGTTAACTTGAATGACCTTAATGTAGAAGCACTTGTTTTTGATTTTTATCATTTTTATGGCAATTCTAATAGTTATATGAATTCACCTGGCTGGTATCGATCAGAAGCTAGGATTATTAGAAACTCAATCAGATCATATGCGCCTGATGGCCTATTTTGGTTAGTATTAGATAGTAATAAAGAGGGTAGGTACCCAAGAGCAAAACATACAGGTGCTCATTGTTATCACTATGGCTGGATACGTAGTGAAGAGCAAATGAATTTAAAAAGCATAAAAGTAAAAAAATATTGGGGTGAAAATCACAAAGAAATTGATTACTCTCAAATGGACCAATTTATTATTCAAGAATTCAAAGGAAGCCATCCAGAAATAATTAAAAATTGGCTTACAAAAGAGCCTGGAGTTTATAAAGCAGACAAAAACTACCAGTTAAGTAAAAAACAAAAGAAACATCGACTAATGATAAAGCTTGAAATTTTTTTTGGAATAGAGTTGAGTAAAAAACACTATAAGTTGATTTGATGAGAATTTTGATAGAGGTACCTTCTTGGCTTGGTGATGCTGTGATGGCGACACCTGCGATTGAAAATTTGCTTAACTTTTATTATAAATCTGAAGTCATTTTGATTGGGTCATTTGTTTCAATTGAAGCCCTAAAGAATCATCCAAGAGTATCTAATGCTTACGTTGTAGAAAAAAAATACACTTCTTTATATTCAATATCGAAAAAATTAGGAAAATTTGATATTTTTCTTTCTTTTAGGGGTTCTTTTCGCGCTAAAGTCTTGAAATTTTTAATTTTTAGTAAAAAAAAGTATCAATTTGATAGAAATAGGTATCAAAATCGTCATCAAGTCGAAAAATATAACGATTTTATTAATAATAGTCTTAATACAAATTTTGATCCAAAAAAATTAATTATTCATAAGAATTTAAAACTTACAAGTAAAAATTTGAAACCGATTATTGGAATTAATCCTGGCGCCTCTTATGGTCCCTCTAAGTGCTGGAATCCTATTAAGTTTATTAAATTAGCAGCTAAGCTTTCTCAAAATTTTGACATTATCATTTTTGGTGGCCCCAATGAAAAAAAAATTGCTGGTGATATTGAAAAGGGCTTAATTGAAAAAGGAGTTGTTAATTATCAAAATCTTGCAACTAAAACATCAATTGAGGAGTTAATTTATCATATTTCAACTTTAGATATGTTTGTTACTGGTGATAGTGGCCCTATGCATTTAGCGGCAGCTTTTCAGATCCCAACAGTTGCGATTTTTGGGCCTACAAACCACAAAGAAACATCCCAATGGATGAATTATAAAAATGTTATTGTAAAGAAAAATCTAGATTGTCAGCCATGTATGAAAAGAAAATGCCCTTTAAGGCATAATAATTGTATGAAACTCATTCAAGCGCAAGTAGTATTTAATGCAGTAAAATCGCTAAGTTAGGTTTCATTAAAAGCTTGATCAATCAAGTGACAGATTATATGACCAATCACGATATGCATTTCTTGAATACGAGGAGTGTCTTTAGAAGGAACAACTAAATTAATATCACACAGATTATTGAATTCTCCACCATCTCTTCCACTAAAGCCAATAGATTTACAGCCAAGGTTTTTAGCAAGTTTTAGTGCATTAATTACATTAGCACTAGTTCCACCAGTACTGATACCTATCAAAACATCACCCTCTTTTGCTAAAGCCTCTACTTGGCGATCAAATATATGTAAGTAGCCAAAGTCGTTACTGATTGCAGTTAGTACCGATGAATCAGTGGTTAGTGCAATCGCTGAAAGACCTTTTCGCTCATTTATATATCTTCCTACTATTTCAGCTGCAATATGTTGTGCGTCAGCAGCGCTTCCACCATTACCAAACAAAAGAATTTTTCCATCACTTTTGAGGGCATTAATACATAATATTGCAGCAGTTTCAACCTCATCAGTTATGGTGTTTAATAAGTTGGCAGTTCTTATGTGCTCATTAAATTGATTTTCAATAATTTTTTTCATAAATTTTGTATTTTTTTAATAATTTTTGAAGTACTCTTACCATCAATAAAATTTACTATTTTTATTTCTTGAACGATATCTTGTCCCTCTATTTTTTTACCCTCATAATCACCACCTTTTACCAATACATCTGGTCCAATGAGCTTTATCAAATCGAAAGGGGAGTCTTCGTTAAAAATAACCACATAGTCGACCACTTTAAGTGTAGCAAGAATATAGGCACGATCATTTTGAACATTTATTGGACGACCTTCACCTTTAAGTTTTTGAATAGAAGTGTCAGAATTAAGCCCTAAAATTAAAATATCACCAAAGCTTTTAGCTTTTTCTAAATACTTAATATGTCCTATATGAAGAATATCAAAACATCCATTAGTAAAGACTATTTTCTTTTTCTTAACCTTTAATTCATTAACTATAGATAAGATCTCATTCCATGATTTAATATTTTGATTACTAAAAGGAGAGCTAAGTTTGGACTCATATTCAATTATTTCGCTCATTGAGACTGTTGCTGATCCAATTTTCCCAACTACTATGCCTGCTGCTAAATTTGCAAATTTAACAGCCTCATCTATATCTTTATTGCATGATAATGCAAAACCAAGTGAGGCTAAAATCGTATCTCCCGCTCCTGTAACATCAAAAACCTCTATAGCTGAAGTTGGTTGAATACGAAGCTCGTTATCAAAAATAGCCACACCATGCTCACTTAGTGTAATCAGTGAAACCTCTAGCTTGCATTGATCTTTGAGGATTTGTAATGCTTGGGTAAGGCTTTCATCATCTTTAATAACAACACTTGTAGCAGCACTTGCCTCTTTTTTATTTGGAGTAAGTAAGTAAGCCCCTTTATATTTGGAATAATCTAGCCCCTTTGGGTCAACTAGTACTTTTGTATTGTTTTTATTGGCACTAGCAATTAAAGATTGAGTCAGACTAGATGTCAATACTCCCTTGCCATAATCAGAAAGAAGAATAGAGTCATAATTTGAGACAATTGAATTAAATATATTAAGAATGCTTTTTTCTGATTTAGTATTAATTTCACCAATAAATTCACGATCATATCTAATTACTTGCTGTTGCGAAGCAACTATCCTACTTTTTTTACTAGTAATACGATCATTTTGAGTTACTAAGTATTGGGTATCAACTTTAATTTTATTAAGTAACTTTGATAGTTCTTTTGATGTTTCACAAATTCCAATAACGCTAATAACATCAACATTTGCTCCTAATGATTTAAGATTATTGATTACATTCCCAGCACCTCCTAACACAATATTTTCTGAATCAATACTAACTATTTGAACTGGAGCTTCTGGAGATATTCGATCACATGATCCCCAAAGATACTGATCAATGATTAAGTCTCCAATAACTAGAATTTTTGGTTTTTTTACTTGCATATCAATCATGAGTTAATTTCACCATGAAGGCGAATTATTTCAGGAATATATGTTTTAATACCTTTTTCTAGAGAAAATTTTGGTTCAAAGCCTAATTGTTTCTTAGTGCTTAAAATATTTCCTCGAGTGTTCATTTGATAACCCTTATAAGGATTCTGAAAATACTCTGTTCCAAGATTAGTATTAAGTTCTTTTTGTAAAATATCAGCAATGTCTTGAAAACTTCTTGGATTTCCTGTGGCAACATTATAGCTGCCATTTTTCTTGGGTTTGCAAGCTCTAATATTAGCTTGAATAACATCTTCAATAAAGATAAAGTCACGAAATATTTTGTTTGATCCTTTAAATAAACGTGGTGCATTACCATCTAAGATTTGATGACCAAGTTGGATTACCATAGATGACGTGCTAGCCTTATAAAACTCTTTTGGCCCATATACATTGAAAAATCTGAGTCCAACTATCGATAAATCTGGATATTCTTGTGAGTATCTAATCGCAATATTGTCCATTACGTATTTACTGAATCCATATGGGTTTTCAGGACTTTCTTTTCCAACAGTTTGAGGTGAAGGAAGATTACCATAAGTTGCTGCTGAACTTGCATAGACCATAACTGACTTATCTCTTAGTGCTATGTCTAATATATCGTAAAATGAATTTACATTCGTTTTCATTATGATTTCTTGGTCATATACTCTAGTATCTGAAATTGCAGCATGATGAAAAATAAAATCAAATTTATAGTTATCTAATAGACATAAATCGTTTTTATTATTGATATTTCCACAGATAATATCTCCATTAAATCCAATCAAGTTTTTGTAGTGGCCAAAGCTTTTTAAATTTCCATTTTGAAAAGTTTCATCGTTCCTAAAACAATCAAAAACAATAATTTTTGACTTAGGAAAGTTTTCCTGAAAATAAAAAGCTAAATTACTACCAATAAATCCTGCACCACCAGTAATAAGTATAGTTTTATCATCGAAATTTATTTTTTTTTCCATCATAGTTTTTTATAATTTTTATCAATTATAAAGTATCGTTAATTAGTATTTAAAGAAACAAAAGAAGATAAAAAATACAAGAAAAATAAATACATTAAATTTTTCTTTAAACAGTATTTGTTCATTTGTTGAACATCGGTATATTTAATGCTAAAATAGTACCGCTAACTTTGAGCTATTGTACATATTTCTTTTGAACAATAGTGCGGTAGCCATCCTAATATTCAATCTTACTTTATTTTTAAATTTAATGAATAATAAAGATATACATCTAGATCTACTTCGAAAAATAGAAAAAAATTCTGAATATACTCAAAGACAGCTTTCAGTGGAGATGGGTGTGAGTTTGGGTAAGGTTAATTACTGCTTAAAAAAGTTAATTGAAAAAGGATTAATAAAATTAACTAACTTCAGGCGTAATCCAAATAAAGCAGGCTATATTTATCTCCTTACTCCTAAGGGAATTGAAGAAAGAACAAAGCTCACTTTTACATTCCTTAAAATGAAAATTGAAGAGTATGAAACACTTAAAGATGAGATTGCATCTTTAAAAAAAGATGCTGAAAAATTAAAACCATTACCAAAGTAGATTCTTTATAAAGGTTTATATATTAGAAAATGAATTTATTAATAATAAAAAATACTTTATGAAGATTGCAATTGTAGGGGCTGGGTATGTTGGATTATCTAATTGTGTTTTGCTTGCACAAAATCACGAGGTAGTTATTTTTGATATTGATGCTGAAAAGATAAAAAAACTAAATAACCACGTTTCTCCAATTGTCGATTCTGAAATTGAAGATTATCTTAAGAATAAAGCTCTTAACTTCTCAGCAACAACTAATAAGAAGTTAGCTTTCAAAGGCGCTACTTTTGTTATCATTGCAACACCAACAGATTATGATCCTGATAACAATTACTTTAATACTGAATCAGTAGAGTCTGTAATTCGTGATGTAATGATTATCAATCCAAGAGCAGTTATGGTTATTAAATCTACTGTTCCAGTTGGTTATACCGAAACTATAAAAAAAGAACTTAATTGTAATAATATTTTTTTCTCTCCAGAGTTTTTAAGAGAAGGTAAAGCTCTCTATGACAACCTTTACCCTTCCCGTATTATTGTAGGAGAGCAGTCCAAAAGAGCTAAAAAATTCGCTGACTTACTTATAGAAGGTGCGATTAAAAAAGATATCGATGTACTTTTTACCAACCCAACTGAAGCTGAGGCGATTAAGCTTTTTTCAAACACCTATTTAGCAATGCGAATCTCATACTTTAACGAATTAGATTCTTATGCTGAAATTCATGGATTAAATTCCAGAGAAATAATTAAGGGTGTTAGCTTGGATCCTCGTATTGGCTCTCATTACAATAACCCATCATTTGGGTATGGTGGGTACTGTTTACCTAAAGATACTAAGCAACTAAGGGCTAATTATAAGGACGTACCTAATAGTTTAATTAGTGCCATTGTTGATGCAAATACAATTCGTAAAGATTTTATTGCAAGCTCAATTATTAAGAAAAATCCTAACGTAGTTGGAGTATATCGTCTAATTATGAAAAGTGGAGCTGACAACTACAGGGCATCATCTATCCAGGGTATTATGAAGCGGATTAAAGCCAAAGGCATTAAGGTAATAATATACGAGCCAGAGTTAAAGGAAGTTGAATTCTTTCACTCAAAAGTTATTAAAGATCTGGATGAGTTTAAAAAGCAATCAGATATGATAGTGTCCAACCGGATGTCGGAAGATCTTATGGATGTTAAGAAAAAGGTCTATACAAGAGATTTGTTTAATCGTGATTAGGTAATTATATGAAAGTATTAGTAACTGGTGCAGCGGGTTTTATTGGCTCAGCACTATCAATTAAGCTCTTAGAAAGAGGAGACAAGGTAATTGGTATTGATAATCATAATGATTATTATGACCCTAAACTTAAAGAGGCTCGCCTAGCGCGGCATATTAATCATGAGAATTATACCCATATCAGAATGGATATTGAAGATGGAAAGGCAGTAGAGGAATTGTTTAAGGAGCATCAATTTGATGGAGCAGTTAACTTGGCAGCACAAGCTGGTGTTCGTTATTCTATTGAAAATCCATTGGCTTATATTAATACTAATATGGTTGGCTTTAGTCATATTTTAGAAGGCTGTAGGCATAATAAAGTTGGACATCTCGTTTATGCATCAAGTAGTTCAGTGTACGGATCTAATACCAAGATACCTTTTTCAGTCCACGATAATGTTGAGCACCCACTGAGCCTTTATGGAGCAACTAAGAAGGCAAATGAATTAATGGCTCATACTTATAGTCACTTATATGACTTACCAACAACAGGGTTGCGTTTTTTTACAGTTTATGGTCCTTGGGGTCGTCCTGATATGGCATTATTTAAATTTACTAAGGCAATTTTAGCAGGGAAAAAAATTCCAGTTTTTAATTATGGTAAGCATCGTAGAGATTTTACTTATATCGATGATATTGTTGAAGGTGTTGTTCGCGTTTTAGATAAGCCAGCGCAATCAAATCTAAATTGGGACGGTGATAATCCTGATCCTGCTTCTTCTTCAGCACCTTGGAAAGTTTATAACATTGGTAATAATAATCCAGTAGAGTTAATGGACTACATCGAAGCACTAGAAAATTCTCTCAACATCAAAGCAAAAAAAGAGTTGCTTCCACTGCAACCTGGTGATGTCCCAGATACTTATGCAGATGTTGATGATTTGGTTAAAGAATTTGGATACAAGCCTTCGATGAACGTTAATCAAGGTATTGAGAATTTTGTTAAGTGGTATATGGAATATAACAGCATCTAAAGAGAAGGTAACTTAAGAATTTAAAATATACTTTAAAGATTAAAAACCCCCTATTACATGCCTTATATATAATTTAATAAGTAATCAAATATGAAAAAAATAGCAATAATTGGACTTGGATATGTTGGTTTACCTTTAGCTGCTGAGTTTGGAAAAAAAAGAATAGTTGTTGGATTTGATATAAACCTTAGCAGGGTTAAAGAATTAAATAATGGCTATGATTTCACACTTGAAACAACTCCTCAAGAGCTTAAAGATGCAATTTATCTTAGTTATACTAGCAATACAGAGGATTTAAAAGATTGTGAAATTTATATTGTTACAGTCCCAACGCCAATTGATAATAACAAAAAACCAGATTTAACCCCGCTTAAGCAGTCAAGCGAGATGATAGGAAATATTCTTAAAAAAGATGACATTGTTATTTACGAGTCAACTGTATATCCTGGTGCTACAGAGGAAGTGTGTGTACCCATATTAGAAAAAAAATCTGGGTTTAAGTTTAATAAAGATTTCTTCTGTGGTTACTCACCTGAGCGTATTAATCCTGGAAGTAAGGAGCATAAACTAACTAATATCAAAAAAGTTACTTCTGGGTCTACTGAGGAAATTGCAACTTATGTGGATGAGTTATATCAGGAAATCATAACCGCAGGCACACATAAAGCAAGCAGTATAAAGGTTGCAGAAGCTGCAAAGGTTATTGAAAATACTCAACGTGACATAAATATTGCACTTATTAATGAACTTTCACAGATATTTAACAAGTTAGATATTGATACAGAAGCAGTCCTCAAAGCTGCAGCAACTAAGTGGAACTTTATTCCATTTTCCCCTGGTTTAGTAGGTGGGCATTGTATAGGTGTTGATCCATACTATCTAACGCATAAAGCAATGGAGGTTGGTTACTGTCCAGAAATTATTCTTGCTGGCCGTAAACTTAATGACAGTATGGGGTCCTATGTCGCTTGTCAGTTAACTGAACTAATGACTAAGAAAAAAATTGATGTTGATGGTGCAAATATTTTAGTTATGGGCCTTACATTTAAAGAAAATTGCCCTGATTTACGCAACTCCCGTGTAATTGATGTGATTACAAAGCTTGAAAGTTTTAATTGTAATATAGACGTATATGATCCTTGGATAAATAAAAAAATAGCCAAGAATGAATATGGTATTAGTTCAATAGATGAGCCAATTAGTGGGAAATATGATGCAATTTTGTTGACCGTTGCTCATAATGAATTTAAGCAGTTGTCTATTGGTCAAATAAAAGATTTTGGAAAGCCTAGTCACGTAATTTATGATTTAAAATATTTGTTAAAGGCTGAAGAAGTAGATGGTAGATTGTGATTAAAAAAATATACTTTGGCGCAACTCAATAAAAACTTTTTGATTTATGTATAAAGAAAATATATGAGAATTGCAATTATTCCTGCGAGGGGTGGTAGTAAAAGAATACCAAAGAAAAATATTAAAGATTTTTTTGGTAAGCCAATGATTGCATGGTCAATTGAGGCTGCTAATTCTAGTGGATGCTTTGATAAGATTATTGTATCAACTGATAATGAGGAGATTGCAAGAGTAGCTAAAGATTATGGTGCAGAGGTTCCTTTTATTAGGCCAGAAAATTTATCTGACGATGATACAACAATAGCTCCTGTTATGAACCATGCGATTAAATCACTAGCTCAAAATGGCTATATTATTGATGAGGTGTGTTGTATTTATGCGACAGCACCATTTATTAAGCCTGGTGATATAAAAACTGGATTATTTAAATTACAAAATCTAGATTGTGATTTTAGCTTTGCAGTTTGCAATTTTGAGTTTCCAATTCAAAGAGCTTTCAGTATTTTGGGTGAAGTTGGGGTAAGAATGTACCAACCTGATAATTTTAATACAAGATCTCAGGACCTTGATGAAGCTTATCATGATGCAGGTCAATTTTATTGGGGATATTCAGAATCTTGGGCAAAAGACGTTACAATGTTCTCTAGTAGATCTGCTCCAGTTATTTTGCCTCGTTATCGAGTTCAGGATATTGATACTAATGAGGACTGGACAAGAGCAGAGCTAATTTTTAAAACAATGAAAAATTCAAACTTATAATAAAAATATTAATTATTTATGCCAGATAAATACGGAAAACCTTTAATAGACCTCTTATCTCACAAAAAGTCTTTTTTCAACTCAAATGATGATTTGTTGAGAAGTTTAACAAGCATTAATGATATATACATAAAACAACCAATAAGAAATAATTGTAAAAATTGTAACTTTAACTTACAAGGGGAATCATTTGTAAAGCAGAGAGTAAAGTATGTAATCTGTCAAAAATGTGAACATCTTAACGGCTCTTATGAGGATACTGATGATTTTTGCTCAGCTCTTTACACAGAAGATGATGGACAGAAATATGCCAACAACTATAGTGTTCAAAATATTGCAGAATACAATAAAAGGGTCTCCGATATTTATTTACCAAAAGCAGAATATCTAAAAAAATCGTTATCAACTATTGAAATAAATACGGAATCTCTAAGTTATGTAGATTTTGGTGCTGGATCTGGCTACTTCTTATCTGCAATGAGAAAAGTTGGCTTTAGTAATTCTAATGGATATGAGGTGTCGAAAAGTCAGGCGAATATGGGAAATTCAATTTTGGGCGATAAGGCAATTAATTTGCATTCTAAAGAAGATACTGTAAGTATAATAAATTCACTAAATGCAGATGTGATTTCAATGATTGGAGTTTTGGAACATTTGCAAAATCCAAGAGAGGTTCTTTCTGCTCTTAAAAAGAATAAAAATATACGTTTTTTATTTTTATCTGTGCCTACATTTAGCCCCTCTGTTTTCTTAGAAGCTGTATTTCCAAATGCTATGCATAGACAACTCTCTGGAGGTCACACCCATTTATATACTGAAAAATCACTAGAGTATTTAATAAATGAGTTTAATCTAAAAAAGATTTCTGCCTGGTGGTTTGGTACCGATATGATGGACTTGTATAGACTTGTTCACACATCTCTTGATAGTAATAAAGACACAAAAGATATTGTAGAGCAGTGGAGTAAATTTTTTATACCATTGATGGATGTGATGCAGCTAGAAATAGATAAAAAACATCTTTCTTCAGAAGTTCATATGTTGTTGGAATTTCCTAACTCTTAAACATGCGTATTCTCATAACTGGCGCAGGCGGCTTATTAGCACCTTACTTAATAAATTGTGCTAAAAAATATGGAGATGTTGTAACTACATCACGTAACGCAGGAGACTATCATTGTGACCTTTCCAATTCATCTAAAGTTAAACAGTTGATTAACTCTGTTAGCCCAGACTGGATTATTCATATGGCAGGATATACGGATGTTGATGGATGTGAAAAAAATCCAGATAGAGCAAAAAAATCTAACTGTGAATCTGCTTTAAATATAGCTAATTCTTTAAACCAAAACTCTTCACTTGCAATTATATCAACTGACCAGGTTTATCCAAACTCCTCCGGACCTCACTTGGAGGAAAATGTTGGCCCTATAAATGTTTATGGATTAACCAAGCTAAAAGGTGAAGAAGCAATAGCAATTCATGATAGAACTGTAATCTTACGTACAAACTTTTTTGGTAAATCATTAACAACAAATAGAAAAAGCTTTGATGATTTTGTTAAAGATAGGGTCGAAGCTAAGTCGGAATTATTTTTGTTTTCTGATCTTTTGTTTTCCCCTCTTCATATGAGCACTTTATCTAATTATGTTATGTTAGTTTTATATAAGCGTATTTTTGGTATTTATAATTTGGGTTCACGAAATGGTTTTTCAAAATCAAAATTTGGAACTGAAGTTTTGAAAGCTGTAAATATGCCTACTGAAAATATAAAAATTGTAAATTCTGAAAGTTTTTTTAATAGAGTTAATAGATCCAAAGATTTAAGATTGGATGTTAATAGAGTAGAAAAAAAACTTGGAATAAGAATGCCAACTTTAATTCAGGAGATTAAAAAAATATGAGTCCAATTGTTAATATATGCAACACAAATATTGGGTTGGGTTATCCTACTTATTTTATTGCTGACGTTGCTGCAAATCATGATGGTGATATAGAAAGAGCAAAAGATTTAATATATATGTGCGCAGAATCCGGAGCAAATGCTGCTAAATTTCAAAACTTTCAAGCAAGTACAATTGTTTCTGACTATGGGTTTAAAGATATGAAAGTTCAGACTAGTCATCAGTCTACATGGTCTAAAAGTGTTTTTGATGTTTATAAAGATGCGTCAATACCATTGGAATGGTCTTCTATTTTAAAAGAAGTTTGTGATAAAGTAGGTATTCATTACATGACATCCCCATATGATTTAGGGTACATAAATAAATTATCACAATATGTTTGCGCATGGAAACTTGGATCAGGAGATATAACTTGGCATGAGATGATAGATAAAATGTCAAAGGATGATAAGCCATTAATTATTGCCACTGGAGCATCTGATTTAGAAGAAGTTTCAATGGCTATAGATGTAGCAAGTAAAAACTCAGAAGATATCATTTTAATGCAATGCAATACAAATTACACTGCATCTATTGAGAATTTTAAGTATATCTCTTTGAATGTAATTAAAAAATACATACAGGAGTTTCCAAATTTAGTTATTGGCTTGTCAGATCATACTCATGGACACACTACAGTTCTTGGTGCGGTTACTTTAGGTGCGAGAGCAATTGAAAAGCATTTTACAGATGACTGCAATAGAGCAGGGCCAGATCATAAATTTTCTATGGATCCTAAATCATGGAAAGATATGGTTTATGCTACTAGAGAGCTTGAATCTGCATTAGGAGAAACAGAAAAAAAAGTGATGGATAATGAGAAAGAATCCATAATTGTTCAGCGCCGCTCGCTAAGAGCAAATGAAAGTATGAAAGTTGGAGATGTTATAAAAAGAGAGTGTGTTGAAGAACTTAGGCCTTGTCCTAAAGAGGGGCTACCACCATACAAAATTAATACAATTTTAGGAAAGACTCTCATAAAAGATATTAACAAAGGCGCATGCATAACTGAAGATGATATTAAAGAATAATGTTGGAATAATAATTCCAGCCTACAATGAAAGTAACTCTATTAATAAAGTTATATCAGAGTCTTTAAATTACGGAAGAGTAATTGTTGTCAATGATGGGTCAACTGATAAAACACAAAGTATTTCTGAATCTAGTGGAGCAATTGTTGTCTCACATAAAGTTAATAAAGGTTATGACCAGTCAATTTTGACTGGAATTAATAAAGCATTGAAAATGGGCTTAAAGTTCGCGATAACAATTGATGCAGATGGACAGCACAATAGTAAAGACTTGAGTTTGATTTTAAAAATGTTAAATAAAGATAATTATGATATGGTAATTGGTATTAGGAAAACTCCTGCAAGGTTCGCTGAATTTTTATTTAATAATTATATAAAATTAAAATACGATGTGAATGATATTTTATGTGGACTAAAGGGATATAAATTAGAAAAAATTAATAATATAAATTTTAATAAGCTAGCTGAAAATTCTGTTGGGACTGAAATTCCACTTTTATTTTTGAGGAGTGATAGTAAGGTTGGTGAGCTACCAATAGAAATAAATATGCGTATCGGAGAATCAAAATATGGGTCTCTAATAAAGGCTAATTTTATTATAATTTTGGCACTTATAAAAGTTATTAAGCGTGATTTTATTAGATCATTATTAAAGTAAAAATTACCAAAATAAATGGAATGATTTTTGGTAATTAAGTTAGATTTTTATGCAAAAAAAAAGTGATGTTGTTATAATAAGTTGTTGCAAAATAAACTTTACCAATACTATTATTGATGATGTCAAAGCAAACTATAAAAAGAGGTAATTAATGAAGTCGATTGTAACGGGAGGCGCTGGTTTTATTGGCAGTCATTTGGCTGATTTTTTAATAGATTTGGGTCATGAAGTTGTTGTAGTTGATAATCTTAGTATTGGTAGGCTTGAAAATATTAACCACTTGTTAGAGAATTCTAAATTTACCTTCCTTAAAGCTGACATTACTGAATTTAAGGCAATTGAAATTGTATTTAAGGATGCTGACTGGGTTTTTCATTTAGCTGCAATGGCTGATATTGTTCCTTCTATTGAAAATCCAACAGAATATTATAAATCGAATGTTAATGGTACTTTTAACGTCCTACAAGCATGCAGAAAATATGATATCAAAAAAATCATTTATACTGCATCTTCATCATGTTATGGTATTCCTGATGAATACCCAACAAAAGAATTAGCAGAAATTCGACCTCAATATCCTTATGCTTTAACAAAAAATATGGGTGAGCAGCTCGTTATGCACTGGTGCCAACTTTACAATCTTCCTGCGATATCGCTTCGTTTTTTCAATGTATACGGGCCCAGAGCTAGAACTTCTGGTACTTATGGCGCAGTATTTGGTGTTTTTTTGGCTCAAAAAATTGCTAAAAAACCATTTACTGTTGTAGGTGATGGAACTCAGACTCGCGATTTTACTTTTGTTTCCGATATTGTCTCAGCAATAGTTGCTGCTGCTGATAGTAATGTTAGCGGGGAAATAATAAATATCGGTTCCAATAATACATATAGTATTAATCATTTAGTTGAGCTTCTTGGCGGTGAGGTTGTCTATATTCCAAAGCGTCCTGGGGAGCCAGATTGCACTTGGGCAGATATTACAAAAGCAAAAAAAATGCTAAACTGGGAGCCTAAAGTTAGCCTAGAAGATGGTGTTAAGGTTTTATTGGAAAATATGGACTATTGGATTGATGCTCCAATATGGGACAAGAGTTCTATTGCAAAAGCAACAGAAAAATGGTTTGAGTATTTAGGCTAAATTATGAATAAAAAAATTGTTAGCCTTGATCAAATTTCTAAAGTTATTGGTTTAAAGAAACCTAATGGTAAAAAAATTGTCCATTGCCATGGAGTTTTTGATTTACTGCATATTGGCCATATAAAGCATTTTTCTGAAGCTAAAAAATTAGGAGATATATTAATTGTATCAATAACCCCGGACCAATATGTTAATAAAGGTCCAGGTAGGCCAGCTTTTACTACATCGCTTCGTTTGGAGGCATTGGCGGCTCTTGAATCTATAGATTATGTAGTTGCTAATGAATGGCCATCTGCTGAAGAGATTATTAAAATTATTAAGCCAGATTTTTACTGTAAAGGCCCAGATTACAAAGAACACTCTGATGATATAACTGGAAAAATAGCAGATGAAGAAAATGCTGTTAACTTTGTTGGAGGAAGAATATATTACACTGATGACGTTACTTTTAGTTCAAGCAGTCTATTAAACAAATATGGTGATTTACATTCTCAAGAGCAAGATTCTTTTATCAGAGAGATAACTAAAAAAAATAGTTATGAATCGATTGAGAAAAAAGTTAGTAGCTTAAAAAAATTAAAAGTCTTAATTATTGGTGAGACAATTATTGATCAATATGTTTTTTGTGAAGCCCTTGGGAAATCAGGAAAAGAGCCAGTTTTAGTTTTAAGAGATATGGAAACTCAAGAATATTTGGGAGGCTCTTTAGCTATTGCAAGGCATTTATCTGATTTTTGTGATGATGTTTCGGTGCTAAGTTTTTTAGGCGAAGATAATGAATATAAAAATTTTATAGAAAATAATATTGAAGAAAATATAAATTTAAATTTTCTTAATAAAAGTAAATCTCCAACAATTGTTAAGCGGAGATTTGTTGATAATATTGAT
>MDTF01000096.1_pt1 | contig 16094 bp, 15 predicted proteins | sample 811191 | NCBI WGS metagenome assembly MDTF01 (sample SAMN05326649, study PRJNA326480) | marine metagenome | isolation source: seawater | place: Southern Ocean | collected 2011 | reverse complement strand
GAAAAAAACAACATTTTTAATTGTAGGAAAACATGCGGTAGCTGAAGCCTTAAAAAATCCTAAAAGAAAAATAGAAAAAGTATTTGTTACTGAGGACGCTTTAAAAAACTTGAATAGAGAAAACCAATCATTAAACCTGTTAAAAAATATCAATGTTTTCTATAAGTCTAGGAGAGAGCTGGATAATTTGTGTGGTCGAGACGAGGTTGCGCATCAGGGTCTTGTTGCTGAGGCTGAACAATTGGAAGATATTTCATTAAAAGATTTTGTTAAAGAGGGGGATAAAAAAAATATAAATTTTTTAGCATTAGAAGATGTGACAGACCCAAGAAATATTGGATCAATAATAAGGTCAGCTGCATCATTTAATATTGATGGTATAATTGTAAAAGACAGATCTTTCCCATCTAAAAGTAAAATGCTTTACAGAAGTGCAAGTGGTGGTGCGGAACATATAAATATATTTAAGGAATCTAATATTAACACTTCTCTGAAATATTTAAAATCTCAAAACTTTTGGATTAGCGCTTTTGATTCCACGGCTAAAAGAGATTTTACCAACCACAAGTGGGAAGGTAGAAATGTTCTATTGTTTGGATCTGAAGGATTTGGTTTGAAGCATCAAACTTTAAAACATTCAGATTTTCAATTCAAAATAAATATTGATAAAAAAATTGAAAGTCTTAATATATCTAATTCGGTATCAATAGTATGTCATTACATAAGCACATATTTAAATAAACGTGATTAATAAAAAAATAAATTACAAAATATTTTTATATCTAATATTTTTACTTATAATTTTTTCATATTTTTTTGGTTTTTATCTAGATGAAAATTCAGCAGGTGCTGGTGGGTACAATGGTGACATTACCTGGATATTAGAAAATATTAAAATATTCAGATACAACGAATTAAAGGATGCAATATTTCATGAAGATCTATTTGGAAATAGGCCACCTCTTGTTTATGTCTTAAATAAAATTTTTAATCCTTTTTTTTATGAATATGAACAATATAGAATTTTTGTTTTCATCTTTTCTTTAATTGGTCCTTTGTTTATTTATTTGCATTTAAAAAAAAATCACCCAAATACAAATAATGAATTATTATTACTTATATCAAGCATTATACTTTTAAGTCCCTTCTATAGAACTTCAGCTTACTGGGCCTTAAATGAAAATTATGGATTAGTTTCGTCAATTTTAAGCTTGGTATGCTTAAATTTTTTTCTTAAAAAATTTGAAAAAAACAATCAAATAAATAAATATTTCTACTTAACAATTTGTTTTAGCTCATTAAGTGTGTATTTAGATCAAAAATATTTACTAGTTACAATGATATGTTTTTTTTCAATTGTTTTTAGTAAAATTAACATAAAATTTAAATTATTTTCTTTTCTAATATATATTTTTTTTTCGATACCATATTTAATTTTGATTTATAAGTGGGGTGGAATTGTCCCGATAAAAACTCAATTGGGCAATCCAAACACAATAACAAACTTATCTAGACTTAATAAATTATACTTTTATAACTTAGGTTACACATTTTCGCTTATCTCATTTTATTTATTTCCGCTGCTATTGCTTAAAGAAAAAAGTATCGCAAAAACTATTAGGAGTTTTTTCTCTTCTAAATGGAGTTATGTAATTATCTCAATACCTTTGGCGTATATTTTATTAATATACAGCTACTATGATTTTGAATCATATACAGTAGATGATTATTGGGTAGGTTTTGGTGTAGTTCATAAGTCTGCACTTTTTTTATTTGACGAAGTAAAATATCAAGAAATATATACATATATTGCTTTCTTTTTTTCCTGGATAATAGTTTGTTTGTATATTGAAAAAAATTATACAGATTATTTAATTATAATATTTTTTTGTATTTTTTCTCTTATAATTTGGCCGTTAATGCAAGAGTACTTCGACCCTATTATACTAATCTTAGCTTTGATGGCTTTCAAAACTAAGATTAAATTAAATTTTTATAATACTTTTTTTGTATTGTTTTATTTTTTTAGTTTTTTAGTTGTAGCAAATATTTATTATTTAAAAATTCTTTAGTTTTAAATCTTAAGTCTTTTTGAGAACGATAGATCGATTTAAAGAAAAAATTTTCGGAAATATAAAAATTAAAATTTCATCAATGAAATTTAAGATGTGATTAAAAAAATTATTTAAAGGAATGTGAAATACATCCTGACTCACTCCACTGGAGTTGATAAAAATTAAAAATTCACTTAAATCATTTTTAATAATTTTATAATAAGGGAAGTGTTTATTAAATTTTTTTTTATCTGAAAAAAGTAAATTTGCAATAGCTGTGTTCGATTGCCAGGGGTCAGAAGATTTAAAAATGTCTTTTTTACTATTAAAAATATTTACCTTATAAGACCAACCCTCGTCATCTAAAATGTATTGTATAAATCTTAAAAAAAATGATGCCTCAGGCTCATTCATTATAATTAAACCATCTTTTTTTAAATATTTTGAAATTTTCTTTAAGGTTAAGGCAGGATTAGAACAATGGTGTAGAGAATGGTTGAAAATAAATACATCAATTTTGTTGTGATATTTCTTGCCAAGATTCATTTTTTTCATGTCTAATTGCCTGTCTATCCAGGGGTAAACAACTAAATCAGTAAGAACTATTCTTTTAAAGTTCAAAATTTTTTTTATGCAGCCGTTGCCAGATCCAACTTCAATAATATTTTTTTTATTTTTTATGAACTTCCCCATCCATGAAAATCTTTTGTACAACAAATAGTCAAGGTTAGAATTTTTTTTTTTAAAAATTTTTTTTCTTGATTCTAGAATGTTGTCTTTTTTTATTTTTTTAGGTGTGTATTCTTTTAGAAAAAACATTTTTTATACAATCAAATAAAATTCTTTTATAAACTCTTTATGGATTCTATAAAATTCTTATTTATAAATTTAGCACTGCTCTGATTGTGACTATTTTTATTCAATAAAATTATTAGACTAAAAATACAAAGTAAAAATAAAATAAAAAATAAACTTAAGGAGCTAATTAAAATTATAGAAGTCCATCCTAACAAAACAAAATTAAAAAAAATTTTTGAAATTAAAACCATGGCAGCAAATATAATTAAAAAAAACATACTTAAAATAGATATAAAAAAAATATTAACTGCAATTACTTCTGCAAAAAGAGACAAGGATATCAGGCCGTGTAGCAGATGCCTGTGAAAGCTAAGTTTTGTTTGCCCAAACATTCTTTGGCCTTTATTACAGTCAACTTTTTTATAATTAATTTTCGACTTAATTACGCTGGCTGCATAATGTAAATCTATATCTTGTAATGAAACAATTGTTTTAATCAGTTTAGCTGGAATACATGAGAAATTTCCTACATCAATACTTTTACTAGTAAATAATTTAAATATTTTTTTATATGTATAATAAAAAAATTTAAATAAAAAATTTTCATTTCTTTTTCCTCTTCTTGCAAAAACTATCTGATCATCACTATCGGAAGCTTTAATTAAATTCTCGATATCCTCAGCTTTATCTTCTCCGTCAGAGTCCATTACAATAACATGGTCGTAATCAGAGTATTGATAATTTTCATGCAAATATCTTAGGCCTATGGAGATGGCTTTTTGATTGCCAAAATTTTTTACAAGGTCTATTAATGTAATCTTTAAAGATTCATGACTAACAACATTTTGATATGGAGTCGTTGAGTGATCGTTAACGAGAATTATCTCAATATCATGTTGTGAAATTTCATTATTAGACTGAATTTTTTTTGCAATTATGTTGAAGTTTTCCCAATCATCAAACAAAGGTATTATAATCTTAATTTTTTTTCTCTTCATTAACTGTGATATTATGTGTTTTTTATTAATATAGTTTTGTTTTAATGTAAAAATGTATTGTTTTAAGAATATAAATTATTAATTAGAAAATTACACTCAAAAAAAATAAATGAAAAAGACGGTTTAATCATTAATTTTTAAAAATACCATATAAAGCTTGATCGTTAATTTAAACTATTCTATTAAAAGACATAAAGCCCTCATAGCTCAATTGGTAGAGCAATTGATTTGTAATCAATAGGTTCGCGGTTCGAGTCCGTGTGAGGGCACCAATTAAACATCTAATGATAAAACTTGAACATTTTGACTATAATAATAAAATACAAATAATTTTTTTTATTAAATAATTATGCAAAAAAATAACTTAAAAATTTTTTTTATAAAACTTTTTTCAATTGTAGTGGCAATAATTTTAATTATTAATACTACATATAATATAATATTTGCTGAAAAGATTGATAAAATAATTCATGTTCTTTCATTAAGTGAAAATAAAAATGAGATAAAAGATAAGATAAGAAGTGAAATCAAGAAAGGTATTAAAAAAGATAAAATTTTATCAGATGAAGATAGGGAATTAATTCAACAACTCTATAATAAAGTTACAAATGAACTTAAAGCCAATAAGTAATTTTCATATTATTTTATTGAATAAAAAAAATATAGCTCTTACATTTTTTATTATATACTCAATTTATAATTCTTTAATTATTGGAACATCTTGGGATGAACCTTTTCACTTGGAGCAAGGGAGAGCTGTCTTCAATTATTTGTTTTCTTTTGGTGAGTTGAATAATTATGTTCACTATAGAGAGTTTTATTCTGCTTCGTACTGGACAATTGCATATTTCATAACTCAGTTTTTTCCCAGTGATTTTTCTATTCAAATTTTTCATTTAATTAATTTATTAATAGGATGGTTAACTTTATTTGGTTTTTATAAACTTGGTAAAACATTGTTTAATAAAAAGATAGCAACACTTTTTTTTATAATTCTTTTTTTTCATCCTATTTTTTTTGGTCACATGTCTATGAACGGTAAAGATGCTGTTTTAACTTTATCTCACGTTTGGATTTTTTATTTTTTTATAGAATATTTAAAAAAACAAAACAAAAAACTCGATACAAGAAAAATTATATTCAAAGTTGCTATTTTATTAGCTTTGGCTAGCGGTATTCAGCTATATTTTATTGCAACTCTAATTCCAGTATTTATTTTTGGATTAATAGATATTTTCTTCTTAAAAAAAATTATAAATCTAAATTTTGATTACAAAAAATTAATAAAGGATATTTTTTTTATCATTTTAATTTTTTACATTACGATGATTGTTTTCTGGATAGACGCTCATAATAATATTTTAAAATCTCCCTTAGATTTGTTTTTAAATTCTTTTGACACAGACAGAGGCTGGAAAACAAATATGTTGAACGGAAACATTTATTTGTCTATTGCTACACCTTTAAATTATGTGCTTTCTTTAACGATACATAAATCTCCTGAATATTTATTATTTTTATATATTTTTTTTATATTATTTTACTTTAAAATTAAGAAATTTTTCTACCCAAGCATAAAATTTTTAAACTATAAATTAATTTTAATTTTATCTATTCTATTTTTCCCAACTATAATTTTAATGCTTGTTCCTTTCAATATTTATGATGGGCTACGGTTATTCTTATGGTACATACCATATACGACAATTATACCAGCACTTGCGTTATTTTATTTTTTTGAAAACTATAAAATTTTAATTAATAAAATAGTTTTATTATTTACACTGGTTGCTTTTATTTTTTATATTGTTATTTTTTTTGGATATACACCTTTTCAATATACATACTTGAATATTTTATCCGGAAAATCTAGTGAGAAAAATACTCAATTTGTTAATGATTATTGGGGCGTATCATTTAACGAACTAATAGAAAAAATTAATAAAAGTAAATTTTCTAACAATAAAAAAATCTCTGTATATTTATGTGGTTTCAATAATAGGATAGCAAAAAAATATATTAAATCAAAAGCTGCATACATAAATTTTGAAAGTAAAATAAATTCTGATTATATAATTTTAAATAATAGAACTTTTTTAACAGAAGAGAAAAATAAAATTGAGTTAAAAAACTGTTATAGTTATCTAGGAAAAAAAATAATAAGCGTTACAAGAATGGGCCACGAATTATCTGTTTTTGGAACTTTAAAACGTAAGTAAGGTTAAATCTTATGCAAATTTTTTTATAAGTTTTTTTAAGTTAAATCTAAACATTCTGTATAAAATTAGACGAATTTTATTTAGCATATTAGCAAGAAAACTCTGTTCTTCATATTCTTCTAATTTTTTATCAATTAAATCTTTAACCTTAAAACTACCATACAGACCGGCGGGACTTGCTGAGTAATTTCCCGGTAAGTGTCTTACAAAAGAGTCTTTATTAAACAAATTATTTTTAAATGGAATAATAGTTGCTTTATATCTATTCATGGTTGTTCCATTCATGTTTATGCCGTGCCATCCTATAGAAGCCATTTCTCTTATTAATAATACTCCAGAAATTCCTGTCCACTTCCATTTGAAGTTGAAGTATTTAGTTTTAACAAACTCTCCAAACTCCTTTTTGTCATAAATCCAGAAAGAACAATGGGGACTTGACGGAATAATAAAATTTGTTTTATCCAACTTTATTGTGTATTTAGATTTTTTAATGTGATCCGCTGAATACAAGTGCTTATTTTTTTTATTTTTTTCAACTCTCAAGAACCCGAGGTTATAACTTTGAGAAACACATAAATCTTTATATTTAAGCCAATATTTTAGATTTTTTTTTGTAAATAAAATATCATCTTCGCAATAAATAAAAATATCAAATTGATTTTTTTGTTTTTTCATTAGATCTCTGCATACCCATGTTAATTTGTGCGGATGACTTCCTTCAAAAGAATGTTTTATAAATTTAATACGCTTATTTAATTTTGTAAGTACAATATTTGAGTGAACATAAATTTTAGTTTTTGTTGATAAATTTAAATGTTCCAAGCAAACTTTTTTAAAAAAATTCAATTGATTTTTTTTTTTCTCTTCGAAAAAAAAGGGAATATGAACTGTAATTTTTAAATTATTATTAATCTTCATTTTAATTTTTATTTATTGTGTCTCAGTTGTTCAGTTTTAATTTTTTCTTGAAGACTAGTGTTTTTATTGAATAAAAGTTTTATTTTTATTTTTTTATTAACTTTAACAGATATTGATTTAATATTTCTTATCTCTACGTTGTCTGCAACTGCCGCTACAGGTCTTTTTTTAGAATCAAGATTTTTAACATTTATTGTTGATTCATTGTTGAAAACTTTAGATTTCCATTTGCGAGGTCTAAATGGACTTATTGGAGTAATTATTATTTTTTCTTTATTCAGTGAGATAATTGGCCCGCCTGCAGAAAAATTATAGGCCGTGCTGCCTGCCGGTGAAGAAATTAAAACACCATCTGCTATAAGTTTTTTTAAAATAATTTTTTTGTCCTTTTTTACAGAAAGTAATGAGGTCTGTTTGCTTTGTCTATAAATTGAGACTTCATTAATAGCATATAAGTTTTTAATTTTATTTTTTGTCTTAGCTTTAACCTGTAAAATATTAATTGTAATTTCTTTTGAATTTATAATTCTTTTTTCAATACTGCTAGATAGTAATTTATTCATTAAAAAACCATAAGTTCCACAATTAATACCGTAAAAGGGTTTATTAAAATTTAAAAATTTTTTAATTGTTTTGAGCATGTATCCATCACCCCCAGCAACTACAATACAATCTGAATTTTTAATGCTGTAATTTTTATATTTTTTTTTAATTTTTTTTTTTAAAAATTGTGGCTTAGCAGTTTTATCAAATTCAAAATGAAGTTTAATCATTATTTTTAAAAGTTTTATCTACTGGTGCCCTCGGCCAGACTCGAACTGGCACTCCCAAAGGGCAAGGATTTTAAGTCCTTTGTGTCTACCAATTTCACCACGAGGGCACGTTGTTATTTTATTGTTATTGTTAATATATTAATACATTAGAGTTTTAAAGTGGCAAAAAAAATTAATTTATCTCTCTAGGTATAAGTTCTTAGATGATACTTCATGAATTAATTAGCCTTGATTTATTCAATTTTTAAAACTAATTAATTGATATATTAAAAAGCACCTTAAAAAAAAGTTTAAAATTGAAAATTATAATAATCATACCAACTTTAAATGAGAATAATAATATTCTAATTTTAATTAGAAAAATTCAAAAATTAAAAAGAACAATGTCTATATTGATCATAGATGATAATTCTAAAGACGGTACTAAAGAAAAAATTTTACAATTAAATAAAACATATAAATATATAAAATTTATTTTTAGAAAAAAAAGAATGGGCATAGGATCGGCTCACAAAGAAGGAATTAGATGGGCTTATAAAAAAAAATTTGATGTTTGCATAACAATGGATGCTGATGGAACTCACAACCCAATACAAATAAACAAAATGATCAATTTATTAAAAAACAAAAAATATAATATAATTTCTACTTCTCGTTTTTTGTTACCAAGCTCACTTGAGGATTGGTCTTTGACAAGAAAACTAATTACTACAATTAGGTTTTTTTTAGTAAAAATTATCTTGAATACAAAATTAGACTCTTCTGGAGGATACCGGTGTTATGATTTAAAAGAAATAAATAAAATCCATTTCAAAATTGCTAAAAATAATAGTTATTTTTTTTTAATTGAAAGCCTTTTTTACTTTGAAAGATTGAAATATAAAATTCATGAAATATCTACTGTACTTAAATTTAGATTTAACGGAGAGTCAAAAATGAGATTTAGAGATATATTTATTTCTTTATACGAATTATTCAAGTTAAGACTTTTTAATAAATTATAAATCAAAATTATTTATCTTTATAAAATTAAATTTTTGTAATAATAGATAACTTTGGAAGGGGAAATATAAAACTTGAGCCATTGTTTATAGTCTGTTTTTCTCTTTTTATAATCTCTCTTTTAAAATGCCAGGGTAACACGAGGTAATAACTAGGGTTGAGTTTCCTTGACTGTTTCTCTGACACAATTTTTATATTTGTACCAGGCGTGTGAAACCCATATTTTTTAGGATTACGTTCAGCCACAAAATCTAACATTTTCTTTCCTATTCCAAAATATTGCAATAGAACATTTCCTTTAGTAGATGCGCCGTAACCATGAATACTTTTTCCAGATTTTTTAATTTTTTTAATTGTATTGACCAAAGTTAATTTAATATGATCTATTTTCTTTTTAAAATTTATGTAAGTTTTTGGATCTTCAAGTGATAATTTTTTTTCATCTTTGATTACCTTGTTAATTTTTTTTAAATTTACATTATAATCTGATTGATCTTTACAAATATAATACTGTTTACTAGATCCGTTTATTTTATTGGACTTAATATCAATTAGTTTTAAGTTATTTTTTTTAAACATCTTAACTAAAACATTCGTAGAGTAATACTCTAGGTGTTCGTGACATATCGTATCAAACATTTTGTATTTAATAATTGATTCGAGATCAGCTAATTCAATCACGGCTAACCCGTTTCTATCAAGTAGTTTTTCTATTCCAGATAAAAATTTATTTGGGTCTTGTAGATCATAAAATACAGATAAAGCGGTTATTATTTTAAATTTTGATTTATATTTTTTAGTAACCGATTTATAATCAAAAAAATTTGCCACTTTGTAGTTAACTTTTTTATAAAAATTATTGTATTTTTTTATAAGTGGATCTATTCCAAATGTTGTAATATTTGAACTATAAAAATTTAAAAGGGTTCCATCATTACTAGCAATGTCTAGAACAGCTTCATTTTTTTTTAATTTTGTTTTTTTTGATAAATCTTTAACTAAACTTTTTACATGATTAACCATTGTTTGGTTAATTCCTGTTCTATAACCATAGTCAGGGCCATATAAATATTTTAAATTAAAATTTTCACTTAACTGAACTAGTTTACATTTTTTGCAGATTACTATTCCTAAGTGACCCTTTTTAATAGTACCAGGTTTTTTTGAAAACTTTCCAGAAAAAGAAATGTTACCAAGGTCAAACAAATTAATTAAATTTGATGATCGACAATTTCTACATTTTTTTATTTTCATCTTGATTTAGTAGCCTTGTTTTCTTACAAAATCTAAATCTGATTGAACCATGTCAGCGACAAGTTTTTTAAAAGATATTTTTGGTTTCCATTTTAATACTTTTCTTGCTTTTTTACAGTTACCTAAAAGACTATCAACTTCTGCGGGTCTAATTAAATTTTTATTTATTTTTACGTAATTTCTATAATCTAAATCTACACATTTGAAAGCTTCTCTTGCAAAGTCCTTTACTGAATACTGTTTTCCAGTAGCGATAACAAAATCTTGAGGTTTTTTTTCTTGCAAAATTAACCACATAGCTTGAACATAATCTTTCGCGTGCCCCCAATCTCTTTTGGCATCTAGATTGCCTAAAAGTAGATTTTTTTCTAAACCAAGTTTTATTCGTGCAACTGAATGTGAGATTTTTCTTGTAACAAACTCAAACCCTCTTCTTGGGGACTCGTGATTGAATAAAATCCCAGTCGTACAAAATAAGTTATAGGCCTCTCTGTAATTTCTTGTTAACTCAAAACCTGTTACTTTGGATATTCCATATGTTGACCTTGGATAAAAAGGAGTTTTTTCAGTTTGAGGTGTCTGTTGTACTTTTCCAAACATTTCTGACGATCCGGCGAAATAAAATTTTGATTTTGGTGAAAAATCTTTAATGGCCGATAATAAATAATGTGTTCCATTAATATTGGTATTTAAAGTAGAAAACTCATCTTTAAAGGCATAATCAATATAACTTTGAGCACCTAAATGATAAATTTCATTAGGTTTAATTCTTTGAACTATTTTAATTATACTTGCATAGCTTTCTAGAGAAGCTGAATGCAACGTAACTTTATTCATTATATCTTTAATTCTCCAATACCTATGGGCTTTGCTTTCTAAGGCAACTCTTCTAACAATGCCATGTACTTTATAATTTTTTTTTAATAAGAGCTCGGCAAGATATGAGCCATCTTGACCAGTTATCCCAGTTATTAGTGCAATCTTTCTCATAACATTTTTTTTCTTTTTAAATTTATATGTTCTTTTTTACTTTCTAAAACTAAGGTTTTCAATAAAATAAAATTTTTTTAGTATTTCTTAATCTAATTGAGAAACGATTGTAGAATTTAAAGATTTATCTCTAGCTTCTTTTAATAATTTAAAATCTGCATCAGCGTGGTAGGAAGATCTTGTTAGAGGTGACGATGAAACAAGTAAAAAACCTTTTGCGGTAGCAATATTTTTTAATTCTTGAAATTCATCCGGATGCACATATCTATCTAAAGGAAAATGTTTTGTAGTAGGCTGTAAGTATTGTCCTATAGTAAGAAAATCAACATCAGCCATTCTCAGGTCATCCATCACTTGTATAACTTCGTCTTTTTTTTCTCCTAAGCCAAGCATAATTCCTGATTTAGTAAAAATGTTTGGTTTTTTTACCTTAACAGATTTAAGTAATTCTATAGAAGTGAAATAGCGAGACCCCGGTCTAACTTTTAAATATAAACTTGGAACAGTTTCTATGTTGTGATTAAAAACATCTGGACTAGCTTCTAAAACTTTTTCAAAAGCATTTCCTTTCTTTAAAAAATCCGGAGTCAAAACTTCTACAGTAGTGTTTATATTGTTTTTTTTTACTTCAGCAATTACATTTTTAAAATGGTTTGCTCCACCATCAACAAGATCGTCTCTATCAACAGAAGTAATTACAACATGATTTAATTCAAGTTCTTTTACTGCTTTAGAAACTTTAAAAGATTCCATGGGATCAAGTGCCGATGGTTTTCCAGTTTTGACATCACAAAAAGCACACCCTCTTGTACAAGTATCTCCCATAATCATAAACGTAGCGTGCTTTTTGCTCCAACACTCAGTGATGTTTGGGCAATTTGCTTCCTGACAAACGGTGGTAAGTTTGTTTTTATTTACAATTTCTTTAGTTTTAAAAAATATTTGACTATTGGTAATTCTTGTCCTAATCCAATCCGGCTTTTTTTTAAGCGGACTAACTAAATTTTTAATTTTTTCAGGGTGTCTTAGTTTCATTTTTTAAGCTTTATTAAAATTTCATTTTTTTTTCCAAATTTAAACTTTGCACGATATAAAGTTTCTAAATAGTCAAGATCAGGGCTCCCTGATAAAAGTTTATTTTTATGTTCAATTTCTTCAAGTTCTTTTTTTAATTCAGAGCTTTTTATAAAAATTATTTTTTCATAACTATTTTTTTCAAAATAAGAAACTAATCCTCTTTCTCCTCCAATTAAATTAATTCCTATATAAAGCGTTAAAAAAATTTGAAAGAAAAATATTTTTTTATTTTTTAAAGTTTCAAAAATTCTCATGCTTAGATTCTAGCTATTTTAGAGGACTTTCCAAGCTGTTCTTCTATTCTTATAAGTCTATTATATTTGGCTACTCTTTCTGATCTTGCCAAAGAACCTGTTTTAATTTGTGTTGATTCAGTAGCTACAGCTAAATCAGCAATAAATGTATCTTCTGTATCACCAGATCTATGAGAGATAACTGTGCTGAAATTATTTTTTTTAGCTAAATCAATTACGTTCAAAGTTTCTGTTAATGTTCCAATTTGATTTACTTTAATTAAAATAGAGTTTGCAGATTTTTCTTTTATACCTCTTCTTAATCTACTAACATTAGTAACAAATAAATCATCACCTACAATTTGTACATTTTTACCAATTTCTTTTGTTAGTTTGGACCAGGCGTTCCAATCATTTTCAGCAAAAGGATCTTCAATAGATTTGATAGGATATTTTAAAACTAATTTTTTATAATAATTTATACTTTCCTCTACTGAAATAAATTCAGTTGTATTAAGTGAATATAGGCCGTCTTTATTCATTAGCTCGTTCGCAGCTACATCTAAGCATATGTTAACATCTTTGCCTGGTCTTAATTTAGATTTTTCGATAGCGTCAACAATCATTTCTAAAGCTTCTTCGTTTGAATTAATAGAAGGAGCAAAGCCACCTTCGTCTCCCACGTTAGTTAATAAGCCTTTGGATTGAAGTATTTTTTTTAAATTTTGAATGACTAAAAAGCATTTCTCCATAGCGTCCATAAAATTTTTTGCAGAATCTGGCCTGATCATAAATTCTTGAATTCTTAAATTATTATCAGCATGAGCCCCACCATTAATAATGTTCATCATTGGCTTTGGTAATAAAAAATTTTTTCCAAGATGCTGGTATAGTTCTTTTTTTTTTGAGCTCGCTGATGCTTTTGATGCTGCGAGCGAAACAGCTAATAAAGCATTTGCTCCAAGTTTTTTTTTGTTTTCCGTACCGTCTAATTCTAGTAAAATTTGATCTATTTTTTTCTGATCACTTATTTTAACATTTTTTAAATTTTTATTAATTACGGTGTTAATGTTTTTGACTGCTTTTAAAACACTTTTACCTAAAAAATAGTTTTTATTTTTATCTCTTAACTCATAAGCTTCGAAAGCTCCTGTCGACGCGCCCGAGGGAACAATAGCTAAAGCTTTTGTTTTGTCGTTCAAATGAACTTCTGCTTCTACTGTTGGGTTGCCTCTGCTATCAAAAACTTGTCTGCCTACTACCTTGATAATTTTTATCATTTATTAGTTTTTAATTAAAGTATCGATTGATACTAGCTTTTTTAAAAGATCTTTTATCTCGTTTAATGGTACCATGTTAGGTCCATCTGACGGTGCGTTATCTGGATCTTCATGAGTTTCCATAAAAACTGCACCTACCCCAACTGCAATAGCGGCTCTCGCTAAATACGGGACAAATTCTCTTTGTCCTCCACTTTTTTCGCCCATACCACCTGGCTGTTGTACGGAGTGAGTAGCATCGAAAACAATTGGATAACCAAACTTAGCCATAATAGGTAAGGCTCGCATATCAGAGACTAAAGTATTGTATCCAAAGCTTGCACCACGCTCAGTTATTAAAATATTTTTATTTCCAGATTCTTCAAGTTTTTTTACTACATTGGCCATGTCCCATGGTGCTAGAAACTGACCTTTTTTAACATTAATTATTTTTCCTGTTTTAGCGGCAGCAATTAATAAGTCAGTTTGTCTGCACAAAAACGCTGGTATCTGAAGAACGTCTACATGTGGAGCAACAACAGAGCATTGTTCTGCTGTATGAACGTCTGTAAGGACTGGCACTCCTACATCGTTTCTTATTTTGTCAAAAATTGATAATGAATTTTCCAAACCCATGCCTCTTTTTCCTTTGAGGCTTGTTCTGTTTGCTTTGTCAAAAGAAGTTTTATAAATTAAATTTATTTTTAAATCTGAGGTTATTTTTTTTAATTCTTTAGAGATATCCAGCGCATGTTGCTCACTTTCAAGTTGGCATGGACCAGCGATCAAAGTAAAAGATTTATTATTAGCTATTTCAAAATTAGCACATTTTACTTTATGATTAATCATCTGTATTTTCCGAATTGTTTTTTGCGGCTTTAATAAAAGATGAGAATAGAGGATGTGGTGCAAAAGGTCTAGACTTAAATTCAGGGTGAAATTGAACGCCAATAAACCATGGGTGATTTTTAAGTTCAATTGTCTCGGGTAAAGATCCGTCAGGAGAAAGTCCGGAAAAGATTAAGCCTTTTTTTTCTAATTTTGATTTTAAATTCTTGTTAACCTCGTATCTATGTCTATGTCTCTCGTGAATTAAGTTAGATTTATAAATTTTATTTATTAAGCTATTTTTTTTTAATTTAGCTTTATACGAACCTAATCTCATTGTTCCACCTAAATTTTTTCTACTGCCCTTCTGGATAACTTTTCCTTTAACCCATTCGTGCATTAGTCCTACAACATGAATTCCTTTGTCTCCAAATTCGCTGGAGGTAGCTTTTTTTATGCCTAGCATGTTTCTAGCCGCTTCTATTATTGCCATCTGCATGCCAAAGCAAATTCCAAAGAAAGGAACTTTATATTTTCTTGCGTAGGCTATAGCCTCTATTTTTCCTTCAGTTCCCCTAGAACCAAAGCCACCAGGTATAAGTATAGCGCTATATTTTTTAAGAATTGTAGCTGAATTTTTTTTATTAATTTTAGTTGAGTCAACCCACTCTGTATTAAGATCTACATTGTTAGACAACGATCCGTGGATCAATGCTTCATCTAAAGATTTGTATGCATCTTTAAGATCGACATATTTACCCACTATTGCAATTGATATTTTTTTTCTTTTTGATTTAATTTTACTAACAATATCTTTCCATATTTTTAAATTTGGTTTGTTTTTTTCTTTAATCTCAAAAATATTTAAAATTTTTTTGTCTAACTTTTCTTCGCTATATTTAATTGGAACTTCATAAATTGATTGAACATCAACTGATTGAATTACATGGTCTGGTTCTACGTTGCAAAATAAAGATATTTTTCTTTTTTCTTCTTTAGGTATATCTCTTTCTGCTCTGCAAATTATTATATCTGGCTGGATACCTATGCTTCTTAGTTCTTTAACCGAATGTTGTGTCGGTTTTGTTTTTAATTCTCCAGAAGCACTTACATAAGGGACTAAAGTAAGGTGAATAAATAAGCTTTTATTTTTTCCGTCTTCATTCGAAAACTGTCTAATGGCCTCTAAAAATGGGAGACTTTCAATGTCTCCAACTGTGCCGCCTATTTCACATATTACAAAATCTTCTTTAGAAACTTTATTAGAAATAAATTTTTTTATACTATTTGTTACGTGAGGAATTATTTGAACTGTACTTCCTAAATATTCTCCTTTTCTTTCTTTTTCTATTATGTTTTTATATATTTGACCCGTAGTAATATTGTCTTCCTTAGTGGACGGTCTATTTGTAAATCTTTCATAATGACCCAGATCTAGATCTGTTTCCGCACCATCATCGGTAACAAAAACTTCACCGTGCTCAAACGGATTCATTGTTCCGGGATCTACGTTTAAATATGGATCTAGTTTTCTGATTCTCACCTTATAACCTCTCAATTGAAGCAAGGAAGCTAGTGAAGCAGAAGTTAAACCTTTACCTAGAGAAGAAACCACGCCGCCAGTTACGAATATATATCGCGCCATGGAAAAATATTATAGCGAGTTTTTTTTTAAAAACAAAGATTATTTT
>MDTF01001218.1_pt1 | contig 16097 bp, 14 predicted proteins | sample 811191 | NCBI WGS metagenome assembly MDTF01 (sample SAMN05326649, study PRJNA326480) | marine metagenome | isolation source: seawater | place: Southern Ocean | collected 2011 | reverse complement strand
AAATCTTCAACAATTGCTTTTTGCACTTCATTGTGTTTGCCCGGACTCAAATTGATTTCGGTATCATCGCTGAGCTTTACTGGAATAAGTGAACTTTCCCTTTCCTTAGCATATAATTTTTGAAGTGATCCTACACTATCAATAAATGCTTTAGCTGCATTCACCCATGAGTCAGTACCGAATGTTTTAATTGCTTCAAGAGCTTCATCTGTCAACGCATAGTGAGTTCTAGGGCTGTTTACTGGTAAGTCAGGAATATCTGGGTTTAAGTCAGCAACCCTAGCCTGAACAAATTGGTGTAGCACTTGTCTTCTTACGGTTTCTCGTGTATTTGGAGCATACTCCCTTTTATAAGATTCAGCAATAAAATGCATTATTCCCTTAGTTACTTTTTTACTGACTCTTGAGGCTTCAGTCCAAGGAGTTGATTCTTCAACACCTGCCAATGCTAACAGTGTATATGCAGATATTTCATTTTGTTGGGCTGGGGGCAAACCAAGGCCTTTAAGAATTTGCTGTGCTTCTTCTAGTTTACTCATCTTTTCAGGAAATAATTTCAAGCTCAAAAGTTTCTGTTATTAAGTTGTTTATAGTCGTGGAATCGAATGAGTTTAGCAGTATCAAGCGATTTCCTATCTCTTTAATTTGTTCGTGTGGTGGCAATGGCATCAATCTTAATTCCGTAGCGCTGACATTTACATTGCCGTTTATTATTCTAAAGAATTGATCAAATAAGCTGCTATTCAGCAATGCGCCTAAACCTATGATTTCTGCTCTCTCCAAATGACCTTTTGGCCTATAGATATAGTTCAACTTATTTTCTACACCAATATAGTTGGCTCTTGTTGCGTTGCTAAAGTATGGTGCGGCAATAAGTCTGCTTTTATCGTCCTTGCTGCTAAACCTTCTTAGTAAGAGATAATTCTTGTTATCTATTAGAATGTTTTTTGATTTGGGAACTGACTTTATAAATTGACCTTTGTTCGGTCTTGGAATAGGCCAATGCAAATCCATCTTTGATACATTATGAAGCCAAAACAATGGAACACTTTGAATTTCATCATCAACTGGCTCATTCAAAATAAAATCCCAAGCCCTGTGAGCTACTACTGGACCCGTTGATATTTGAATATTGTAACGATTAAGTGTCCCTGGCCATGTTCTAAATAACTCCACTATTTCCCGTTCCCTTTGTGTCGTTGGTAGGAAAACAATTTTATCCGCAGAATCATATTCTATTACCAAGTTGGAGGGTAGCGAAATTGATTCAGGATCTTCTAAATCTTTTGTGCCACTCGAAGAAGTGACTACTATGTTCTCCCTAAAATCATCATCTAATTTTGGCTGACATTTTAGTATCAGAGTTTCCTGTAAAACTTTGTCTCTTTTGAAAGTGTCTTTTCGGGAATGAAAAAGGTGGGCTTGAACAATATCGACTTTCTTAAAAAAGTTATTTCGGAATGCTTGAAAATACTGACCTGAACTGAAACTCCTTGGTGTTATAAAAATTAACTCTCCATCATTATTGAGTAACTGAGCCGCAATAGCCATGAAAATTGAATAGATATTGGCATGGCCATTAACTACGCCTTTTGCAGCTTTCGTTCTATCATCATCTTTAGAAAGCTTGAAATAAGGAGGGTTTGAAATAATAAAATCGTAAGTGTCAAGCTCTTGCCTAAACAGAGAGTTGAAAGCAGCAAGTGAAGCAGTGTTGTCTAAAACAAAATCTGAAATGTGAAGAATGTATTCAAAACGTAGTCCTTTTTCTCCGAGCCATTCTTTCAAGTATTGAAAGGTGAGTTGAGAATATTTAATCAGTTTAACGTCAGTTTCATAGGCTACTAAATGAATTGTATGAAGATTAGGGTTTGCTTTTGACAAATACTCCACAAGACTTATAGATAACACACCCGTACCACAGCCTGGATCAAGAATGTGTACTTCATCTCTATGTGCCGAGCCTAGTGAAGCCATAAAGTGGGCAATAGTCAAAGGGGTAAAAAACTGACCTTTTTGTTTCTTGTCTGAGCCTGTCGATTCTTTAGCATACAAAGAACCTAAGCGATCTGCATAATCACTTGGCAGTTCACCCTGTATTGGAGCGTGTACTTCTATTGTATGAGACTCTTTACTATTGGCCATATTTTACTTTCTCTTCGGCAACCTTTAAAACATCAGTAGCCGTTTCTTCATTTTTAACAATGTCATAGACTTGGTCTGCTAACCAAATAGTCAATAATTCATTTACATCAACTTTTAGCAGTTCGGCAAGTAGGAGAACTTGTTCTCGTTTAGCCCTTCTTTCGCCCCGTTCTATTTTACTAAACATTGGGGTATCTATTTCAAGACTTGCGGCTAGTTGGCGTTGCAAAAGTTCCTTACTCTCACGCAGCTCTTTTATTCGTTCACCAAATTGCATGACCTGTTAATTTATGACTTGTCAATATTTGGCTAATTTAAGAAAACAAAGGAAGATAACATGAAAGAAAAGGCAGAAATATCACACAACATGTGAAGAGGATTTTAAGGAAACTCAGGAAATCGAGGAACAAAGTCCTTAATCTCCTTAACTTCCTAAGATTCCTAATTTCCTGATTTGGTGTAGTGGTCTTGCTTGGGGTGGTGAATCAATCCTTTCTTTTTGAATTGCCCAATGTAGCCTTCTGCCGTTTTTGGATTGATACCTAATGTTTCGGCCAACTTCAAATAGGCTTGCCTATTGAAGGTTGGAGGCAAGGCATCAAAGAATTGTTCTTTGGTGGTCTTGTGAATAGGCAATTGGGTTTCTTCTGGCAACTCTGAGAAGATATGGCTAGAGTGCTTCATCAATACGGCAATGATTGAAAGCGCAGCTTGAAAATCTTCATCAGCGCAAACCAAAGGGTTTGCAGCTTCACCCGTTTCAAAACTTCTGAGCACAGTAAAAATCATGGATAAGCGAAAGGTGATTAAACCTAAACGCCTTATTGAGCCTAAGAAATCATCACCGAGCAATGCGAGGTATTTCTGTTGCATTTGAGCGAAGTATTGATTGAACTCTTGCTGCTGCCCTGGAGACAATTTGAAACAAATTGGCGGTGTGGCTTTCAGGTATTTATAGTACTCATAAAAGGTATCACCAAGTCCTTTGTAGTAGTCTTCTAATGCTCCGCTTTCTGTGTTCGCAAATACATCTAACCATTCATATTTCGTATTCATGTAATAGAACATAAAGCGGCTGAATAAGCCGTTTTCAGAACTAGGAATGAGACTGGTAATTTGCTTGGGTGTACCTGAGAGCATTGCAGAAATGCAAGGCTTCTCTATCTCTACAAACTCTTTATCGGTTCTGCGGAAATAGGAAATGGTTTCATGGTGAAAGGCTTTCCTGAATCCGTCTGAGTAGTTTCCATAATCTGATTTGAAAGATTGGGCAAGCGTGTCGCCTTCTGTTTCAAATATCAATCCTTTGCCGCCACTGTCGGCCAATAGTTGATAGGCTCCTGTACTGCTATTGTTGGCAGGAATGTAGAGCATCATTTCAGGTGGTTTAGCTGGTTTCTGTACACTGGTGTCAGATCCTTTGGATTGGTTGTAAGCTGCCAATTCTATTTCGTATTCCTGTTTGGCTCTGGCGGCCTGTTCTCTCAAATCATGGTGTACTGGATTTACTAAGTGCTTGCAATGATTCAATACGCCTTTACCTGCTGAGGCTCTTCCTGTAACAAATACAAACAGATTGGGGTGAACCTTGCTATTGCCATAAATACCGTAAACATTGGGCATACATGCGCTTAAACAAACCACTGCACCCAATAGGAGAATGTCTCTTTCTTCACTAGAATTGGCGTACATGGTAACGTTTTGCAGAAACTCAGGAAGTTGCGGAAATACCGAATCAGGAATAGTTGGCATATCCATTGGCTTAACTTCAATGGTGCTTTCTGCTTTGCCTATCTTGATTCCTGCCTGTTTCGCCAAATAGAAGAAGGTGCTGATATTGATTCCATGCCCTTTAGATTGTAGGCATTTGTCAAACTGCTCATCACATTCTTTCTGATTGTAGTCTCCATGAAACCTACTGACACGGTGAAACAGGTCTCGACCTGATTCGCCTAGCTCATCAGCGAAAGCGAAACCAACGTTTCGCCAATCGCTGTAAGTGCCTGTAATGTCTTGCTGTGCTTCTTCAAGTTTAGCAACTACTGTTTCTACTTCAGTAAGCTCAACCGACTGCTTAGGTGCTTCTTGCTTGGCTTGTGCTTTACTTGTTTTAATGGTGCTTTCTTGTTTTGGTTCTGTATCTATTGCTTGTTGCTTGGGTGTATCTACCCAATCGTTCAAATTGAATTTCTCTCTCATTGTCCTAAGTATTTTGAATGAATGAATATCTCTGGGTCATGGGGTAGGAAACAGGCTCTTGAAATGTCTTTGCCTGATTCATCTACTTGCAACTGGTAAGTTGCGTTGAGGTAGTTGGCTATGCCCTTGAACCATGTTTGGTGATCGGCTTCCTGAATGTCGATAGCAATGACCCATTTTAACCCATCACCTGAAGGTGAGGTAAAGAGTAGTTCTGTATCAAAGTGCTTATCATTTAGTAACTGCTCCTTGAGACCGTTTAGGTCTTTAATGTGGTCAAAGTCAATCACTATCAATCCTGAATGTGCTTTCAGGTTCTTGTCGCTTCTCGAAGAGAATGCGCCTGAGAAGGTCACGTAATCAAAGCTGAAGGCTTTGTATTTGCGTGCTTCCTTCACATCAGAAAGCGAACGCAGCTTTGCTGTGTGAGCTTTGAAAGTATCGCTTTTAATCAGTTCGTAAACTTCAAGTAAGCTCTTGGTTCCATAAGGATTGACATTGGTAATTGGCTTTTTGAAGTAGCTGAATACAGGAATCTTGATTTCTTCCTTCTTAGTTACTGGCTCTTTCTCTTTGTCAAATTCCTTATAGTCATAGAACGGGTGCTTGGTGTCAATTCGCAGGTGCATTTCTTCATTCAATAAATCGTATAGGGCTTGTCCCTGGACTTTGAAATGAAGTGCCGCAAAATCAAAAGCATCCCCGTTTTCAATGGCTCTTTCAGTATCAACATGGGTGGCCATTCCTTCTACAATCTTTATCCAAAGTGTAGCCTTTGAGTTGTTGAAAGGATTCTTTGCAGGCTTGCAGTCCCTTCCCGCAAGGGAAAGGACTGTTTCACCCGGATAGTATTTGCGAAGCACATGGGCGTAGATATTAAGCCCGTAGTGCGTTCTCTCAAGGACTGACTCTCTACTTATTTCCATGGCTCTTGCTTTTAAAGGTTGAGTAATTGGATTCAAGTAGTTTCTCTAAGTCAGAAACCTTGTAGTAGAACTTGCCATTGATTCGGCTGTATGGCAGTGTTCCATTGTCTCGCAAAGTTTGTAGTGTGCGCTTGCTGATATGCAAAGCCATCATTACGTCTTGTCCATCAATCCAAGCATCTTTGAAATGCTCCAATTGGCTCTTCTGAAATTGACCTAAGTAGGCTCTAATCCATTTGATTTCCTGAGAGAGCTTCAGGATCATGTCTATCAACTCACTCATAGCTTCACTCTCCCTTTTTTGATTAGATAATCCGCTGCTCTTTGGTCTATCTCAGCATCCGTTTCATTTCGGTTGCGTAGCAACCATTCTTCTAGCTCTTGTCGGTTGAAGTATATCTTCTTACCATTCGGTTTATAGAATGGCACTTTGCCCGAGCTGGTGAGCTTGTACAAGTGTGAATGCGATACTTCAATGAACTTTGCAGCTTCATTAAAATTGAGCACATTCTTTAGTATTAGATTTTGGTCTAATACGTGTTTTTCTATGATTTCTAGTCTTTTTAAAATCTCTTCCATTTTTATTGGATTTTGAAAATTTGAAAAAGACTTCAGCGCTAAAGTCACCAACGATTTCCGTTGACAAGACCAAAGGAAAATAAAGGCAAATGGTAAGGTGCTCAATGGTAATTTGAGACACCAAAAACCATTGAATAACAGAATGTTATGAAATGAAGTGGTAATTTGTATTGGTAAAATCGAGCGACTTTACCATACTAAAAATCAGGGCAAAATGAAGCGGATTAACGAAGGGTCGGAAGGCTGTCTAGCCAATACTGGCTGTCAAGGTATTCCTTGTGCTTTTCTTCGTTCTGTTTGTATCTCCTGAATTGCTGACTGAGGTTGGTATTGTAGCGGTAATCCAAGAAAGCCCGAATGTCAGTGGGTTGGATTGGCTTCATGGGCTGAAAGGTTCTTTCATTGAAATATCCTTTCTCAATAATCCTGTGATAGATCGCTGCTAGTTTCCCTTTAGAGCCGTGCGATTCAATGGCATTGTACTCTGAATCAATAAAGCCACTTTGGAATAGCTTCTCTTCAAATATGGCGAATTTGCTGCCGTCCTTAACTACTTCTTTGTAGCTGAGAATAGAATCCTTCTCGGTTCTAAAGTCTCGCTTCATTACTTGTAAGGCTTTATCGGTAGCCTTTACCTGTTGCTCAGCTATTGGTTTTTCAATCTCAAGGGTAGGAGCGTCTGTGATAACCGGCACAGGCGGTTGAACGTGCTTATAGAATTTGATATACAGCTTGTTTACATCCTTCTCAGCATCTTTCGCATAATCGGGGTAGTGTTCAATGACTTCAAGGTAAATGCGAATGAGTTCATGCTTTAAGTAGTGGAGGATATACGAGTTATCGTATTCATCAGTCAGGTTGATTCTGCCGTTTGCATCAGGTTCATATTTTGGATTGGTGAGATCCAATGTTTCAAGTGTATTGTTGAGGTCATTCATTAGACCTGGTAATGTTCGGGAGAGTGGGAAGTACACTTGGTAAAGTCTCGCTTTGTCTTTGGATTCAGAAACAATCTGGTGAAAGCCGTTCAACTCTTGAACTGCGTATTGATCTATGAGCTTTTTGTAATAGTTGGCCTTTTCAGTCAATGGGTCTGGAAAGGTGAGTTCATACAATGGTTGTGTGTTGTAGGTAGGAATAACCAATGCAAGGATTTGTTCCTTGTATTTGGCTTCCGTAAGGTTTGATTTCCAAGGCTCTTTGCCATTGTGAATGAAGTCTCTGAAACTGCTGAAAAGTGTATTGCTCATAGGTCTAATTTGATTTTGTTCGCAGCTTCTTTCTTCTTGTCGTCAATGATTTTGGCATAAATCTGAGTGGTTTTCAATTCTCTATGACCCAAGAGCTTTGAAACTGTGTAAATGTCCGTACCTGCTGAAAGCTGTAAAGTAGCGTAGGTATGTCTCGCACAGTGAAATGAAATGGTCTTGCTGATTCCTGCTCTCATCATCCATTGTTGCAGTTTCACATTGTGCCAAGAAGAGTATTTTAATCCTTTGAAAACTCGTTCGTCTTTGTCTTGCCTTTCACCGAGCAAGCCAACGGCTTGTTCTGAAATGGGTAAGGTTTCTGCTCCTTTGGTTTTCTTCTGCCTAAATCGAATGTAGTAGCCCATATCATTTGAATGCTGTACTTCTGACCAAAGTAGCTTCTGAATATCGGACCATCTTAACCCTGTGAGGGCTGAGAATAAAAAGGCTGTCTTAATCGCAGGAATTTCACATTCTGCTTGCGCTGCAGCTTGCAGTTCTTCTAATGTTAAAAACTCTCGCTGAGGTTCACCTTGCTTAAAGGCTTCAACGCCTTCACTTGGATTGCTTGGTATAATACCGTCCTTTACTGCTTGTTTGAGCGCTGCTCTGAGCTTGTTGAAGTAGGAGTACTTTGAGTTTTGGGAAAGCGGTTGACCGCTTGACTTCTTTGCATCATGGTCAAGGTATTCCTTGAAACCCATTACAAACTGTCGGTCTATTTCTTCAAAGGTCTTATCATAAGGAATGTAGCCTTTCAAGTGTTTGAGCATACTGTCCCAATTCCCGTAGTTGCCCTTACTGTTGTGACGCTTGTTGGTTAAGAGTTGAATGTACTCTAGGAAACTGCCTTTCAGTTTTTCATTGTCTCGGAAGCCATACACACCGTTTTGAATTTCAATCAGGCGTTTAGCACGGATTGATTCTGCAAGCTGCATAGTCTTTTTGTTGAGTTCCCTTTCTGCCTTGGATTTCGGGTTTGGCTCAATGTATAGTTTCAGGTACTCAGCTTTGCGCTTGCCTTTGTGATAGTAGTCAAGGTATAAGCTGATCTTGCCGCCCTGGTGGCGTTCTCTCAATGTTACTTTCATACTGTAAACAGTTTTTCAATATCGGTTCTCTTAATAATGGTACGGGCTCCAACCTTGGCCGCAGGGATTGTTCCGCTCTTGATCTGGCGGTAAATCGTCATTCTGCTTGTGCCTAATAGCTGACAGGTTTCTTTAATGCTTAGAAACTCTTTGTCGCCAACTATCTCTTTGGAGTGATTGACCTTTTGCTGTGAAAGGGTGGGAACAGCTTCAACCTTCTGTTTGCGCTTCTTATAAGCTCGCTTGGCACATTTGTCACTGCAATATTGAGTAACGGTGGTTTTGGCGATAAAATCGCTACCACAATCCTGACAGATTTTCGGAATACGAAGATTGCTACTCATGTTCTCTCTCTTTCGTGTTTCTGTATCAGGGTGTATCGCTATGTATCAGAATGTATCTGTATGTAACATAATCTCCCCCTTGACACTTCTAATCTGTTGCTAGAAACAAAAATGGTGTTCTTAGTAACAAATTAGTAACGAAAGATACGAGAAAATAGGCAAATCAGTAACAAATAAGGGAAAGAAAAACAGCCTAAAATACACTAAAAGAAGATATTAGCTAACTAAATGAAAAGTAATCACTTTCCGATACAAAACTTGCTAAAAATGTTTCCAAGCAAATCATCGGTTGTGATTTGGCCAGTTAGCTCTCCCAAGTAATGCAACGATTGGCGGATATCCATTGCAATAAAATCACCTGTAATCCCCGTGTTTAAACCTTCTAAAGCTCTAATTAATGCATCGTTGGCTTGCGTTAAAGCGTGGAAGTGTCGGCTGTTACTTACAACCACATCTTGTTCGGTTGCTTTTTGGCTGAGTACCGTTTGTAGCAACTGTTTTCTGATATCATCAACGCCCATGCCTTCTTTAGCTGAGAATAAAATCAGGTTTTCAAAACCCGTAAACTTGGCTTGCGTTTGATCTAAGTTGGCTAAATCTACCTTGTTTCCAGCCAGCAACAAAGTAGCTTGGTTGCCTTGTGTTTGCTCTTGTAAGTTGGTTACTACTTCACGCAAATGCTCAGGAGTGTATTCGTTTACATCAAACAAATACAACACAATGGCAGCGGTTTGAATTTTCTCTAATGTTTTTTGAACGCCAATGGCTTCAACCACATCTTCGGTTTCACGAATTCCAGCGGTATCAATAAATCGGAAAACTACGCCATCAATCACCATTTCATCTTCAATTACATCACGAGTTGTACCCGCAATGTCTGAAACAATGGCGCGCTCTTCGTTGAGCAACTGATTCAATAAAGTAGACTTGCCCGCATTCGGTTTTCCTGCAATCACAACAGGAACTCCGTTTTTCAAAACGTTACCAACTTTAAAGCTATCAATCAGGTTTTGCGTAATGCGATGCACATCCAACAACAATTGTTTCAGTTCAGTGCGATCGGCAAATTCTACATCTTCTTCACTGAAATCCAGCTCCAATTCAATCATACTGGCAAAGTGAATCAAGCGCTCGCGCAACAATTTAATTTGATTAGAAAATCCACCACGCATTTGCTGCATCGCCAATTTGTGTGATGCTTCTGAGTCGCTGGCAATTAAATCGGCAACGGCCTCGGCCTGACTTAAATCTAATTTTTGATTGAGGAAAGCACGGAGCGTAAACTCACCCGGATCAGCCATGCGCGCCCCTTTTCTAGAAACAATTGGATGATTTCTTGTCGGATAAACGGTGAGCCGTGACAAGAAACTTCAATCACATCTTCGCCTGTATACGAGTTTGGATTGCGGAAAACACTAACCAAAACTTCATCAACAATAAAGTCTGAAGCATTTCTAATGGTACCAAAATGAATGGTATGTGATGGAACTTGCGTTAAGTCTTTACCTTTGAAAACTTGGTTGCAAATAGCAATGGCATCTGGCCCTGAAAGTCGAATCACTGAAATGGCAGCTGGTCCAGCTCCGGTAGCTAAAGCACAAATGGTACCATCGGTAAATGTTTGCATGAAGCGATACTGTTATGATTGAAAGTTGCAAAGTTGATAAAAATACACGGTTTAAGGCTCTGAGAAATTCGAGCTTCTTTATGCTGGTATTACTTATCGTTTTAGTTGCTGGTTGCAAGAAAGTAGAGGAAACAGATGATTTCACTACCATTTCACTACCTGAAAGCGGTTTGGTAAGAACCTTTTACCGCGAGGGCGACACTGTTTTTATTGCTGGTGGAGAAACTCATTCCAATGGGTTTATGCTGACTTATGATCTGAGAACCGATCAGGTTTCTACTATCGTTTCGGGATATCAGCACAGCTTTTATTCGGTATCAAGAAATCCTCTGAATGGGTTGCTTTACCTCGGAATGGATAATTCAGATTTGCTGATTGTTGATGGAGATGGTGAAGCAGGGGAGCATTACATCGAAGAACAATACTGGGTGAATGATCAGCAAAAACAGCCTTTACACGAGGTGCATGAAGTCAACAGCAGGTTGTTTTACATTGGTGGTGGCGAACTGCAATTTGGCTTGATTCGTAAGCAACTGGAAAACGATCAATTTCAGCAGTATGAATTTAATAATGAGCTTCGTTCACTGGTTTCTTTGGGTGGAAATAAACTATTGGCTGTTGGGAATGGCATTCAAATTACATCCAATGATTTGGGAGAAACGTGGACAAGAAAATCATCGCCAAGTGCGTATTTTACTTCCGTTTGTTTTGATGAAAATACAGCAACCGGTTGGATGACTACTTTTCAAGGTGGGATTTATAAAACAACCGATGGTGGAGAAAACTGGAATAGAGAACAAACACCTATCAGCACCTTGCGCTCACCGTTTTATTTGAAACGTATTAAGCTTTTGAACTCCAATAATTACGATGCCATTGCTGTTGGAAATAACGGTTCGTTAGCTGTTAAACAAACGGATAAACCTTGGGCGTTAATTCATTTGAGTTTAGATGATGATTTGAGTGATTTCATCGTCATCAACAACCAACTTTGGATAGCTGCAAAAGGAAAACTGATTATTTATCCGCTTTAGTTTTTCCGAAGTGAGCTCCAACCGTAAAGGCCAAAAAGTCGGCTTGAAGTACCATACTTTTAATATGCATCCCGATGTACATATTCCAACTGGGTTGATCGTATGGATTCAGTAAATAGCAATGTACTCCGTATCTGCCAGAGATTACTTTTTTCAATTCATCCATGGTTGTGCCTTCAGTTGTGCCATCAATCCAATAAGCTAATCCCGTGTTTTGAATGTTGTAGCCCAATTGTGTGTATAGCGCCCATCTTCCGTACAAAAATTCATAGCCTATAAATGGCGTTATGATGCTGCTATTCATAAAACTGACATCACCGTTGTTGTACTCGATGTTTTCCAATAAATCTCTGAATCCGCGGTTGTAATACCCTTCAACCCCCAAACGAACTCGACCTATATTCCCTGTGTTTTTCTGAGTGTAAATTGCAGCGGTGTAAACTGAATAAAGTGGGCCGTTTGTTGGTGAAGTGGTTTCGCCCAATTCGTAGATGCCATATTCAAACCGACCTCCCAGTTGCCATGCATTTGGAATAGATGATTTAAGTTTTGAAATACTTGAACTGGAAGTCTTTTTACTCAACTCATAACGTGTACCTAAATGAAAGGCTGGAACGTTGGCACCAACATTAGGAAGTGCTGTATGGCTGTTTGATGAATGTTGAAAACGAACTCCAGTGTAGATTTTCCAATTGGGATTGATATCGAAATACACATTTGCAACTGCAGATATCCAAAAGGCAAAATGAGAGCCCATTACGATGTTTTCGGTATTGTCGATATAGTGGTATGGTTTGTTGAAATAAGCGGCTCCCATTCGCAAACCAGGTTCCCAAGAAAGGCGTTTAGCTATTTGCTTGTGAAACGAAATGGAATATTGCAAATTGAGGGTTTGTCCTAAAATGGATGGATTGCCCAAATCGTAAAAACCCAGAGTAACTCCCGTTATCGGATTTCCAAATTGAAATGGATATGAAAGAGAGTCATTCGTTTGCGAAAGCCAACTGAATTCGCCACCAACAACACGCGTAGAAGTAGGTGAGTTGGGGTAAATGTCTAACAGTGTTCCAAGCGAAATATTACCATCTAAATAATGAGTTCTTTCTTGCGCTACCAGATAATTGCTGCAAAAGGCAAATGTGATGAGTGCAGAAAACAAAAACTTAAATTGCATGTTGTTGATAATGTGTTGCTTTTGCTTGGCAGCATGCACAAGACCTCTCAAAAATGATAAAAATTCACAGATAGGCTGCCTCTGCCCATCAGTTTTAAATCTACTTACTGAGTGTAATTATCATGGATAATACTATTAATTCAAAGTTATTAAGGGCATTTTATTGATAAGTTGATCGAACTTACAAACGATTTTTGAATGCTTGTTTAATACATTTGTCGAATCTCTTAAATACCTGATTCAAATGAAAGGATTGAAGTTAATCTTAATCTCACTTTTCCTTTCTACTTCCTTTACTTACAGTCAAACAATAACAACCAGTTCTCCGGGCAATAGTTCGTATTGTCAGGGCGATGAAGTTTGGTTGTCGTACACCGTATCGAGCGGTTTTAATTCTGGCAATATATTCTATGCCGAATTGAGCGATGAGAACGGTAGTTTTGCAAACCCTGATACAATTGGCTCTATTACAGACATGTGGAGTAATTCAATCCAATCTTATTTTCCAACTCCTTTGGGAACTAGTGGATCAGGATATCGTGTTCGTGTTGTAAGTACCAGTCCAGCAGTTATTGGTTCTGATAACGGAACTGATTTTGCTATTTCTGGAACTTCAGTAGACACAACAGTCATGGGGAATAACACATGGAATGTGTATTGTTTTGATGACTTCAATTTTTCAGAGTACATTGGTTTTTATGAGGATACAACGTTGAATATATCAACTTCAAACCTTTGGAATATCAATGGCTCACCAGATGATTACTCGGGTTATGAAGGTTGTACATACTCATCTAACGATCAGTTTTCTTTCATTTATAAAAGAACAGGATTTCCTTGTGGTAATTACACATTAAATGTAATGGGAGACGATCACCACGAAATTTATCTAGATGGAACATTAATATACTCAGGGAACTACACCTCAACAGTTAACAATGCTGTTTGGACAGGTGAACTGACTCCAACTTCAGATATTCGAATTCAGGTGCAAGAAAATGGTGGTGGAGCTCAATTGGAAGTAGAATTTATCAGGTCATCACCTATCTCTGTTTCTACATCAGTTGGAGCTTGTCCTGGTCAAACTTTAATCATAGGAGCTTCAGGTGGAACTTCTTATGATTGGTCTACCAACACAACAAATATGACAGCTCCATACAATACGGATAGTGTTGAAATTACTATTCCAGGTGGAACTACTGTTGGATCGACATACGAGTACATTGTTCTTTCAACTGCAAGTGGATACTCTTGTACGTTTGAAGATACAGTTACAGTAACCATTGGTGATACGGTAAACGTCACTGCTTCAGTTGATTCTGTGTCAACTTGTCCAGGAACAGCAGTTAATGTAACGGCTTCTGGCGCTAATGCGTATTCTTGGACACCCGCAACAAACATTACATACAACAATGCAGCATACAGCGATGTAGATTTATCGCCAACAACCAGCACATTATACAAAGTATATGGATCTGGATCTTGTGCTTCTGATACGGCTTATGTGTATGTTGAATTGCCTGAAGACACATCCGTTTATCCTCAAGATGCTTGGAATTTGTATGCTTTCAACGGGAATAATTTCAATACATACGCTGGATATTACTCAACATCAACTTCCAATTTTAGTACTCTTTCAGATTGGAACAATAATAACTCACCATCAAGTGCTACAGGATACTTTGGATGTACTGTAAACAGTAATGATCATTCATTTATCGTAAAAAGAAAAGGGTTTGATTGTGGGTATTATCAAATCAGTATTCCTTCTCATGATGACGCTGTTAGGCTATATGTTGATGGCGTTCTTGCTTACTCAAACAACAACTGGTTTTCTAACAATCCTGTTGTAAATGCTTGGTCTGGATATCTTAATGAAGATTCTGAAATTAGAGCTACAATTAGAGAATACACAGGTGGTTCTCAGCTAGAAATCACTTTGATTCCACTAATTGGCCCTAGCCACAGCAGTAATGAAAAGGTTTGGGATGGTACAGTTAGTAATGTTTGGAGTTTAGCTACCAACTGGTGTGGTGGCGTTCCAACAGCATCAGATCACGCTATAATCACAGATAATGGATTTTCACCTCAATTGTTTGCTGCTCAAGAAGTAGATTCTCTAACGGTTGAGTCGGGTGCTACTTTGAATATTTTAACCCTATCGCTTACGGTTAATGAAGCCATCAACAATGAGGGAACCATTAATGTAAGTGCAACTGGGAATCTAGTACAAACGCATTCGGGTGGCGATATTAACTCTGGATCAGGAACGTACAACATCGAACAAATAGGTAGAATTGGAACCGCAGGATATAATGCTTGGTCTTCACCCATTCAAAATGCTGGAATCATCAGTACATTCTCTGGTGCAAACCCGTGCGATATTTTCGTATTTGATGAAACTGTTCAAGACTGGAGATACGATTATGCAGATGGTTTTTCAACTACTTGCGATGGAAATCCAGTAACTTTTTCAAGTACATACTTGATCAGTGGAGGAGATGGTGTGATGGATGTTGCAAGAGGATATTTTATTCCTGGTGGATCAAATCTCACTCAAACTACACGTACCTTTTCAGGTGATGTAAACAACGGTGATATTACGTTTAGCTTGCAACAACAACCAAATCCGGGTGATACCAGCTGGACTGGTGATGATTGGAATTTAGTTGGGAATCCATATCCTTCGGCAATCAGTGCTAGCTTATTCTGGCAAGAAAATGCAACCAGTAATTCAAGGTTAACAAGTGCCATTTATTATTGGGATGATAATGGAACCATCCAAAACAGTCAAACTGAATTTGCTGCGTGGAATTCTTCAGGTACAACGCAAGGTCCAAATAGTTTGGTTACTCCAAATGGAGCTATTGCTGTTGGACAAGGGTTTTACGTGAAAGCGAATCAAGAAGCTAATTTGGTGTTCAACAACTCAATGAGAAACACGAGTAATAGCCAGTTTTTCAAACAAGTTGATCAGGCTGACTTCACGCAATTCTGGTTTAAGTTAGAAACACCAACAGCAGCTAGTAACCAACTGTTGATTGCATTTCCACAACAAGCAACCGAAGATTTTGATCCGTTATATGATGCTGTTGTTCTAGATGACGGATATGGAACATCTTTAGCAGCTTTAATTCAAAACGATGCGTTTGTAATTGAAGGTAAAGCACCTTTGTATGTGAATCAATATGCACATTCACCTTTGAAAGTAAATGGAAAGGAATCTGGTGAATATGTGATTCAATTGATGGATCAGAATTTAGGTGAAGGCATCGATGTGTTCTTAATCGACCATGAAAACAATTCAAGAAATGATTTGAAAGAATTGGCTTATACTTTTCAAGTTTCAGATTCATTAAATACAGCAGAACGATTTGAATTGGAATTCTTTAAAAGAGAAGAACCAACTGGTGTAGATCAAATTGACGATAATGAATATGTGAAAGCCTATTTTACTCAAGGCGTAATTCAAATAGAATCAAATATTGAATTTGATAATGTAACGGTTTACGGCATAGATGGTAAGCAAATGATTTCTAGTCAAACAGGATTAAGCTACAGACATTCTATTGGAGTTGAAAGCTGGGTAACTGGTGTTTATATTGTTGACATTCTTGATGTTAACGAAAAACATCATCGTAAGAAACTGATCATTCAATAATTAAAATTAAAGCCACCTTCGGGTGGTTTTTTTATGATCTAAAAGTTATCTACAGTAAACAACCTTT
>MDTF01010972.1_pt1 | contig 16100 bp, 12 predicted proteins | sample 811191 | NCBI WGS metagenome assembly MDTF01 (sample SAMN05326649, study PRJNA326480) | marine metagenome | isolation source: seawater | place: Southern Ocean | collected 2011 | reverse complement strand
GTTTGAAGCAAAACAGGGTGCGGTGTTTAACGAAGATAGTAATGATGTAGACTTTAGAGTTGAATCAAATGGTTCAACGCATATGTTTTTTGTAGATGGAGGAGCTAACAAAATTTTAATGAGTTCTAATCCTGCGTCTGATACTCAATCAACACCACACGATATTTTAACTTTAGCTACAGCCTATGCAGCAGGTGGTTCAACTAATTCAGGTTCTTCTACTTCATTAGGTGGAATCGGTACTGGTTATATCTATCCAGCATGGAAAGGTCAAGTTGCTTATACAACTCCTAACATGAATGGTTTCCAAGCAACTATCGGTATTACTAATCCTAATGGATCTGGTGTTACTACTTCATTCCAAGACACATTTGGTTTTGAAGGTAAGGCTTCTTATGACTTCGCTGCTGGCGATGCTAAGGGTAAAGTTTGGGTTTCTGGTGCAGCATATGACGTAACAAACTCAAGAACAGCTGCTGTTGCTTCAACAACTGCTGTAGTTAATACGACTTCATACATTATTAGTACGTTCGGTTTACCTGGTTCAGCCGGTGCATCTGCATCTGCAATCGTATCAGTCGAGGCTACAATATCTCAAGCAGTAGCTGATGTTGCTGCTGTTGAAGCAGTATCATATGACTCACAAGTTGTTGATATCGGTGCTTCTGTAAACTTAGGTAACTTTGGTTTAACTGGTTACTATTATTCAGGTGAAGGTGTTGGTACTACAATCTTCGGTTCGCTTGGCGCAACTGCTGCTGGTCTAGAACGTGATTCAGACGGTGGTTATGTACAAGCTACATTTGTTATCCCTACAGGCACTAAACTAGGTGCTTCATATGGTGTATCAAATCTTGATCTAGCTACTAACGAAGCTGCTTCTTCACTAATAGAAGAAAACAATCGTTGGACAGTTGGTGCATATCATCCGTTAACTAAGCATCTGAATTTAGTTGCTGAGTATAACGAGATTGAATCAAAATCACATAACGGTCTGAAAGCAGAAAGTGACTCATTCTCACTTGGCGCGATCTTATTCTTCTAGAATTTAATTCTAAAAGAACGTTATATAAAAAAGGCTCCTTCGGGAGCCTTTTTTTTATTATTTTATTAGAGCTTCTTATTTTTGAATATTTAATTCGTTAATTTTTCTTGTAATAGTATTCCGTCCAATTCCAAGAATATTTGCTGCATCGGCTTTACGGCCCTTAGATTGAACTAATGCCGCCTTGATGAGAACTTCTTCAGCCATCCTAATAAATAATTCATGAATATTTGGAGTGGCCTCCAACATTTCTTTGGTAGCAATTTTATGTAACGCATCTTCCCAAGACGTAGTGTCTCCATTAGCACTCACTGGTTCATTTTTGAGTTCAGAAGGAAGGTCTCCAATATTAACTATTTTCCCTGCAGACATTACTGTTAACCAATGACAGACATTTTCGAGCTGCCTAACATTACCCTGCCAATGTAAATTTTTAAAATAATCTAATACTTCAATAGATAACATTTTAGGTTCTACATTCAGTTTATTGGCGCTACTCCTAAGAAAAAATTGAGCTAAAATGGGAATATCTTCTATTCGGCTTCGTAATGGTGGAACTTGGATTCGAATTACGTTGAGCCTATGAAATAAATCTTCACGGAATTTTTTCTCCTTTACGTAAGATTCTAAATTTTGGTGGGTAGCAGCAATGACCCTAACGTTAACTGTAATAGAATTCTGCCCTCCAATTCTGTAGAAAGCTCCCTCACTTAATACTCTTAAAAGACGTGTTTGGAGCTCAATTGGCATATCACCAATTTCATCTAAAAATAATGTACCCTCATTAGCTTGTTCAAATCGACCCTTCCTTAGGCTTTCTGCGCCTGTAAACGAACCTTTTTCATGGCCAAAAAGTTCGGCTTCGAGAAGGTCCTTAGGGATAGCAGCAGTATTAATAGCAATAAAAGGCTTATCCCTACGTTGGCTATTTTTATGAATAGCTTTTGCAACTAATTCCTTGCCTGAGCCAGATTCACCATTTAATAAAACTGTGGCATTAGATTGAGCCAATCGTCCAATTGAACGGAATACTTCCTGCATCGATTGGGCTTGCCCAATAATCTCTGGAAATACCTCTAAAGTTTCTTTCAATACCTTATCATTAATAGATTCTGACATAGCCTGACGTATTAACTCAACCACCTTATCAATATCAAAAGGCTTGGCTATATATTCAAAGGCACCTGATTTAAAAGCAGCTACTGCGGTGTCAAGATCTGAATAGGCTGTCATAATGATTATAGGAATTTCAGGGAACTTAGTTTTAACTTTATTAAGAAATGTAAGGCCTGACTCACCGGGCATTCGGATATCACTAACAATTACAGAAGGCGCCTCATAATTAAACTGATTGATGGCCTCATTTGTATTTGAGAATATTTTGCAAGGTAAATTTTCCTTGCTTAATGCTTTTTCAAATACCCAGCGGATTGATTTGTCATCGTCTAATATCCAAATATTTTTCATGGTGATTATTTAACCGTTTCCTTAAGTTCATTATTTAGCGGAAGTAAAATTGAGAATTTTGTATGGCCAGTTTGACTTGTAAAAGTAATCATTCCTTTGTGTTGGGCTACAATATTTTGTGATAATGGGAGCCCTAGTCCAGAGCCTTTTTCATTACCAGAAACTAATGGGTAAAAAATCTTATCTTGAATATTCAGAGGAATACCTGGACCGTTATCCTCAATATCAATGCGTATGGCCGTGGCATGCTTTTTTTTATGAAATACTATCTGTCGCTCTGAGCGAGTTGTTAGTTTTAGTTGCATCTTTTGAGTATTATCGTTTCGCATCGACTGAATTGCATTTCTTGCAATATTTAAAACCGCTTGTATGAGCTTCTCCCTGTCTGCCACAATTTCTGGAAGGCTTACATCGTAATCTCGAATAAAAGTAACCTCTTTTCCAAATTCTGATAAAACTAGGCTGCGCACTCTCTCGATGACCTCATGAATATTTGTTTTTTGATAGGCTGGGAGCTGATGAGGAGTTAACATTTTATTCATTAGGTTTTGGAGGCGATCAGCCTCCGTAATAATTATTTGGGTGTACTCCTCTAAGACCTTATTACCTAACTCTTTTTCCAATAATTGTGCAGCACCTCTTAAACCGCCTAAAGGATTTCTTATTTCATGTGCTAAATTTCTTAATAACTCGGAATTAGCTTGTTGCTGGATAAACATCCTTTCTTCTTTAGCTACCCGAAGATGTTGGTCCATTTGAATGAATTCGACAATAAAGTGCCCTGATTCATTATTCAATTGGCTTATGGTAAGAGTCACACAAATAATTTTATTTTGTTTAGATTTAATAAAGTATTCATTTTCACGGTAACTACTGTGCTTTCTCTTAGCTGAATCTAATGCTGCCTTAAAGAAATCACGATCATCAAAAAAAATTTCTATGCTTTGATTGAAGGCTTGCCCGTGACTTAATTCTAATAATACTTCTGCGCTAGGATTTATATATATAATTTTTAAGGTTTCATCAAACACAATGATTGAGGTCGCTAATTTTTCTAGCCCGTGATGAGATTCATGAATTAATGGCGGCATAATTTTTATATCCCTATAATCTTATTAAAGCAAAACTCAAGCCAACTTCAATGCTTACGGATAAGCCTAGTATTCAGGATGTACCCCTAAAGTATAATGTAGCTATGCACTATTATTGTGCACTTTTTTCGTAAGTAAAAAAAGGGGTGAGTCTAATACCCACCCCTCATTAAGGCCCTTACAGGCTGTAATACATATCAAACTCTATTGGGTGTGGAGTCATTCGCATGCGCGTGACTTCTTCCATTTTAAGATCGATGAAGCTATCTAAAAAATCGTCGCTAAATACACCACCTTGCGTTAAAAACTTACGATCTTTTTTTAATGCCTCAAGAGACTCTACAAGAGACGCACTAACCTGAGGTATCCTCGCTTCTTCTGATGGTGAGAGACTGTATAAATCCTTTACGGCCGCTTCACCTGGATGAATTTTATTTTGAATGCCATCCAGACCTGCCATCATTAATGCACTAAAGGCTAAATAAGGGTTAGCAGTGGGATCAGGGAATCGTACTTCAATTCGTCGTGCCTTATCTGAAGTTACAAATGGAATTCTAATTGCGGCGGATCTATTTTTTGCTGAATACGCTAACATCACAGGGGCTTCAAATCCTGGTACTAATCGTTTATAAGAATTTGTAGATGGATTGGTAATAGCATTTAATGCTTTACCATGTTTGATAATTCCACCAATATAATAAAGAGCCATGTCACTTAATCCTGCATATTTTTTTCCTGCAAATAAATTTTTCCCACTCTTCCAAATTGATTGGTGAACATGCATTCCGGAACCATTATCGTTTAGTACAGGCTTTGGCATGAAGGTGGCTGTTTTTCCAAAATTATGAGCAGTATTCATGACCACATATTTTAGAATTTGTGTCCAATCAGCTCTTTGCGTTAGCGAAGAAAATTTTGTACCAATTTCATTTTGTCCAGAACCCCCTACTTCATGATGATGCACCTCTACAGGGACACCCATTTCCTCTAACGTTAGACACATTGCTGAACGAAGGTCTTGAAGAGAATCTACCGGCGGTACAGGGAAATAGCCACCTTTGACAGCAGGTCGATGACCAACATTACCTCCGTCATGTTCAATATTTGAATCCCATGAAGCTTCTTCGGAGCTTATTTTTACCGAAGAACCACTCATATTAGAGTTCCATGTAATGGAGTCGAAAACAAAAAATTCTGGCTCTGGCCCAAAATATATGGTATCTCCAATACCTGTTTTCTTTAGATATTTTTCAGCGCGATCTGCTATTGTTCTAGGATCTCGGTCATAACCCTTGCCATCTGTAGGGTCGACAACATAACAAGTTAGCAGAAGGGTTGGCTCTTCCATAAATGGATCAACATTAGCAGTTTTAGGATCCGGAAATAACAGCATGTCCGATGCATTGATTCCCTTCCATCCTGCAATGGACGATCCATCAAATGCGTGGCCGTCAGTAAATTTACTTTTATCAAAAGCAGATACTGGAACCGTCACATGTTGTTCCTTGCCTTTAGTGTCTGTGAATCGAAAATCAACAAATTTAATATTGTTACTTTTAATCTTTTTCATTACATCAGCTACCGACATACTTAACTCCCTGAAATTTTTTTTTAATATACATACGTAATTCTATTACTAGCATAAACTGTGTTAATTATTTTAAAGCCAAAATACATTATTTTTAACCCAAAATACAGCAATTTTCGTATATACGCACTATTTACGAACATAAATATAAAAAATACGCACTATTTTAGTGCTTTATATTTGATCTAAGTTTTTTATTATGGCTTTATAATCATATTATGAGCTTAACTCCTAAACAATTTGCTGTAATTGGCCATCCAATTAATCATTCACTGTCTCCCCATATTCATTTATTATTTGCAAAACAATTCGATTTGCCAATAAGTTATGAAAAAATGGATGTAGATTGCAATGATTTATTGGCCAGGCTAGATGAGTACCAATGTAAGAAATATTCAGGCTTAAATGTCACGCTTCCATTAAAGCATGAGGCTTATTTATTATGCCAGGAATTATCAAAAAAAGCCCAGCTCTGTGAGTCAGTAAATACGATTAGCATTAAGAATAAAAAGCTTCATGGTGATACAACGGACGGTATAGGGTTAATTCGGGACTTAGCTAATAAAGGAATTAATTTAAATCAAGCCAGATGTCTCCTCGTGGGAGCAGGCGGTGCTGCCAATGGAGTTATGGCAGATTTAATTGAATGTTCTCCCTTCGCACTTCATCTCACAAATCGAACCATTCAGAAATCAATATTAATGGAAAATTACTGGAAAAATTTTGCGAAAAATAATTCAGTTTTATTAAAAGTTGCTAATATTAATGGGGAGGATCTATCTCATTACGACGTCATCATCAATGCAACCTCTGCTGGGCTCTCTAGTAAAATATCTCCTATTAAAGACATTATGATTAATAAAGAAACATTTTGTTATGACATGACTTATGGGCTGGAAACGCCTTTTATGAAACAAGCGATTAAACTTAATGCAAATACTTGCGATGGTCTGGGGATGCTAATTGAACAGGCTGCCGAAAGCTTCTGTATTTGGCATAAGAAGCCACCTAAAACCCAAAAAATTAAAAGCGAATTACAACTATTAGGACTAATTTAAACCTTGATAAAAAGCAATTAAGCTCAAGGAGATATATTTTTCAATTTACTTTTTAGTATCTCAAAGCACGGCTTAAGTGAATGGGAGTCAGTAGACTTTATTAATTCAATTGAAGGATACCACACGCTGGTATTAGTTTTCCTATACATATGCCAATACCACAGCGAGCCACGGGTTCGAGCTAAGAGCAAGTAAGTTTTTTTGCCTAACGAGCCTGCTATATGAGCTGTTACATTACTTATTGAGATCACTACATCGCAACTATCAACTAAACTATATAATCCATCTATATCCTTAAATTTATCAATTTCATTGCACCGATTAATTTTAACGTTATGTTTTTTTTCTGCAGAAGCTATTTCTGTCTCGTGATCTCCATATTGCAGGTTTATATATTCAAAGTCATAATCAGTTGTTGCTTCGATGATATCGCAAAGCTTTAAACTTTTTGCATCACCCATTGTATAATTTATGCTATTCCATGAAACTCCACACCGTAGTTTAGTGCTTTTTTTAGTATTTTTTTGGTCAATAAGTTTATTCGCTGTAATAAATTTATCAGGAGATCTTATATCTTGCTCATTATTAACAAACAAGTACCCCAGTCTAAAGATAGCAGCCTGATAATCAAAGAACCCTTCTATTGGTACTTTAATACTTACAAAATTAAAGTTAGTATAAGAAAAAGATCTCTTAAATATTGGTATTAGTCGTGGATCAACTACGATGGTAAATTTGTTCTGAAAATTTTTGATTTTATGTAATAATTTAGAAAGAATTATTTGATCACCAAGTCCTTGATCACCATAAATTAAGACACTACTCTTGTCATTTGTCCCATCCCATTTATGGAGTTCTGTATTGTAGAATATATATCTTAAAGGATGAGTATTGTAAGCCCCTGTTAAAAGCCTATATTCATAGTGTACCCAGCCTTTAGTAAATTCCTTATTTCTAAGATAGATTATTCCCAGAGAGACGTTGGCGTTAATATGCCCGCTTTCAATAGCAAGGCATTTTTTCTCATTTATTGCTGACATCGCCACATTCCCGAGGCCCTCGTAGCAAACACCCAAATCATGATAAATTGATGCATGATTTGGCTTTAATTTAAGTGCTTCTTCATGATATTTAATTGCAACCTCAAACTTATTTTCGTTAAAAGCTATTAGAGACTTAAGCCTGAGTATGAGATAATTTCCTGGAAATTCTTTTTCAAAGACACCTAAATATTTATCTCTCTTATCATTAAGGTCTGGATTTTTCATAAGAGCATTAATGAGCTGTAAATACCGATTTATTTTTTTTAATTCCTTTTGATAGGCAGGATCATCTTCATCATAACTTTTTACTCTAGACTCATATATTGGTATAGATTTAGATGTTTGATTAGATTTGTCGTATATTAATGCTTTAATGTCCTCTGCTCTTCGAAATACACTTGAAGACTTATCTACTCTAGATACATCTTCATTTGCACTACTATATTCGTGGTTTGACATATAAGATTTTGCACGATTGACTAGAAAGTTTGGATTTGGAGATAATTTTAGAGCCTCACTAAATTCCTTTATTGCTTCTTTAAACTTCGCTTTCTTATGCAATGCATTTCCTAAGTTGTTGTAAACATCAGGATTTTTAGGGTTTATAGCTATACTTTTCCTATAAGCAGCAATTGCATCATTTAATTGATTAGTTTCAAAATATGCTATTCCAAGATTTTGAAAACAATGATAATTTTTAGGGTCTTCTCTTGTGGATTTTATGAGTTCAATAATTGCATCCTTATATCGCTCTTCTTGAATAAGCAATGTGCCAAGAATAAAAAGGCATTGAGAATTTTTAGGATTAATCTTAAGGTATTCCCTATACTTTTTTTCTGCATTAGGAAAATCATTTTTTTTATGAAATTCCACAGCAGATTCAAATATTTCATTTGATGCATCCATTTTTTATATAAATTCCTTCAAATATTTCCCGGTATAGCTTAATGAGTTCTTACAGATTAATTCTGGGGGACCTTCAGCAATGATTTCTCCTCCACCATCTCCACCGTTAGGGCCAAGATCAACAATCCAATCAGCTGTTTTTATAACATCTAAATTATGTTCAATTACGACTAAAGTATTACCATCATCGCGTAGTTTATGTAATACATCAAGTAGGAGCTGAATGTCGGAAAAATGAAGGCCAGTGGTGGGTTCGTCCAATATATATAGTGTTTTTCCAGTATCACGTTTTGAAAGTTCTAAGGCTAATTTAACTCGCTGTGCCTCACCTCCAGATAAGGTGGTCGCATTCTGCCCAAGTTTAATATAGCCCAAGCCAACTTCGAGCAATGTCTTAAGTTTTCGGGCGATTGTTGGAATTGCTTCAAAAAAATCATATGCTTGCTCAACAGTAAAACATAAAATTTCATGAATATTTTTTCCTTTATATTTAATGTCTAACGTCTCTCTATTGTAGCGATGACTGAAGCATACATCACATTCGACATAAACATCTGGCAAGAAATGCATTTCAACGCGAATAACACCATCACCCTCACATGCTTCACATCGACCTCCCTTTACATTGAATGAGAAGCGTCCAGGCCCATAGCCTCTGGTTCGACTTTCTTGAGTTTTTGCAAATAGATCTCTAATAGGCGTGAATAAACCAGTATAAGTAGCAGGATTAGACCTGGGAGTTCTTCCAATTGGACTCTGATTAACGTCAACAACTTTATCAAAAAAATCTAAGCCTTCCATGCTTCCATGAGTTGCTGCATCTAGATTACTTCGATACAGATGCTTAGCGATCGCATTGTATAAGGTATTATTTATTAATGTAGATTTTCCGCTACCCGATACCCCAGTAATGCAAGTAAATAAACCAATTGGTAAATTTAAATTTACTCCCTTTAAGTTGTTCCCTGTTGCATTAAGAATTTTGAAAAAATCCTTTCCTGGGGCGCGACGTTTTTTTGGGACAGGAATTTTTCTCCGACCACTTAAATATTGACCTGTGAGGGATTTTTCATTATTTGCTACTTCCTTAGGTGTCCCTTCAGCTATGATTTCCCCTCCATGAATGCCTGCCCCTGGGCCAATATCAACTACATAATCTGCATTCATAATGGCATCGAAATCATGCTCAACTACAATTACTGTATTACCCAAATCACGGAGGTTTTTAAGTGTTTCGAGGAGGCGGTCATTATCTTTTTGGTGTAAGCCAATAGAGGGCTCATCTAAAACATACATAACACCCGTAAGACCACTTCCAATCTGCGAAGCTAAGCGTATTCTTTGGGCTTCCCCTCCAGAGAGGGTATCAGATGAACGTGAGAGTGATAGATAATCCAGACCAACATTAATTAGAAAGTGAACTCTATTCTTAATTTCTTGAACAATTTTACTGGCAACTTCTGCTTTAGAGCCAGCAAGTTTCAGACTATTGAAAAATTCATGTGCTTTTCTAAGTGGAAATTCACATATCTCATGAAGGTTATGTTCAGAAATAAGTACATTTCTTGCTTCAATTCTTAGTCTTGTTCCATTGCAAGATGGACATGATTGTAAACTTAAATACTTAGAGAGCTCGTCTCTTACGGTATTCGAGTCTGTATCTTCATATCTTCTTTTAAAGTTATTTATAATGCCTTCAAAAGGGTGGGTTTTTTTAAATACAGTACCTCGCTCACTAAAATAACTAAATTCAATCGACTCATTTTTACTACCATGCAATATCACTTCCTGTATTTTTTTTGGCAGGCTCTCATAGGGAGACTCTAAATCAAATTCAAAATGATCAGCTATGCTTTTTAGCATTTGAAAATAAAATTGATTTCGTTTGTCCCAGCCTTTGATTGCACCCGATGCAAGTGAGAGCTGTGGAAAAGCTACTACGCGGTTTATATCAAAGTAATTTTTATTGCCAAGACCATCACATTCGGGACAAGCCCCCATAGGATTATTAAATGAAAATAATCGAGGCTCAAGTTCGGGAATAGCATAATCACAGTGTGGACATGAAAATTTAGCTGAAAAAAGTTGGGATTCTTCCGTATCCATATTGAAAGCAATAATTTTTCCGCTTGCAATTCTAAGCCCAGACTCAACTGATTCTGTTAGCCGCTGTTTAATGTCATGATGAATCTTAATACGATCAATCACTACATCTAGTTGATGCTTGATATTTTTTTCTAAGGGAGGAATGTCATCAATTTCATAAATTTTTCCATCTAGTCGAATACGAATAAATCCTTGTGCCCGTAATTCATCAATTAAATCGAGATGACTCCCTTTTCTATTATTAATAACTGGAGCCAAAATCATAAGTTTTGTGTCAGCTTTATAAGTTAAAATTTGATCAACCATCTGTGAGACTGTTTGTGCTTTGAGTTTAATTTTATGTTCAGGGCAATGCGGATCTCCCGCTCTAGCAAAAAGTAGCCTTAGGTAATCATGAATTTCAGTGACTGTACCTACAGTCGAGCGAGGATTGTGAGAAGTTGCTTTTTGTTCAATTGAAATTGCAGGGGAAAGTCCTTCGATAAGATCAACATCAGGCTTGTTCATTCGGTCAAGAAATTGTCTTGCGTAAGCCGATAACGATTCTACATATCGCCGCTGGCCTTCTGCATAGAGGGTATCAAAAGCAAGAGAAGACTTCCCTGAGCCTGATAATCCAGTTATTACAATTAATTTATTTCGTGGTAAATCCAGAGAAATATTTTTTAAATTATGGGTACGAGCCCCTCTAATTTTAAGGTAGTCCATTATAATTCTATCTTTTTTTAAGAGCAACCTGATAATATACGGAATATTCCTAAAATTAGAAACTTATTAAAAATATTAAAAATTTATGAGTAGTGTAACAAAAATGTCATCCTTTGAAATCCGCGCTAGTTTATTTTTAGCATCAGTATACGGCCTTCGCATGCTGGGCATGTTCCTAATTCTCCCTATATTTGCTATTTACGCCTCAGGATTATCAGGAAGTCCTTCACAGCTGCAGATTGGAGTAGCTTTAGGCATCTACGGGCTAACCCAAGCAGTTTTTCAGATTCCTTTTGGCATGAGCTCAGACTTTTTTGGGAGAAAAAAAGTTATATATTTCGGATTAGTTATATTTATTTTAGGCTCAATTATTGCTGGCATCTCAACTCATATTGAGGGTATTATTATCGGCAGAGCAATTCAGGGAGCGGGAGCAATTTCTGCAGTTCTAACTGCTCTATTGTCAGACCTCACCCGCGACGAACATCGAACAAAAGCTATGGCAATTGTGGGGGCAATGATTGGTCTTACGTTTGCTCTATCCTTAGTTATTTCACCCTGGCTTAGCGCTAAGATTGGTGTATCAGGAATTTTCTTCATGATGGGAATTTTGTCAATCTTGGCTGCTATCGTTATTCATTTTTTTATTAATGAGCCAAAAAGAGACAATAAAAAATCTCTTTTGAAGCTAAAAGACTTTTATGCTGTTTTACGGAGAACTGATTTAGGCCGATTAAATCTGGGTATTTTTGTATTGCATGTCGCTCAAATTTCTATGTTTATGGTGGTCCCATTTTATTTGATCCAACAAGGAAATTTGCCCCTCCAAGATCATTGGCAGATTTATCTGCCTATATTATTTGGCTCTTTTATTCTAATAATTCCTATTATTATTTTTTCTGAGAAGTTTGAGCAGATAAAACTAACTTTTTTATTATCAATTTTAATTCTGCTTGCAGCTCAATTCTCATTTATTTACTTTTCTAATAATTTAGTGGGTATTATGATTTCTCTTTTAATATATTTTGTTGGCTTTAATTTTTTAGAAGCATCTCTTCCAAGTCTTGTGAGTAAGATAGCTCCAGCGAATCAAAAAGGTTTGGCATTAGGCGTGTATAATACATCTCAGTCTCTAGGTATATTTGTGGGCGGTTTCGTTGGTGGTTTAATTACAACGTTTTATAGTTATTCTGGTACTTTCTTATTTTGTGGAGTACTAATTTTTATTTGGTTTATTTTTTCATTAAATATGGATGTTCCAATTAAAAAGTCATAATATTTAAATCAACAATTAATAATATAATCACAGAATTATATTTTTAAATTTAAATTAGGAGAAAAAAAATGCCTTCAGTTAACAAAGTTATCCTATTAGGAAATTTAGGGGGTGACCCAGAAGTTAGGTTTATGCCAAACGGTGAGGCGGTATGTAATTTTAGTATAGCTACCACTGAGAGTTGGAAAGATAAATCCGGAGAGAAAAAAGAGAAAACAGACTGGCATAATATTGTGATGTATCGGAAATTAGCTGAAATTGCCGGAGAATATCTAAAAAAAGGGCGCCCAGTTTATATTGAAGGAAGAATTCAGACGCGGAAATGGCAAACAAAAGAAGGGCAAGATCGATATACAACCGAGATTATTGCTGCCAATATGCAAATGTTGGGGGGTAAGGACAGTGGTTCTGCAATAAGAAATAATGACCAAGAATTCAATCAAACCAACCCAAACAAGGAAAAGTCAGAGTCACCAACATCAGGATCAACACCAGCTGCATCAAGCTTTGATGAATTTGAGGACGATATTCCTTTTTAAGGGTGTATAAAAAATGGCAATTTATGAATTCCTATGCAGCAAATGTAGTCATCAGGATGATTTAATTCGTAAAATGGATGATGTATCGGTTATTATTTGCCCTAAATGTAAAAAAAATAGTTTTTCCAAGCAGGTATCAGCAGCAAATTTTCAATTATCGGGCTCAGGTTGGTATGCAACTGATTTTAAAAATAAACCCTCAAGCAAGCAAGCAGATAAAACAGATTTAAAAAAAAATACTAATTCGGAAGTCACCAAAAATAATGATTAAAAAAAATTTTCTTACAGGCCTTTTAGTTTTAATCCCAATAATTTTAACAGTATGGGTTTTGGCGACCTTAATTAGTTTTTTGGATCAGGTTATATTGCTTTTACCTGAAACGGCTCGCCCTAGTAATGTTTTGGGAACGCCCGTTTTTGGTTTTGGCGTAATTATGACTTTCCTTATTATTTTATTTACTGGATTTCTTGCTAATAATTTTTTTGGTAAAAAGCTTATATTACTTTATGAGAATTTAGTAAATCGCTTACCTTTTGTGAAGACAATTTATGGGGGAATTAAGCAGGTATCTGACACCTTACTATCGAGTTCAGGTAACGCATTTAGTAAGGCAGTATTAATTGAGTTTCCTATGGCTGGAACCTACAGCTTTGCATTTATTACAGGAGAGCCCAATGAAGAAATTAATAAAAATTTAAAGGGTAAGTTTGTAAATGTCTATGTTCCAACTACCCCAAATCCCACATCAGGATATACGTTAATTGTTCCAATAGATAAAGTAATTGATTTGGATATTAGCGTTGATCAAGTTTTAAAATATGTAATTTCAATGGGTGTAGTGCCAGCAAAGAAAAATAAAAAATCCAAAAATATTTCTAAGTAAAAGAGAGTTAAATGAGAACGCATTATTGTGGAGAGTTAAATAAAGACCACCTCGGGCAAGAGGTAATTTTATGTGGATGGGCACATCGAAGAAGAGATCATGGGGGTGTAATTTTTATTGATTTACGAGACCGAAAGGGGCTAGCGCAGATTGTTATAGATCCAGATACGGTTGAAGCATTTAAGACTGCCGAATCCATTCGAAATGAATTTGTTTTAAAGGTTAAATGTAAGGTCAGGCCAAGACCTGAAGGAACAATAAATAAAAATTTACCGACTGGTGAAGTGGAAATGCTTGCATCGGAGATTGAAATTTTAAACGCATCCTTAACCCCACCATTCATGTTGGATGATGATTCGATAACAGAATCTATTAGATTAGAGCATCGTTTTATTGATTTACGTCGCGATGAAATGCAAGGCAATCTTCAGTTGCGCTACGACATATCAAAAAATATTAGACAGTTCCTAGACAAAGAAGAATTTATTGAAATTGAAACACCAATTTTAACAAGAAGCACCCCCGAAGGAGCTCGAGATTATTTAGTGCCTTCTCGTGTTCATGAGGGAGGGTTTTTTGCTCTTCCGCAGTCACCTCAATTATTTAAACAAATTTTAATGGTTTCTGGATTTGATAAATATTTTCAGATAGCAAAGTGTTTTAGAGATGAAGATCTTAGGGCTGATAGGCAGCCTGAATTTACTCAGATCGATATAGAAGCTTCATTCGTCAATGAAGCAGACATTATGACTATCACCGAAAATATGATTCGTGAAATGTTCTCTAAGGTCATGAATATAAATCTACCTAAAACATTTAATTCTATTACTTATCGTGAAGCAATGGAGCGTTATGGTTCTGACAAGCCAGATTTACGTGTGACATTAGAGCTAGTTGATATGACTGAGGTAATGAAGGATGTAGACTTTAAGGTATTTTCATCAGCGGCAAATATGAAAAATGGTAGGGTGGCTGCTTTAAAAATTCCGGGTGGGGGGGCGCTTTCGCGTTCAGAAATTGATTCCTATACAGAGTTTGTGAAGATATATGGGGCAAAAGGATTGGCTTATATCAAAATTAATAATAAAGAGCAGTTAAATGAAGAGGGCTTACAAAGTCCTATTGTAAAAAATATGCATGAGAAAGCACTAGCATCAATTATTGCGCTAACTGCTGCAGAAAATGGAGATTTGATCTTTTTTGGGGCAGATAAAAAGAAAATAGTCAATGAGGCACTCGGAGCCCTGAGAGAAAAAATAGGGCATGATAAAAAACATTTAACTGGTGAACTATGGGCTCCACTTTGGGTAATTGATTTTCCAATGTTTGAATATGATGATGAGGGTAATCGATGGAATGCACTGCATCATCCATTCACTGCACCTAAGGACGGACATGAAGATTTATTAGATTCTGATCCTGGAAGCTGCTTATCTAAAGCATATGATATGGTCATTAATGGCTGGGAGGTCGGTGGAGGATCTATTCGTATTCATCAGCAATCACTTCAATCTAGGGTATTTAAAGCGCTAAATATTTCTGACGAGGAAGCAAAAGAAAAATTTGGATTCTTATTAGATGCGTTGCAATATGGAGCACCTCCGCATGGCGGTCTTGCTTTTGGCCTGGATCGATTGGCTACATTACTTGCTGGCGCTGACTCAATTCGAGATGTGATTGCTTTTCCTAAGACTCAAAAAGCACAATGTTTACTAACTCAAGCGCCTAACCAGGTTGACGAAAAGCAACTACGGGAGCTTCATATCAAAGTCAGAACAACTGGTAAGACAGAAAATAAGAATGATTAAAGGCATTAACCATTACAATCTAAGATCTGACGAAGAAACAATGAATATCTTAAAAAATTTTTATATTAATGTAGTTGGTTTAACTCTAGGTAAGAGACCTTCCTTTAAAAGTAAGGGATTCTGGTTGAATGTAGAAGGAAAGGACATTTTACATCTTAGCTCTACTAAAAATAATGAGATGAAAGAGCATCATGTGAATTCAACATTCGATCATTTAGCTTTTAGTGCATCAAACATGCCACATTATGAAAAAATTTTAACTGACCATAATATTGAATATAGTTATAGAGAAGTACCTGAAATTGGAACTAAACAAATTTTCTTTAAGGATCCTGTAGGTAATGGGATTGAGTTAATATTTAATTAAATTTATTTTTAAAAATATTATGATGGAGAGACAATGAAAAGCTATAGAAAAGAATTATGGTTTGATGCCCCAGAAAGAATGCATTTCACCAATATAACCTCAGAGATAAAAGGTTGTTTATCTGAAAGTGGTATCTCAGAAGGCTTTGCCTTAGTGAATGCAATGCATATTACCGCAAGTGTTTTTATTAACGATGATGAGTCTGGCCTTCATC
>MDTF01007630.1_pt1 | contig 16100 bp, 6 predicted proteins | sample 811191 | NCBI WGS metagenome assembly MDTF01 (sample SAMN05326649, study PRJNA326480) | marine metagenome | isolation source: seawater | place: Southern Ocean | collected 2011 | reverse complement strand
TGAGTGTCCGCTAACTAACATCCCCTCTGACGGGGGGTCCCAACCCCCTCCCTCCGCCCGCGGGGGCCGCGCTAGCTTTTTATGGCACTTCTCGCCCCCACGACGCTTCTTGCGGAGCGTGCCCCAGGTACCCATTGTAACGAGAAAGACGCGCGAGACGCGTGCCCGCACCCAAGTCCACGGAAGTCCACCAGGTCCAACACACGCACCATGGTGAAGCAGCAAAAACGCCAGGACATGGACGAGCAAACTCGGACCCGTGTCGATGCCATGATCGAGCGCCTCACGTCGCGCGTCAACGCCGCCGAGGTTGACCCGCGCAACCCCGACCGCAAGGGCATCGTCGATCTGGCGAATTCAAAAAACCCCGGGGTGCCGCGACAATTCTACCCACACCAAGTCATCGCCGTCAACAACCTGATTCTCAAAAACCTCTTCGACCCCTACTACGTTCGCAAGTCGGCCCAAGCGTGGCTGCACAACATGGGAACCGGCAAGACCATCACCACCGTGCTCGCAGTGGCCGCGCTCAGCAAGCTCGTGCCGCACCCGGGCGACTTCAAGGTGCTGATCGTGGTGCCTCTCAGCGTCATCAGCATGTGGTACGAGACCCTCCAGGCCTGGACCACGCTTGGAAAGGCGGTGGTCATGGCCACCAAGCAGGACCAGATCACCGCCACTATCCTCGACAACCCGCACGTGCTCATCACCACCAAGGACGTTATCGTTTCCGCCTTCAAGACCTTCATGTGGTACAACCCCCAGTCGGAGGAGTACCAGACGGCGAATGGCAGCACCAAGCATCGTGCCGGCTGGGACGCCGGGTGGAACCCAAAGCCGGAGGCGGCAGCCAGGAAGAAGCTGGCAAAGTACCCAAATGGACGCCCACCGAAACATCCGCTGTTTTCACACATTGACAAGATGAACAACACGGCGGTTCCAGACGTGGGATTTCGCCCCGAGAAGCCACGCAGCAACTACCCCGACGCGAGGATGCCATCCTGGGCCGGTGGGTTTGTGGACGAGATCCACGCGTGCTGCAACCCCAAGACGCAGCACGGCAAGGTCCTCAACCACGTGTTCAAGCACATGGTCTACACGGTCGGCCTGACGGGCACACCGGTGAGCGCCAAGCCGGCGCAGGTGGCCAACCTGTGCAAGACCCTCAACGTGTCGGGCGAGAACAGCTGGATGCAGGATCCCAAATACTGGAACGTCACGGGGAAGGGCAGCACCTCGCTTCGCCCGGACACGATCAACAAGTTCCACGAGGAGATCGTCGATCGCGTGGACGAGGACACGCTCGAGCTTCCGGATGTGACGCACGTCTTGCTCCAGTTTGATCCCTGGATTGGGCGCAAGAAGGATGGCACCGTTGACGAGGAACAGCACGAGATTCACAACTCCTACCTCGAGAAGGCACAAAAGGCCGCCGCCGAAGCCGAGGGTCTTCCGGGGAACGTGCGGCGCAACCGCGAAAAGGACCAGTACCTCTGGCAGTGCTTCACCACGACGACCCAATTTTGCATGTCGGGTGTGCTCGGCCAGTACGGTGCGCAAAAGTTCAAGGAACACCAGGAGCTCTACGACCAGGCGCTCGAGCAACCATCGGAGCAGATGCTACTCATCTATCGAATGCTCCGAGACCGCCAGAAACACGGACACGGACGCATCGTCGTCTACTGCGAATCGGCGGTCATGCTCACCCTTTTGCGCAACCAGATGGCCAAGTGGGGCGAGTGCGGAAAGTTGCTCATGTACACGGGCTCCCTCGTGCTCAAGCAGCGCGACGCCATGATCCGCGAGTTTCTCAGCCCCGAGTCGCCGCGCGCGGTCATCTTCATCTCGAAGGCGGGTGCCGTTGGTACGACTTTGTGTCCGGGGTGCGACACGATGTTTTCAGTGGGCGACATTCCCTGGAACAACAGCGACCTGAAGCAGGCCTTCGGCCGCGTGCACCGCATCTCCCAGGACAGGGAGGTGGAGATTGTCCAGTTCGAGCCCATCCGCTCGGTGATCTCCGCCAAGCTCAAGGCCCACGTCGACAAGCGCGACCGTCTCGAGCCCGCGATCCGCGATGCCGACTTTTCCAACTTTGATCAGACCGTCGACGAAAAGCGCTGGAAGCAGCTCTGCGTGGCCACACTCAACCTCGCCACGGTCGACGAGGACGGCAACTACAAGGAGACTGCGGACATGAAGCAGTGTCGCGAGTCCTGGCAGCAGGTTTGCGAGCTTGCGCGCCTGGCGGGCAACGAACAACCTCCAGAGCCGGAGGAGCTAAAAATGCCCCCGCCGGTGTTGGCCGAGGACTACCCGCTGCCCCCGTGCAGCTACCCGGTGGCCGGCTTTGTGGAGCCGGCCCTCCCTGTCGTGGAAGTCGTCCAAATGGAGTCGTCTTCGAGCGACGAGGAGGAGGAGGTCAAGTCCCGGCCCGCCATCAAGCGCCGGGTCGCCGAAACCCTAAACGACGACGAGAGAGAGGCACTCAACCGGTCGGTGCGTCGCGCACTGGCCATGCGCGAGCACGTCGTCGATCCCGACGACAGCTCCGACGACGCGGAAGACCGCGAGGATCCCACGGAAGAGGACATTGAGTTTATCAACGACGACTCCGAGTCGGAGGACGAAGAGACGGACGACGAGGACTGATTCGGAGCCGCAACTTACGTGTTGTCGGAAGGTGTCTGTCGGTGTGTGTGTGTGTGTGTGTCCTCTCGCAGTGTTACCAAACTAAATAAAAAAAGTTCTTGCGTCGGGTGCCTCTACCCACTAGTACAGAGCAACGCGCCAGAGGCGAGCGGGCGCTGCTGAAGAAAAGAACAAACACACATGGACTCGGCCACAGCACCACCGCGCGCGCTGTGGGAGCTGGCCACCTACGCGGGTACCGAAGGCGCAACGACCACATTTCACACAAGTTTCAACAAGCACCGACCGGCCGAGCGGCCCTACGCGCTCGGGTTTCTCACCCGAGGTCGGTTCCTGCGCTTTGCTCAAACGGAGCAGGGACACGCGCTGCTCCAAGTAGACTGCTCGCGTCCGGGAGCGGGCGGTGCCTCGCGCGAAGGTCACATTCGTTCAGTGTGCTCCGACTTTTTCAACCTCTGCGTCGAGAAGAGCAAGACCAACGAAGTCCAAGAAGGCGACTACGCCGATGTGGGGGCCGCGAGGAACATGCGGAGTGATACATATTCTACCTTCCCTGGCTGGATTACAGCAATCGCATCGCCCGCCTTTCAGCGCATGCGCCTCGAGTGGCAAAAAGCATCGGTCGACATCCCGCAGCTCCCTCCCAGAGTTTCTCCCCCGTCGTCCTCATCCACCAATGTTGTCGTGGGCGTGCCCGTCGAGGTTGCCGTCGAGGCGCCTCCCCCACCCCCGCCTCCCCCACCCCCGCCTTCGCCGACTGGGTCGGCAAAGGGGAGCGTCTCAAAGCCGTTCTCCGGTGGTGTGGTGGACATTGACACGTCCGGCGACGAGGAGGAAGGAGGAGGGCCCCCCATGCCCAAGGCCATTCGGCCAAAGCCTCCTCCACCGCCGTCGCCGGCACCGCCGTCGCCCGCTCCGGCTGCCAAGAAGCGCAAGCGCGGAAGCAACCCGAATGACACAAGTGGCACCGAGTTGTGGCACATTGGATGCCTCGGATTTGCGCTGATCCGTGCATACGACGAACTCAAGTCCCGCGGTGCCCGCGGTGAGCTCACGTTTGACGCCAACCACGAGCACCGTGGGGCTTCGTACGGAGGAGACATGTACACCATTCTCGTGACAAAGCGGCAACTTGGAAAAAGCGCAAATCTGACCGACGGCTACGTCATTCTGAGCGGCGTGGCCGCGGACCGAGCGCGAATTGTCATAACCCGCAGCAAGCCCAAACTGCGCTCCGTACCGGACATCGTCCGGCACTTCAACACCAATTTGGACCTCAACACCTCTTTCTCGCCATGATGCGCATCCTCGAGGCGTGAACCGTGTTGTGTGTCGCGTGTGTGTCGGCGCGTGTCGGTGCGTGTCGGTGTGTGTCGGCGTGTCGGTGTCGGTGTGTATCTTGCGGCAAGTGTGTGTGCATGTGTGTATGTATAAACTTTGCCACTGCGTCCCCAGTCCCGGATGCAGCAGGCCACACTGAGCGCGTTTGTGTGCACCAAAGATCCGCAGCCACCATCGCCGCCCCAGACGACGGACCACGCCAAGGCGGTCTGCTGGTCGCTCTGCTACGTCCGTCGACTCGTGCGGTCGCACATCCCCGACGACCCGCTTCTTCGCACGCTGTATGCGGGGCAGGCCGTGCGTCCGGATGGCAAACGGTACCCCACGGCGCAGGCATTGGCGGAGGTGCGCTGGAAGGAGGAGGATGCGGGCTCCAAGCACGGTGACGGCTCCAACCTCACCTTTCTGGAGGTGCTGCGCGTCTACGGCCCCGAGGCCTTTGACAACGAGGTCGTGTGGTCCACCAAGGGTCCGCGCTGGGAGGTGCAGCCGCTTGCAAACGCCAAGGAGGTCGCGCTCATTGCCAAGCACGGCGGCCCGGTGCGCAACCTCGCTCCCGACGCGCCCATCAAGCAGACCTTCAACCGCCAAAAGGGCGGCAAGAACTTGAAGAACTGGTACGATTCTCTGCACGGCGCGTTCTCGACCAAACGGTGGAAGTTGTTCCAGTCGGAGCTGCTCAAGCACATTGCCGAGTTTGGGACGGCCTATGTCGAAAGTGTGTTCGTCGCCAAGAACATGTACCGCCTTGGTAACATTGTAGTAACGGTGCGCGGGGGCATTTTCATCGACGGACATCCCGAGCGCCACGCGTGGTTGAATGCGCAGCCGGGGTGGACATGGAAAGCCACGCAGTCGGCAGAGTACCTCGCAAAGAGTAGCAAGCAATCTTTGGATTGGTGGGAGTCCGTGACCGATGCGGAGAAGGCCGAGATCACGCGCAAGCGTATGGAGACCAGGAACGCCAAGACCGATGCGGAGAAGGCAGAGACAAAGCGCAAGCTCAAGGAGACGATAGACGCCAAGACCGATGCGGAGAAGGCAGAGACCAAGCGCAAGCGGAAGGCGACAAAGGCTACCGACGCGTCCAAGGCCAAGCGGAGCAAGATTACCACGGACCGGCATACAACCGAGCGGCGCGCCGAGCTGGAGCGCGCGCGTCTGATTGTTGTACCGTTTGAAAAAAGCAGGAAGCGCCGTGTGGAGATGCGCGCGGCGTCCACCGACTTTTCGGGCTTGAAGGGCAACGCGGTGCTTTACATGGTCTCAGAGGACGGGTTGACGATTAGGCGCGTCCAACCAGATGGCACCATGCGCAAGTGTAAAATTGTGGGCCCCGTCGTCGACCCGGCGCCGTCCGACGCATTCGATACGGATTCTGACTGACTGGTTGTGTTTGTGTTGTGACCACCGTCTACATATATGCGGTGTCGTGTACGAAGAAAGAAGATCCCATTAAAATACACTCGTCCCCTAGGAATCACCCAAAATGAGCAAGTATGATCGCGTACTACACCCAGTAGTGAGCAACCAAACGCCAGCACAAAACCCCCAAACCGGAGAGGAGGCGCGTCGAGAAACGCCCCGCTCCGAAAGAGGCCGCACATCGTGGCTCGATACTGATGAGGAGCGCGCCTCGGCCGCATCCACAATCAGCTGGGTGTTTCTCACATCCATGTTCGTAGCAGTTCTGTCGGGCGTGTTCACACTCATGGTTGCTCCAAAAGAGGACGTGAATTTTGAAGGACTCAAGGCGCGCTTGCAGGAGCCTGCGCACAATGTCACTTGCCTACGTGTTGCTCGCCGTGCCGATTACGCGGTGGTCTTTTTGGGACTAGGCTCGCCGTCGCAGTACTTAAAACTGCTGCTGCGATTGGATCAAACGCGCGGAGGCAACGCCTCAACCGAGCCCTTGATGACTGTATTCTCCGAACGCATGCACAAATCGACCACGATGCACTGCCATCCGTTTGATCCACCAAGAACCTATGAGGCGGTGTGTTCTGATGTTGCAATGGTGTTCAAGGGAAGTCGGAGTCAGCGCTTTATAACCACGAAATTTACATTTGAAAACGACCACGTCGAGTACAGCTACAAGAATCGAGCGGCCCTCTTGAACCTCGATGGAAATTTCTTTCTGAAGTCCGGAACGACCTACTGGTTGACGTCGACGCATCTCTGCTTTGAAGACATTGAAAATGACGACAATGCAAACCCCGCGGTCGCGTCCGAGGACGCACTTCCCGCACTTCCCGTACTTCCCGTGCACTTGCACACCGACGGAACGCTGCGTTCCAACGTGGACGATCTCCAGCACTTCAAATCAGACTTGCCAGTCGCAGTGGCAAGCCAAAGGCCAGATTGCTCAGAATTCTTTGACGCTGGAGTGCGGCTCTTTCCAGTCGACGCCGCGAGCGAACGGATTTCCTGGCTCTCACTGAGCGACACATTCTTGTACGAGTATGGCAATCCCGTGCTTCGCAAGCGACGTGAGGTGGTTGAGATTGGCAAAAAATGCGCCGACGTGCGTCCAGACGTGGCGCACGTAAACGATCTGTACAGGCTCGACTGTGCCATCATCGACCCCGCGTGGTGCCAAGAAAGTCCATCCATGCCCTTTCGGCGCCTCGCAACCTCACGCATGCGACTCGACCTGTGGCGCGACGAGAGTGGCGGAATTTTGATCGCAGAAGAAAATGGTGCACTGGCACGCATTCCCTTTTTGGTGAGCTACAATGAAGGTCTATGGCTAGCTTTGGCAAGGCTACTCATTATGCTTCTCACAGCGGCCGTCGTTTTTGTGCGCGGAAGCCAGAATGCATCGTCGAGTCGCTACATGTTTTCGCACGTGCTCGACACAATTCTCTGTCGCGACGTGCGATTCGAATCCCATCAAGCCCCTCAAGATCCCGTCAATCTGCGCTGGGCCATGCAGCACAACATGTCCGAGATTATCGTCGATGCCTCTATCACCTCAGTCGCGCTCCTTTCCAGGATAATGGTCTACGCATACAGCGTGCAGCCACTCATCTCGGACCAGTTGACCCACGTGGTCGTATTTGAGGCCATCGGCATTGCGGCATCAACTGCTCACTTCACGCTGCGCTACGCCGTCCTCAAATGGGACCTCGCGCACGAGGCGCCCCTGACCAAGCTCGGTGGGCCCATGTCAATTTGTGACGTGGCGTCTGCTGTGCTCTTTGCGTTTGCCGAGACGCCGCTACTGTCCAACGACGAGGGAAGGTTCCCGGCGATTGGAAGGCTGTTGATTGGCATTTTGACGAGCATATCGGTTTTGACGCGATGCTGGTTTGCATCGTCAATGTGCGCGGTGCTCGCAAACACAGTCACAAATGACAAGTTGGCCTACTCAGATCTAAAAGGCTATCAGTCAGTTCTGTGGACCGGTTCGTTTCTCTGGGCGGTGCAGTCGGGAGTTGCATGCTCGAATTTGTGCGCCGTCTTCATAGGCCCGGCGACCTATGCGCTCGTTCGGTCCACCGTTGGTGACGCGCCTCTGATTATCCCCTACTGTCTGTTCTTTGGCCTCTTGTGTGCCGGATTGCCGACCATCACCAAGGTGGCGCTGCGCACGCTGGAGCACGAGTGTGGCAACGAAACGAGTCGCAAGCGGGAGTAACTGGGTGGGTTTTTTTGTGTTTGTGTGTTTGGTTTGGAAACAACGACTTGGCGTCTTTAAATGAAGCGGTTCTTGCGGGGGGTGCCGTGTGTGTGTGTGCGCTGTGCAAACGGGGGGGGCGGCGATGCGTCTGCGACGTTGCTTAAAATCGCTACAAATATAAAGCGACACGCACAGTGACACACGTTTAATCTTTCCATCTAACTGAAAAGTATACGCGTGGCATCGTTAATCGCGTGTGCTCAGCCATCGAGACTTTCCGCACCCTTCCATCCCTTGGCGTCGCGCTCTCGCGCGTCACGATGTCCGAGCAATGGACCCCGCTCACCATCCGTAAGTTGGCAGGGGCAGAAGCGGTTCGCAGTTCACCATTTTGACTTTCGCGCTTGGCAGGGGCCGAAGCGCATCGTAGTTCGCCGTTTTGACTTTCGCGCTGCTTTTACGCCGAAAGCACAAGAACGCCCCCATGAGGGCACAGCAGCAGCAAATAAAGACGCCGGAAATTACCAGCACAGCTACAATCGCCGAGTTTGAGTCATTGGCCCCATTGCTCAGTGCCACCTCGCTGTCGAACACTGGTTCGTTGCACGATTCGAGTGTGCTGTTCGACTCAATCGCTAGGTCTGGCCACTCCTCGATAATCTTGTTCATGTTTTCCTCTCGCACGCTCGCACTGAACTGGATGACGATACTAAGAACGCCAAATTCGTTGCACTGCACTTCTTGTCCGGACGACTGTTCTGCCAGTGCGCGCATGGTTGGGACCGTTGCGATTTCTCCTGAAGATTCCTCTCGATAAAGTCCGGCCTTAATGCTGGCAAGCAGCACGAATGTGCTATTTGTATAGAGCTCGATGTGGTACCGTATACGCCTTTCGACTGCATTCATTATGTATAAGTCGAGCAGACGCACGACGTCCGCGGCCACTTGACCCTTAGCTGTGAACTCCTGAGTCACCGTCGTCTTCACGTACTCTTTCAGTGGAGACGTTGGTGGCAACGGCGGCGACATGGGAGGCGAAGGCGGTGACGGCGGCGTCGCAGGCGGCGAAGGTGAAGACGGTGGTGGAGGTGCTGATGGCGGCAGTAGCGGCGGCGGTGGATGGGCGTTCACTTCGTTGTTAGGCGACGGGTTCAGTATAGAAGCGCCGGTGGTGGTCATCGCAACCGATCCTCGTTTTGGCCACACGAAGAGAAGGTCCTGTCCGTCTTTTTGTTCTGACAGCGCGCGGCCGATGTCGACCTCGGAGTAGTCGGTCGGAACCCACAAGTGCAACCAGAAAGGGCAGTATGCACCCACACCTTCCTGTCTGACGCTGAGTGTGTCTCCTATGATTACCTGGGTACCACTGGTGCCCGGAACGACGTTCTTGCATTTCTGAAGGTACGCTGGCAAGTAAGGGTCGTAGGGCGGAGAGGTCGTCGCGTAGTCTCGTTGGAGCTGCGTACGAGACCACCGCACCTGGTAGCGATCTGCAGCGATGGGAACTTCTGCACCGTCGCGTGGAGGGGGTGCGTTGCTGAGCTGCGCTCTGCCAGTGGACCACACGCCATGAATCATTAGTTCCACCATAACCGGGACAATGTTTGGTGCAAACTCAAAGCTGTGCCACGACCCCAACGAGTTGACGCCCTTGAAGCGCGTTCTGACGAAGCCATTATCGGGATCGTGTAAACTGGTGGAGTTGGCGTCGGTCGTGTATCCGACCGCATCAACACTGCCTCCCAAGTCAGAAGCCGTGCCGTTATCTGCTAACCGGCGCCGGAAACTGCTGCTGAAGTCGTCGCCGTATGTGAGATCGGGGGGGCAGTGACTATTTTCGTGAAGCAAGACGTGCCACTGCGAGCGCGTTCGGTCGTCTCTGCATCGCCCCTGAGTCTCCGGACGCTGGTCCACCGTCTCGACGAGGTCGAGTGGCTTGCCGTTCTCTGGGCCTATTTTGTCGTATGGCGCGTCCCGGAACATGGAAAACACCAAAACGCCAATGTCGAAGCTGTTCACAGCGCCGTCGCCGTGCCTCATCGTTGTCGCGCTGGCGTCAAACGAAGCCGGACCACACGCGATTCCAAAGAGGTTCTGTGTGGTCTTGTTGACGTAGACGGCAGAAACGTTCCTGTAGTTCACCTCGTCAGCCTCCATGTCCCAGTTGATGGCAGGAGATGAGCTATCGCCGGTGAACGTGCCGGGTCCGGCAATGTCGAGGCACGACATGTAGTGCGAACCAAGCACGCTGCATGCAAACGACGCTTCCGAGTTCGAATACGAGTCCTCGGAGATCGAAAGGCGATGAAACACCTCCATTGCACGAAACTCTGCGACTAGTGTTCCATCACCGCCGTGCTCGTATTCGTCTTGGTAGGACGTCGCACTCGAGGCTCTCAGGAAATCGAGCGTGCAAGGTCCGAGCGGAGGCTGGGGTGGTGGTGACGGTGGTGGAGACGGCCTGATTTGCGCGAGGGTGGGGGTGAGGGTGAGGGTGAGGGTGAGGGTGAGGGTGAGGGTGAGGGTGAGGATTGGGCGTGGGCTTGGGGTTCGACTGTCGATGAGCGTACGGAGGAGACGGCGGCGGTGGCGACGGCGGAGGCGACGGAGGTGGTGGTGACGGTGGAGGAGGCGACGGTGGTGGTGGCGACGGTGGGGGGCTTGGGGGCGGCGACGGTGGTGGCGAGGGCGGTGGCGGCGAGGGAGGAGGCGAGAACGCGTCAAAGCACCGTTTGGGTTCGGTCAAAACGATCGAGCTCTTGTCTCCGAGTATAGGCGAGAAAGTCGTTTGGAATCCCTCTCCGTCGCCCGAAGCCTTGCGATCGACTCCGAATGGTGCCATACTCGACCCCGACCAGACCGCGTAGGCGCCCGGCATTTGAACGTTGCCCGCAGTGGCCAAGTTGGTACTGACCGCGGTCGTGATTGCAACAAAGTACGACGCGTCGCCCGTGTAATTGAAAGGTTGCAGTTGCGCCTCCCACATGCTACTGGCGTGGTCGTAAGTCGACTTGATGACCGCGGAGCGTGTATTCTTCCCCAATGCTTCCGAGTAGGCATAGACGTTGTCGTCGGTGGCGTCGGCGTCCTCGATCTGGACGTCGTTGCTCGTCACGATCAAATCGGCGCCCTTGACTGAGATGGTGCGAGCTGTTATCTGAACGCCCTTGGTGACGTTGAACAGGTAGTTGTCGTCGGTGTTGTCCACGTTGTTGTCCCCGACGATCAGAATGTCGTAGTGGAGTTCGATGTTGCTCGAGGCAATCCTCGTCGTGGGGGGTTTCTGCTTGTCGTTCTCGTACACGCGCGCGCGTACGAGTGCATCTGGGCGGTGGCCCAGGGCGTCTGCGGACGCCACGCAGTCGATCTCGGGCTCGATAAAGACGGCGTTACCTGCGACTGCGCGCAGGACGTGCGTTGCGTCCGCCGTTCCAACTTCGGGAACGCGCACGTGCGCGCGGTAGTCGAGGCCGGTGCTTTGATAGCTTCCAGGAGCGTTCGAAGGCAAGACCGCGTTAAGTCCCGGATTGTACTGAGCCCTCGTGAAGTTGCATCCCAAATGCTCCCCGTTGTCTTGATCTTCCAACGGGTCGAGGAGGTAGGCCCCCGCACTGTTGGCCGACGACGTGTAAGTCCCTCGCAACACAATCATGGACATCACGGCGGTCGAATCGGCCGGAGAAAGCTGACAGTCTCCGTTGGTGTCTCCGCGAACCTTGTGATTCTCGTTTTCGCACGGCCTGCAACAGGATGCTTCTTGGCACCCGTCGGCAGTGAGCAACTGCCTTCCGCCATTCGCGTGCGTCGGTCGTCGCGGAGACGGGCCAATGTATTCCTTGTACCACCCCGCCCTTCCGGCGAGACGGCGGCGGGGGGGCAGACCGTTAAAAAAGAATGCACTGCCTGCGGTCGCGTCAATGCCGGAAACTTTGTGGTAGTCGTTACCGCTGGAAGCAGATGCGTATGCAATCTGCTCGCCGATTTCCACGGTAATGTAGCCGACGTCTCCAATCGAAACGCTGCTCATGGAACTTTCCGAACACGTAAAGTATCCCAACTCGACTGCGCCCGACTGTGGGATGGCGCCCTGCATAGTGGCGACTACCGCGATCACGCGGTTTGGACGATGCTGGTTGTCATAGTTCGTGTTCACTTCCACCGTCCACCACGGGCTTCGTCCGGATGGAGTGTAGACGAAGCCGTTCGAGTCCATGCTCCCGGGAAGCACGATGCTGAACCCCGTCGATTGCAAATACGGATGCCCACTCTTCCTGGGTCGCACGTTGATGTAAAGTTTGAAGTCTCCACTTCCCGAGTAGTAAAAAGGGGATTTCTCTTCTTCGCCCGCAGGAGAACTCGCAAGTCGTGGACTCGTTCCGATGTCGACGTCTTGCTCGCTCGCCTTCAAGTTTGCCCACAGATGGTACCCGTCGGATGAATCGCCGTAGGGCGGAGAAGCGCCATCGAAGACCGTAGGTCGTCCGTTGCTGCCACCGGTAGTGACGAGAGTGTCCGGGTCGGCACAGACGAACGACTGCACCCTCACGGGGTTGTGGTAGTTGTCGTGTAGATTCAGGTCACCCGCGTCCGTGACGCTTATTATGCTCGGTGACCCCGCCCAGTACGACACGATGTCTGTAGCCGCAAACCAGTGTCCTTCGACGCTCTGGAACGTCGCCGTGAGTGTCTGACCGCCTGCGGTTCGGGTGTACTTCAGATGGAAGTATGGGGTCGTCCAGGTCCCGCCATTGCCACTCGTCTCGTTTTGCACGCGATTCAGCGTGCAACTGCCGGCGGGATTGGTGGAGCCGCAAGTTGGTGCCAGGGAAGTCGAACCCACCGTTTCCGCGTGTGTGCCGTGTGAGGACACGCTTCGCCACTGCGACTCGTCGTAGATGTAGGAATGTTCACTCTTGCTGTACGCCGTGTCGTCGAGAGTGAGGGTGAAGTGTGTTATCGTCACGCCAGAAGAATCCCAACCACTCCAGCTTTCCCACTCAGTGGGCAGTTGTCCGAAATTGGCATTCCCCGAAACCGGAGATGCTTCGTTTTCGGCCTTGATAATTCTTCCGTTGATGACTGCCACGCTCGCATCGGTCGACGCGTATGTCATGTAGTTCGTAAGGGATTGGCCGGTGCGCTTCCCGCCCGTGAGCGTCCCGTAGGTGCTCAGCCGGAACCTCTCAAATCCGGCACCGCAGGGCAGTCGCACCATAGTTGCAGCAGATTCTATGATGTGCTCTCCGCTGCCGGCTGGGTACATGCTCGCCTTTGTGACCACCGACTCGAGTCGCACGATGCGCGCGACGTCGGTCCCCACAAACGTAAACGCACCGAGCGTGACATTGACGTGGATCCTGACCTCTGCGCAAGCGGTTCCTTCAACCACTGTCAACTCGTTGGTGTCCTGGTCAACGGTTGCGCAGCGCTCGTCGTCCGCGTAGTATACAATTTGCGTGACGACGTCACCGCCGACAATAACGTCTGGCGCGGAATTCATGTCGACGGTGGAGCCATCGTCGAAGAAGACGATCAACTGGAAGCCGGACGTCGAAACCGTGTACACATTTCGAAACGGTGCGAAGGATGCGCCGTCTTTCGTGGGCGTTAGGTCCAGATCCGGGCTGTTGTTCACGTTGGTGCTGATGTTGAGACGGATTGCGGTCGGGTCGGGCATTTGCACGTTGACCTTGGGGAACCCCTGGTGCACGACTGTGCCACACCGCTCGAAGTCCACCACCAGCGTGTTTTCGACGCACTCCGACGTGGCGGTTTTGCTCACCGAGACCATGTACCGGTTGGTGCCGACGTTGCCGAGTTTCAGATCGGGCACCTGGTTGTCCTCGCCGCCACTCGCCGTGATGACGAGGTTGGGGGTGGTTTTTGTGATCTTCATGTCTCTGTACAGCAACTCCTCCGAAGTGCCATCGTCGTAGAACACTGTCGCAAAGATGTAGCCGTAGTGACTGTAAGAGGTACCCGCCGGCTTTTGGGTGAACACCTGCTTGACGACGACGCCGACGGTTGTAATATCGTCGAATTCGACGCGGTTCGTGGTTGGTCCAGAGGACGTCATTTGATAAGTCACCAGGTTTCCCGAAACGTGCGTGCCGACGTCGGTGATCACCTGTGCCACAACATCCGTGACTTGGGCGACCGGTGCGTTCTCGTCCACCTGCAGCGTGGTGGATACGGCCCCGTATTCGCCGTGAAGCTTGATCTGAACAAATCCATTGCCGATGCCGCGGACGAGATGCTGAACGTACTCCTGGCTGCCAGGCATGACATTCACGAACTTTGCGATGCCGTCGGTGGTACCGCCCAGTAGTGGGTTGTGGAGCGTCAGTGCGCTTGCCCAGCTCGTCACGTCGAGACCGTCGGCGTATACGGTCACCGTCGTCGTCTGGTACGCCGTCTGGCCGTCGGACCATCCACCGGCGCAATCACTCGGTGCTTCTAAAATGCGCTTGAGGCGGTTGTTGCTCAGCTCGATCGTCAGGTTGGTCGGGGAGACGATGCGGAAGTCTGCCGTGCCATTGCAGTGCGAATCGATCTGCGCAGCGCACGTCTTCGGCCCCGACGCGCTTCCCGACGCGCTTCCCGACGCGCTTCCACGAATCCGAGAGTTTGAGCTATCGCTTCCCAAGGCTATGTTGACGCGCACGGAGCACGCGGTGGCTGGAGACGGCGATTGCAAGGCCGACGAATCGTAGTTGTCTCCCAAAACGGACGTGCACGCGTGCCACGCTGCGGCGGCGCCGTCCGAATAATAAGAGTCGTGCCTGGCGTGGTCGTCCGAAAACGCCTGTGCGTACAACATCTTGTCGTTCACGACACTGAGCCTGAAGTCAACGTCCCAGTCGTCTTTCCCGTCGATCGCGCGGCTATTGAAGATGTGGCCGTGGTACTGCGCAGACTCGGCCATGGGTTCGTAGTTGAACAGAGCAAAGCGGTCGGTTCCGACCGCAGGCGTCGTTCTGATGTGCATGCACTTGTCGTCGATGCTGCAGTCGGACCCGCCGCCATAAATTCCGTTGTCCGTGCGCGCGTCGAAGATGGTCCCCCAAATGTCCGCAGCCGTGTTCATTACCGTGCCTGATTTGTTGTGCCCGCCGGCCACCTGCATGGGGGCGTTTCCGTCATTGACGCAGCCAACGAAGTTCATCTTCAGTCCCGTGTCGACGAACTCGTCGTTGTTCGGATTTGCCCCTGCCAGGTACCTAAACTTGAGAGTGCTGAAGCGAAAGAAGCCGTTCGACCACAAGTGGTCATCATCACGGCTGCTCGAGGTCTGACCAGACACGTCGCTGGTTATGAGGGTCAGCTCGCCATCGCCTGCAGCACACGAAGCAGTTGGCGCGTTTGCCAACGGAAAGAGCTTTCCGTAGTCGTTGCTGACGAAGCTTATCTTCGTGCAGTCGTACAGTATTCTGATTGTGAACGTTTTCATCTTGTTCGACGTGTACGTGGCCGTGTTCCACACGTGCACGTTGAACGTTTCGTCGGGGTACAGCGGGTAAGTCGGACCCGTCACCAGGCCCGGCTGTTGGGGTTCCACGGGGGCCCCGAGGTCGTCCCACGGGACGCTAAATGGACTCGTGAGCGGTGGGGGGTCACCGTGCGGAGAGTAGATGAGCGGGCGCAAGGATTGGTGCCACCAAGCAGGCTTCACCGCCAAGGTCAGGTGGTTAAGCGAGGAAGCGCTGCCGCCAACCTCGTACTCCTCTTCGTCGTCTTGGCCAGACTTCGCGGTGAGTTTCAGACCGCCAGAGAAAGTGTTCGAATTGCTAAACTTCGATTCGTTGGCTTCGCCACGGCAAGCGTAGATCCACGAGTTTTCTTGACGAATGCCGTGGCCGTCTCCGGCGGTGGTGCAGCCCAAACCGACCAACGTGTTTTGGTCTACCCAGCCATTGGCCATGTCGAGCTCGAACGCGTTGTTCGCACTCCGGGTGAAGTAGGGCGACCCAAACTCGTCCGTCACCTTGTAGTAGACCCAGAATATCCGTTTCTCCACGTACACCGTCGGAGTGCGAAGGAACGAAACCACGGTTTTCGGGTCCATCGCAAATCGCTTAGTCTGGGTGAGGCTGGTCGTCAGCAGGGAACCACACGCCGTGGTTCCACACTTGCGCCACAAATAGGGCCCAACGTACGTACTGAGACTGGCATCTTGCTGTCCAGTCCTGTGGAATAGCCCTTTGAAGGGCGCGGTGTACCTTGTCCCGTGGGTATGCACCCGTCCCAAGATTGTCTCCTGGACCGGGCTCTGGTCGGTATTGTCCGGAGCGTACAATGACCACGCGAACTGGTTCGCGGCTCCGTGCGGGTTTCTGAAAACGACGGGCACGTTGGCGGTCGATTGGGCCGGGTCGCACGCGGTGGGTATCAGGGGCGGTGGCGAGGGCGGTGGCGGCGACGGCGGCGGCGACGGCGGCGGCGACGGCGGCGGCGACGGCGGCGGCGACGGCGGCGGAGGCGACGG
>MDTF01006146.1_pt1 | contig 16100 bp, 16 predicted proteins | sample 811191 | NCBI WGS metagenome assembly MDTF01 (sample SAMN05326649, study PRJNA326480) | marine metagenome | isolation source: seawater | place: Southern Ocean | collected 2011 | reverse complement strand
GCTAGCATTTCAAAATGGAAAAATAAATTTACTCAAAGCAGAAAGTATTGCTGATTTAATTTCAGCTGAAACTGAAATCCAAAGGCAACAAGCAATAAAAATAATGAATGGAAAATCTTCGGTCAAATTTAATGAGTTAAGAGCAAAACTTCTAAAAGTTTTATCACATATTGAAGCCAAAATAGATTTTCCAGATGAGGACCTACCAGAAGATATTTTAAAAAATATTAAAAAAGATTCTAACGATGTTTTTAAAGATATAAAAAAAATTTTAGAGGACCAAAGAGTTGGAGAAAGAATCAGAGAAGGTTTTAAAATTGCAATTATAGGGCCAACTAATGCTGGTAAATCAAGTTTGTTAAATCATCTTTCAAATCGAGATGTTGCAATTGTATCGGAAATAGCTGGAACTACTAGAGATGTAATCGAAACACATTTAAATATTGATGGCTATCCTGTAGTAGTTTTTGATACTGCAGGAATTAGAGAATCTAAAAATGAAATAGAAAAAAAAGGAATAAAATTAGCACTAGATAAAGCTCAGCAAGCAGATCTGAAGCTTATCGTAATAGACGCTAAAAGCCCATATTTCAAAGGTGTTCTGGAGGATTTAATGGATGAAAACTCAATTCTTGTTATTAATAAATCGGATCTTTTAAAAGAAGATCTAAATTCTGAAATTAAAAATCTCAATCATGTTTTAATTTCTGTAAAAGACAATCTCAACGTAGAGGGTTTAATTTTAAAAATAAAAAATAAATTGAAAAATAAATTTATTACTAGTGATGATATTTTAATTACCCGTGAAAGACACAGACAACATCTTGAACAATGTTTAGGATATTTAAAAAATTTTGAAGAAAAAAACCAAGCAGAGGATTTTGATAAAGCAGCAGAAGACCTCCGGTTAGCCACAAGACATCTTGGAATGATTGTTGGAAAAGTTGATGTCGAAGAAATATTAGGCAGCATTTTTAATGATTTCTGTATTGGAAAATAAATATTAGGCAGCATTTTTAATGATTTCTGTATTGGAAAATAAATATCATTATATTTTTAAGACTGTTTTGCTTAAATAAGCTATTAATATCAACAAATATTATTTTATCTATATAACTTATTTTATCAGTGTTTTCGACCCATTTTGGACAGTTATCGTTGATAAATATGAGTTATTCACAATAATTTTAACTATTTTTGATAATATTTTATAATTAAATTAGCAATTAAACCTCTCTATTATTTTCTACTCTCAGCTTGTAAAAATTTTGATGAGTTATAAATTTAAGTTATGAAAAATAATTTGTCATTTGAAGTAGTTGTAATTGGAGGAGGTCATGCAGGTTGCGAAGCCGCGGCAGCTTCTGCACGTCTCGGAGTTAACACCGCTCTATTCACACATAAGATTGAAACGATAGGAGAGATGTCTTGCAACCCAGCTATAGGTGGTCTCGGTAAGGGTCACCTTGTCAGAGAGATAGATGCCTTAGATGGTGTGATGGGAGAGGTCGCAGATAATTCTGGTATTCAATTTAGATTGTTAAATCGCAGTAGGGGGCCTGCTGTTCAAGGACCTCGAACTCAATCTGATAGATCATTATATAGAAAATATATGCAACAAAAACTACTAAACTACTGTAATTTAAAGATTTTTGCAGATCCTGTAATAAAGTTTATTTTTGTAAAAAACGTTATAACTGGTTTTGAAACAAAGTCTGGTAAAAAAGTATCATGTGGTAAGTTAATCTTAACAACGGGGACTTTTTTAAATGGTTTAATTCATATAGGTAATGAGAAAACCCCTGCTGGAAGATTTGATGAGAAGCCCTCAACAGGTTTAAGTGAACAACTTGAAAAGTATGACTTCAAAGTGGGAAGACTAAAGACAGGAACACCACCAAGGTTAGACTCAAGAACAATTAATTATGAAAATTTGGAAGAACAGTTTGCAGACGATGAACCTTATTTTTTTTCTTTTTTAACCAAAAAAAATCTGAATAAACAAGTTTCATGTCGCATAACTTATACTAACGAAAAAGTTCATAAAATAATTCAAAAGAATTTAAAAAGAAGCGCCATGTACTCCGGAAGCATTCAGGGTGTTGGACCAAGATATTGTCCATCAATAGAGGATAAGATAGTTAAGTTTGCTGATAAGGACCGACATCAGATATATTTAGAGCCTGAGGGGTTAAATGATTATACAATATACCCAAACGGCATATCAACCTCGCTTCCTAAGGAAGTACAACAAGAAATATGTAACAATATTAATGGTTTAGAAAGTGTTAAGATAATTAGACCAGGTTATGCAATAGAATATGATTATATAGACCCAAGAGAGTTATTTTTAACCCTTGAAACAAAAAAAATAAAAAACCTTTACCTTGCAGGACAGATTAATGGAACCACTGGTTATGAAGAGGCTGCAGCACAAGGTTTAATAGCTGGAATTAATGCTGCTTTATCCTTTAAGAAAGAGGAACCTTTTATTTTAGATAGATCAGATGCCTACATTGGAGTTATGATAGATGATTTAGTAACGAAAGGTGTCGCTGAACCTTACAGAATGTTTACCTCAAGAGCTGAATACAGGTTAAGTTTAAGAGCAGATAATGCGGACCAACGATTAACAAACAAGGGAATTGCTATTGGTCTAATATCTAAAGATCGAGAAAAACTATTCAAAGATAAAGAATTGAAAATCAAATTGATATCCAAAAAAATGCTAGAATCATCTATAACACCAACCAAAATCGATAAATTCAATATAAAAATTGCTAAAGATGGTGTATTAAGAAGATCTAATGAAATATTAACCCAAAAAGGAGTTGATATGAAAAAAATAAGAGAAATATGGCCCGATATACCTTTTTTTGATAAAAAAATAGATGAACAAATAGAAATTAATGCTCATTATAGGGGCTACCTTAAAAAACAAAAAGCTGATATTTTAGCTTTTAAAAGAGACGAAAATCTGATTATTCCTGATAGAGTTAACTATGATGATCTTTCAGGTCTCTCAAACGAGGTTAAAGCTAAATTTAAGCAAATAAAACCAAAAACTATGGGACAAGCACTTAGAATTGATGGAATAACGCCGGCTGCTGTATATATCTTGTTGTCACATGTAAAAAGAAGGTCTATTAAGCTTATAGCTTAATGGAAGAATTTTTACAAAAATATTCACTACTAAAAGATTATAATGTTCCACGTGAAACATTTGTAGAATTTGAGATCTTCATCACTATGCTCCAAAAGAGAAATAAGGAAATTAACATTATTAGCAGAGAAACTGCAAAAAATGATGTAATTAGAATACGCCATATAGTAGATTCAGCACAAATCATTGAATTCATTGATTTAAATAGCAATATAATTACAGATATAGGTTCAGGTGGAGGTATGCCCGGAATAATAATATCGATTATGCTTAAAAATATGAAACACTTAGCAAAAATTCACTTATACGAAAAAAGTCACCATAAAAGTGCGTTTTTAAGGAATGTATCAAGAGATTTAAAAATAAATACTGAAATCAGGCAAGAAAATATTTTTGAGGAACAAAATTTAGAGACAGGTACAATAATGGTAAGAGCTTTTAAACCCTTGCCGATAGTTTTAGATTTAGTTTATAAAAATTTTAATAGTTATAAAAATTTAATTTTATTTATGGGAAAAAATGGAGAAAAGATTTTAGAAGGAACTTTAAAAGATTGGGATTTTGATTTTGAAAAGAAAAAAAGTATCACAAGCGAGGATTCATTTTTGTTAAATATAAAAAATATTAAAAAAAAGAATAGAAATTAGAATGCAGATTATTTCAGTAATAAATCAAAAGGGTGGGGTAGGAAAAACAACTACAGTAATTAATCTTGCAGCAGGCTTAGTACAACAAGAAAAGAAAGTTTTGGTAATAGATTTAGATCCACAAGGAAATGCAACTACTGGACTTGGTTTATCTAATTTAGAAAATTCAAGTGAAACAATCTATGGAGTTCTGAATGGAACAAAAGCTATTTCTGATGTGATTAAGAAAACAGACTATAAAAACTTGGATATAGTAAGCTCAAATGTAGATTTATCTGGACTAGAAATAGAAACGGCTGGAGATAGCGAAAGAGCCTTCATACTAAAGGGTAAATTAACTGCCTATTTAAATGATTCTAGAGGATCATATGATTATATACTCATAGACTGCCCTCCGTCATTGAGCCTTATAACTGTCATGGCGCTAGTATCATCACATTCACTAGTTGTGCCGTTACAGACAGAATTTTTCGCTTTAGAGGGTCTCACTCAACTAATGAAAACAATTGAAAGGATAAAAGTAAGTTTAAACCCTGAATTACAAATAAGAGGTATCCTATTAACGATGTACGATAAAAGAAATAAACTTTCTGCGCAAGTAGAAAAAGAAGCAAGAGATTATTTTAGTGATAAAGTTTATCAGACAGTCATACCAAGAAATGTAAGACTGTCAGAGGCCCCCTCACATGGAATGCCAGTTTTAATTTATGATAGATCTTGTCTTGGCAGTAAATCTTATTTTAGTTTTACAGATGAATTTATTAATCAAGATCAAAAAATAGGTAGCAGATTGTAATGGACTCTAATAAAATAAAAAAAGGTTTAGGTCGCGGGTTATCATCATTAATAGGTGAAACAAAAATAGAAATAAATATTAATAAACTACCTGTCAGCGATCTACTCAGTAATAAATTTCAGCCAAGAAAAATATTTGATGAGGGCAATTTACAAGATTTGACAAATTCAATAAAAGAAAGGGGAATTATCCAACCGATTATAGTTAGAAAATCTACAGATAGGAATCACAAGTATGAAATAATTGCAGGTGAGAGAAGATGGTTAGCTGCACAAAAAGCAGGTTTGCACGAAGTGCCAGTAGTAATTATAGATGCTAATGATTTGAAATCTTTAGAGTTTGCCATTATAGAAAATGTTCAAAGACATGATTTAAATGCCATCGAAGAGGCGCGCGGCTACCGACGCCTGATAGAGGAATTTTCATATGATCAGGAAAAAGTAGCAAAATTTATAGGAAAAAGCAGAAGCCATATAACAAATTGCTTGAGATTACTAAACTTACCTGAGGAAGTCTTAAAATTAGTAGAGGATAAAAAATTATCACCAGGTCATGCTAAAATTTTAGTTGGGTTAGATAATATTTTATTTGTTGCGAAAAAAATAATAGAAAAAAAATTGTCAGTTAGACAGTCAGAAAACTTTGTTAAAATTTTTAAGATAAAAAAACAATCTTTTAAATTAATTAAAGATCCAAATTTGAGGGCCTTAGAATCATCAATCACAGAAAAAATTGGCTTAAATGTTTTAATTAAGAATAAAAAAAATAATACAGGATCCTTGGTAGTGGAGTATAAGGATTTTGATCAACTAAATAAAATTATTGAAATAATTAAGTCTAACTATTAACTATTAATTGTTGATGCAGTTTCAATAATAAAGTCGAATAAAATAGTAATTGAATTGTTATTATGTTTTTTAATTAAGAGCTCAATTTCATTAATTTGATATATTAGTTTTTTGACATCTGTGAAAGACCAACTTTTTAATTGTTGTCTCACAACCTCTTTTTCCTTCCAAAATATAGGTGGTTTACTAGATAAAATTGCTGCATCCATGTTCTTGGTTATTTTAAATTCATTACTTAGTTTAGCCAGTCTCTTAGACTTCATTAAAAACGTTCTAATAATTAGTATGCAATCCTCCAATGTGTAATTATTTTCATTTAATATATTAATAGTTTTCTTTTTATTTTTTGATAAGCAAGAGTCAACCAATTCAGAGACATTATAATTTTCTGCCAAATTAGTTAATTTTAAGATATCTGCGAGATCAATTTTCTTTTTAATACCAATATAATTTTTTATTTTTTCAAGCTCATTTTCTAAATTTAACCTATCCCCTCTTGCTCTTTGAACTATTAGGTTAATTGCTTCTTGAGAAATAGGAACCTTGCTTGTTTTAAAAAAATTATTTGCAATACCCGATAAAGTCTGGCTACTGTCTTCATAAAAAGCTACACAGATTGTTTTTTTACTTTTTTCAAACAATGCTCTGATTTTAGATTTTTTTTCAAGAAGATTAGCATTTAATATTATAATTAAATCTTCAATATTTTTTTCTATTAATTCTTCTACAACATTTAATATTTTGTCAGTAACTCTATTTATTATAATTAACTTTTTGTTTTCAAAAAAAGATTTTGATAAAATATTATTAAAAAAACTATCCTTATTAACTAAGACTTCATTTTCATCAAAACTGTAAGTACTTTCTTTGTAATCTATCTGAAATTTGCTTTTAATGACGTCATTTTTATGTCCTTGGTTTTCACCATAAAATAAAAAAAAACTATCTTTTTTAGTGACTTTGTTTAATTCAAATGACTTAACAATCACACTTAAACCTCAGAAAGATAAAAAATTATACGTTCAATATTTTTATTAATTAACAAGTCTTCAATACCCTTTTCAAACTGACTTAAGTCAAACTTATTTGTATTTGTATTGTAGTTAAACTTTTCTTCAAAATTTTTACTTACATTTTGATTTTTATCATATGTGGTTTCAGTGTTAACGCTAACAATCATCTCATAACGAGCAGGGTTCCCCTTAGAATCTTTAGCAATTATATTAATTTGCTTTTGAGCATTTATTTTAAGGTAAATTGTTTTTTGGCTTTTTTGACTTGAAAAAACCTTTAATCTTTTTTTTACTTTAGAATTAATCTGACTGTCTTCTGATAAGGTTATATTTTTTAACTCAAAATCAAAATTTTTACTTGAATAGATGGGCGCATATCCACAACTTGTTAAAAATAAGAATGTTAGTAAACCTGTAATTATTTTTTTCATTCAATTATTAAGTTTATTAGTTTATTTTTGATATAAATACTTTTTTTAATATTTTTATTCTTAATAAATTTATTCAGAACATCATCTTCTTTTATTTTTTTAATCAATTGATCCTCAGTAATTTCTGATTCTGATTGTATTAGGCCTCTTTTTTTACCTTCAATTTGTACCACAATATCGAATTTTTCTTTTTCTAAAAATTTAAATTGTACAAGTGGCCATGTTGGACTAGATTTTTCATCTATTTCTTCCAAACACTCAAGAGCAAAATGTGGTATTATTGGCTGGAATAAGTTGAGTATTTTCTTATAATTATCAACTAATTCAAAATTATTTATGGGTTTTTCAATTTCTTTATTCAAAAAATTATAAGTTTCGTGAAAATTAGCAACAATTACATTGTAATGAAATTTTTCTAAATTTTTTGTAACTTTATGGATTAAGTCATTTGTAAATCTAGCCAATGATATTGAATCTTTACTTTCTTCTTTTAATTCAATTTTAACTATAATTTTTTTATGTAACAACCAGAATTTTTGAATGAACTTATATGAAGCAACCATCCCTTGTTCAGACCATTGAACATCTTTTTCTGGGGGACTGTCAGACAAAATAAAAAGCCTTACCGCATCAGCACCATAGTCTTTAATAATTTTTTGAGGATCTACAGTATTTTTTTTAGACTTGGACATGGATTCACTTGGACCCACTTTTACTTTAATTTTTGTTTTATCTTTTATATGAAAATTAATTCCATCAGTTGTTTCAATTTCATCTGGACTCAACCATTGATTATTATGATCCTTATAGGTTTCGTGACACACCATCCCTTGGGTAAATAATCCCTTAAATGGCTCTGGATTTAATTTTTTTTTTTTTACCATGCATTATTGCTCTCATAAAGAACCTTGAATATAAAAGATGAAGAATGGCATGTTCAACGCCACCAATATACTGATCTACAGGCATCCAGTAGGCTGCTTCTTCTAGATCAAAACCATTTAAAATATTATTACTAGAACAAAATCTCAAATAATACCAAGAAGAGTCTACAAATGTATCCAAAGTATCAGTTTCTCTTACACATTGTTCACCATCTATCTCTATTTTGCACCAATCTTTTTGATGATCTAGGGGATTGCCATTTGTATTTAGATTAATATCCTCAGGTAATCTCACAGGCAAATCTTTCAATGGAATTTTAACAATTTCATTTTTTTTGTTATATGCAATTGGAATCGGACACCCCCAATATCTTTGTCTAGACACACCCCAATCCTTTAACCTAAAATTAATTTTTTTCTTTCCTAATTTTCTCTCTTCCAAAATTTTAATAGCTTCTTGCACAGATTGTTCAGGTGCTTTTAAACCATTTAAAAACTTTGAATTAATAATTTTACCAGGTCCAGTGTAGGCTGAGCTATTTATATCAACAGCATCTTTTTTGTTTTCAGGTTCAACCACTGAAATAATTTTTAGTTTATATTTTTTTGCAAATTCAAAATCTCTTTGATCATGTGCTGGACAACCAAATACAGCACCAAAACCATAGTCCATCAATACAAAATTTGCAAAATATACAGGGACTCTAACTGAAGAATCTAAAGGATTAATAGCCAATAAATTTGATTTATAACCAAGCTTTTCAGCTTGAGCAATTGATTCTTCAGTTGTACCTGTTTTTGAACACTCTTCTTTAAATTTTAGAAACTGTTTATCTTTTTCATAAAATTTAGCTATAGGATGATCGATAGATACTGCCAAAAAAGAAAAGCCAAAAAGTGTATCGGGTCTAGTCGTAAAGCATTTAATATTTTCTACAGGAAGTGAACTTTCTATTTTAAAATCTACCTCACAGCCAAAAGATTTTCCTATCCAGTTTTTCTGCATAGTTTTTACTTTATTTGGCCAGCCATCAAGAGTTTTTAATCCTTCTAATAATTCATTTGAGAATTTTGAAATATTAAAAAACCATTGATTTAATTTTTTTCTCTCAACTTGAGCTCCTGACCGCCATCCTTTACCATCAATAACTTGTTCGTTGGCAAGAACAGTTTGATCAACAGGGTCCCAATTTACATAGTTTTCTTTTCTATAAACCAATCCTTTGTCATATAATTCTAAAAAAAAAGCTTGCTGATGCTTGTAGTAGTCAGGTGAACAAGTGGATATCTCTTTATCCCAATCAATAGAGAGGCCCAATTGCTTTAATTGACCTTTCATCGTTTTTATATTTTTTTGAGTCCAGTCTTTTGGATTTAAGTTATTTTGCTTAGCAGCATTTTCAGCTGGCATACCAAAAGAGTCCCAACCCATAGGATGTAATACATTATACCCTTGCATCATTTTAAAACGTGCTAGTACATCACCTATTGTGTAATTTCTTACATGTCCCATGTGAATTTTACCAGAAGGATATGGAAACATTTCTAGACAATAAAATTTCTTTTTATTTTTATCTAGTTTGCTTTTAAAAGAACTATTTTTATCCCAATAGTTTTGCCATTTTTCTTCAGTTATTTTGAAATTATATCTAGTCACAAAAATAAAATTGTTATGTATTTTATTTACTTTAATTCTAATTTTTTAAATTTTTTGGAACTCTTTTTTTCTTAAGAAATTCCTTACGATTATTTTTAAAATTATTACTTTCTAAAAAAGCAGCTCTTTTTAGTATGGCCAATTTAATTTCACTTTCAAGTTTAGATTGAATTTTTTTAACATTACAATCAACAAAACTATTTTGACATTTCCGTTCATGAATACTAACATCCAAAGCATCTGCTCTAATTTGATTTGACAAAAATCTTACTGTGATCTTTAAATCTCTTTTTTCTTCTTTAGATTTTGAATTTCCATCAAACCAGTCGGTTATTAAAATACCTCCAGAATAACTTGCATTAGTAAAGGGTACAAAATCTAAAACTTCTATTGATGCTCTCCACAATTTATTGGATGAAGCAAAATCAAAGGTTCCACCAGATTTTTTTTTTGAAAACCTAATTCCTCTACCTTCTTCTAAATTTCTTGCTACTCTATCTTTAACGTTAACAGGGTTATCTTTAATATCAGATCTTTTGAAAAAACCTTTTGTGCACCCTGAGACAGAGAAAGAAATAATTAATATTAATAGGATAAAATTTTTCATTAAAAGATAATAAAGCAAAAAACATGTGTATTAAGCAATATCAACAAAAAAAAACACTAAAGAGTGGTAAATTTACAACAAAATAAGAATTAGTTAGTTCAAAACACTAAATTAGTCCAAAAGAAGCAATTTAAGAAGTACATATGTTCAATAATATAAAACAATAAAAGGAAAAATATGATTAACTTAAAAAAAATTGGTGCTACAGCATTAGCAGGTTCGCTAGTTGCAGTGAGTGCTTACGCAGGGGAAATGGCCGTATCAGGTGGTGCTAACCTTACTTACAAAACAGGTAAATCGTCAGTTGATGATGCAGCTTCTTTTGGTAATGACAGTGATGTTGGTTTTACTGGAACAGGTGAATTAGATAATGGTTGGACATTTGTGATGCAAGCAACATCAACTGATGACTTAGGTCTTTCATCTTCTTACACAACACTAACTATGGGAGATTTAGGATCATTTACTATTGGTCAATCTAGTGGTGGTGCTGGTAGTAAGTATGATGAGGAAGTACCTCAGGCATATGAACAAGCATCTGATGCTGCATCTGGAACATCAGCTTCATCAAACAAAATTGGTGATCAAATGGACAATGGTGGATTACTTTATTCATCACCATCATTTGATTTAGGTGGTGCTTCAGTATCGTTTGATGCAGAATTTGTTCCTACAGCGAACAATGATGGATCAGGTGACGGTGGACAAGCTGCTGCAAGTAACACTGTTGGATCAGGTTATGGTTTAGGTATTACTGCTAAATACGAAGGTGCAACTTTCGGTGTTTATGGTGGTGAAATTGAAGGAAAAGATGCCGGTGGAAGTGCTTCACAAACGCCTAGAGATAGCTTTGAAGGTGCTGTGTATGCTAAATATGCAATGGGTCCAGTATCATTTGGTGTTTCTAGATCTCACTTGGATAGTGGAAACAACGCTGCTGGTAGTGCTGCAACTGAAGGGTATTCAATCAGAACTGCCCCTGGTATTTTTGAAAATGACCAAATGTCAGTTGCGTTTAACGTAAATGATGATTTGTCAGTTTCATTAACTAGATCTAAAGATAACTACTCTGGAGCTGATACATTTACACCAGCTGCAGCTGCAGTAGATGTATCTGTTGATCAGACAACTACAGCGTTACAAGCTGCGTACTCTATGGGTGCTATGTCGATCAAAGCTTACAACATGAAAGTTAAAAATGTTGGATATGATTCAAATGCAGGAGATTTATCTGTTACTGAAGTAGCATTAGGTCTTGCATTTTAATTAGTACATAAATTATTTAAAAACGGCCTAATATTTTTTAGGCCGTTTTTTTTTATCCAGGATATCCCAGAATATCCCACACACCTTAAAAGACCCACTTTTTTTATTGTGAATTCATTGATACCACCTAAAGCAATAAATTTAGATTTGTAATTTAAAGTTAATAAATTAAATTTAGTAATTCCAAGATAATTTTTTGATTTATTTACTTTAAACGTGGGAGCTAAAAAAACCAAAGAACAGCCCTGAAGCTCTTTTACTCTAATCTGATAGTGATTATGAGCAGAACCAAGAAGGGTAAAGTTTTTTGGTAAAGAAAATGCACTGAGATTAAGTTTGTTATTAAAAGAAGGAATATAAGCACCACTTACATTGTGTTTTAAAGCTCTTTTAATATCATTAGCTAAATATAGTTCTCTTTTATGAGATTTACAGTAAGTTTTGAGTGCAATTATTTCACTGTCACAAATTGTTTTTTTATAGTTTCTTAATATGATAGAAATATCTTTATTAAGAAGGTTTAATTCTAAAGGTATAAAATTTTCTATAAACAAATAAACTTTAGGTATTTTTTTTGCATAATAATATTAATAATCTAATTTCTGTACAAAATACATTAAAGTTAGAAAATATAGATCACAAAAAGGTTAATATAATTGCAGTTAGTAAAACATTTCCCATGAACGAAATAAACCCCCTTATAAATCATGGACAAATTCATTTTGGAGAAAACAAAGTACAAGAAGCATTAGAAAAATGGACTGATATTAAACAAGACTTTAAACATATTCAGCTACATATGATTGGAAAACTACAGTCCAATAAAGTAAAATTTGTTGTCCCACTTTTTGACTACATTCATTCCTTAGACAATTTAAAATTAGCAGAAAAAATTTCAACAGAACAAAAAAAGGTTAATAGAAAATTAAAAATTTTTATACAAATTAATATTGGTAATGAAGATCAAAAAAATGGAATTAGTGAGGATCAGTTAGAAGACTTTTACAAAAAATGTATTCAAGATTTAGATCTGGATATAATTGGATTAATGTGTTTACCCCCAAAGGATAAAGATGTAGAAAATTATTTTTTAAAAATGAACAATTTAGCAAAAAAAATAGAAGTTAATGAATTAAGTATGGGCATGTCTGATGATTATCTGCAAGCTGCAAAATCTGGTTCGACTTTTTTAAGGATTGGATCAAAGATATTTGGACAAAGAACTTAACCAATTTTTATTTTTGTATTTTGGTCAATTAATTTTAATAAAATTTTAAAATCTTTTCTCTTAAGAGCTATGCATCCAGCTGTTGGTTTATAATTATCTGTTAGATGTAAGAAAATAGCACTGCCATTGTGAGGAACTTTTTTTTCATTATGATTCATAGTAATCAAATAGTCATATTTATTATCTTTTCGATAAAATCTCTCCTTATTTTTGTTATTAAAAATCTTAATTTCTTCATTATATTTTTTATGAACAGAAATATCACACCAAGCTATATTTTTAGTAATAACTTTTTTTTTAATTTTACAATGTTGAGAACCAACTCTATCTTTCCTAAAATATAATTTTTTTAACTTAAATAGACCTTTAGGTGTTGAGTAATCACCTTCTTTTTTATCAGATTTAAAACCTTTTTTCCCAACACAACACTTAAGTTGAAAATCATCTATAATAAGAGTGTTTTTATTTTTTACATGAATTATCATAAATATTATTTATATGAATAAACAAAAAGTTTTTATTATTAATTTTGAATCATTATATGAAATTTTAGACGAGGTTAAAGAAAATTTGTCTTTTGATATAATCAAACATGAAAATAAAGTCAACTTTGCCAAAGATAAATATTTTAAAAAAAATAATTCTTTAGTAATTACTCAAGTTAATAATAAATTAAATTTAGACCCAAATTTGGTTAACAAGAATGTTTTGGAAATACAGAATTACCCCATACTACTTTTAAAATTAATCGAACTAATCAATATTCAATTAATAAAAGTAAAGTTTAATTATCAATCAAAAGTTAATATTAAAGAATATGTTTTAGATATAAATTCTAAAATTTTTTCTAAAAATAATTTAATCTTAAAGTTAACAGAAAAAGAAATAGAAATTATTCTTTACTTAATCAACAACAATAATAAACATAGTGTATTGGACTTACAAAAAAATATTTGGGGTTATGCAGCCGACATGGAAACACATACGGTAGAAACTCACATTTATAGGCTTAGAAAAAAAATATCTGATAAATTTAATGAAGACAATTTTATTATAAGTGATCCTAATGGATATTTTATTCTATAAAATGTCAGTTAATTTAATCTAGCACCAATTTTTTGAATTATTTGTGATGACATTTCTGTACCTTTTTCAAGACTCTCTTTAACAGAAAAATTATTTATATGGCCATGAAGAAAACCTGCAGCAAATAAATCACCTGCCCCAGTTAAATCAATAATTTCTAATTTCTTCTTACTAGCACATTCTATTACCTCATTTTTAATGATGGCAACACTTCCTTTCTCCCCACGTGTAATGATCAAAGATTTATTTAAATGTTTACCAAATGTAACAACTTCCTTAAAATCTTGTACATCTATTAATGATTTTATTTCCTGTTCATTAGCAAAGATAACATCAAGTTTATTTTCAACTAAATCTAAAAAACTATTCTTGTGTCTTTCGACACAAAATTGATCTGATAATGTCATGGCTGATTTATCAGCAAGTAAAAGAGCTTTATCAAATGCAGATTTTGCTTCTCCTTCATCCCATAAATATCCCTCAAGAAAAATCATCTCACTTTCTTTAATAGCTTTTTCGTTAATATCTTTTTTATTAATTTTTCCAGCAATGCCTAAAAATGTAAGCATTGTTCTTTCTGAGTCTGGTGTAATTAAAATAAGACATGTACCAGTTGGTAACACTTCTTTTTTTTTATCATAAAAATATTTAACCTTTTCTTTTGTTAAACTTTGTTCATATTTTTCACCTAAATTATCTTTGTTAATTTTCCCAATAAAAGCAACATTGTTTCCTAGCTGCGATAAACCAACCATTGAATTTGCTACTGAACCCCCAGCAATCGTTTGTTCAATTTCTAAATTTGACAACACTTTTTTAAATTCAATCTCATCTACTAACTTCATTGTACTTTTTGTAAGACTATTTTCTAATAAAAAACTATCCTCAACTTTACAAATAACGTCAACAATTGCATTCCCAATTCCTAAAATTTTCATATTAAGCTTTCTTAATTTTGAATGGACTTTTACGCTTAGGATAACAAGTAGTACAAATTTTACAAGTCAAACCATAACAATCTCTTGCTTTGCAAAACTGTCGACCATAATAAATTATTTGTAGATGAAGTTTAGCCCAGGTTTTTTTAGGAAAAATTCTTTTTAGATCTTTTTCAGTTTGAATAACATTTTTACCATTTGTTAACCCCCATCTTTGAGCCAGTCTGTGAATATGGGTATCAACAGCAAATGCTGGAATACCAAAGCCTTGAGACATCACTACACTTGCGGTCTTGTGACCTACACCAGGTAGTTTTTCCAGCTCTTCAAATGTTTTTGGTACTTTTCCACCATGTTTTTCAAGCAGTTGTTTTGACATGAAGTAGATACTTTTAGCCTTAACTCTAAAAATTCCTATACGATTTATTAATTTCTCAATTTTTTTTCTCCCTAACTTTACAAAGTGTTCAGGCTTATTATATTTAGGATATATATACTTTGTAACGTTATTTACATTTAAATCTGTACATTGTGCAGACAAAAGAACAGACATTAAAAGAGTAAATTTACTAGTATGATTTAGAGGAATTGGGGTTGTTGGATAAATTTTATTTAAAATTCTTAATATTATTTTTGCTTTTTTTTTTTCATCCATTATTTAAAATTCAATAAATCTCTCATTGAATAAAGTCCTGGTTTTTTAGCCATAAGCCATTTGGCAGCTGTTAAAGCACCATCTGAATATAAAGCCCTGTCAAAAGCTTCATGATTTAATTTTATAACCTCTTTACCATTTGAAAAAGTTACTTCATGCTCTCCAATAATTTCACTTTTTCTAATTGAATTAAAATTAATTTTTTTTCCATAAGGAAAAGACTTTTTATTTAAAAACTTTTTACCAATTAAATTATACAGTTTTTTACTTTTTCCATCCGCAATACCCCTACCAAGCATTAAAGCAGTTCCTGATGGGTAATCTTTTTTATGCTTATGATGTATCTCAAGTATTTTGCTCAAATAATCTCCATCTAATGACTTAGAAACAATCTCTGTTAAATACATTAATAAATTAACCCCCAGACTCATATTACCAGCCTTTAGTATTGGGATTTTTTTTGAATATTTTTTAATTATGACCTCTTCTTTTTGGGTAAAACCGGTTGTTCCAATAATTACTCTTCTTTTTAATTTTGCAGCAATTTTCAGAATATCAAGAGTGCAATTGGGAACGGTAAAATCAATTATTATATCAGCCTTAATAAAAGCCTGTTCAGTATTTAAGCCAGGTTTAATCCCAGCTATTTTCTTATTTATTAATCTATTCTCTGTAAGAGTTACTAGTTTAAAATATTTGTCAGATTTAGAGGATGTGATTAGTTGTTGACCCATTCTACCAAGACATCCACTAATAGCTAAGTTAATCTTTTTCATTTGATAGATATTAACCTTTTTTATTTAATTAGTCTTTTAGTTTTTCCAGAAACTTTTAGCTTTTTGAAAGAATTTTTTAATACTTGGGTTTGATTTTTCATTTTC
>MDTF01005191.1_pt1 | contig 16100 bp, 16 predicted proteins | sample 811191 | NCBI WGS metagenome assembly MDTF01 (sample SAMN05326649, study PRJNA326480) | marine metagenome | isolation source: seawater | place: Southern Ocean | collected 2011 | reverse complement strand
CTTGAAAAATTTAGAAAAATTGAGAATGAGAAGTCAAACCCAAGTATTAAAAAATTCTTTCAAAAAGCCAAAAATTTTTGGAAAAAGTAAAAGACTAATTAACCAAAAAAGGTTAATCTTGATATAAATGAAAAAAATAAATTTAGCTATTAGTGGATGTTTTGGTAGAATGGGACAACAACTTATTAAATCCTCTAAATCTAATAAATATTTTAAATTAATAACTCTTACAGAAAATAGATTAATTAAAAAAAAAATATCAGGGATTAAAGTTGATTTAAATACAGATCAGGCTTTTATTAAAGCTGATATGATAATTGATTTCACTGTCCCAGAATGTACTCTTGATATTCTTAAAATTGCCTCAAAATTAAAAAAAAAAGTAGTTATAGGAACAACTGGTTTTAGTCAGAAAGAAGAAAGCTTAATTAAAAAGTATTCAAAAAAAATTCCTATATTAAAAGCTGGTAATATGAGCCTTGGGGTCAATTTATTAATGTATTTAACTGAAGTGGTTTCAAAGTCATTAAACGATGATTATTTGAGCAAAGTATTTGAGGTACACCATAAGCATAAAAAAGATTACCCATCAGGAACTGCTTTAATGCTTGGAAAGGGTATTGCAAATGGGAAAAATAAAAATTTTTATAATCTAATTGGTAAAAAATTTTTAAATAAGAAGTCTTTCCCTTATGGCAAAAAAATTAATTTTAATTCAATTAGAAAAAATGAAGTTATCGGTGAACATGAGGTAACCTTTTCAAGTGGCAAAGAAATTATAAAATTAAATCATGAAGCTTTTGACAGGGCTCTTTATTCTGATGGTGCTTTAACAGCAGCCAGGTGGCTTATGGGTAAAAAGCCAGGACTTTATTCAATGAGAGACTTATTGAATTTTAAATAATGGATGAAAAAGAAAAAGCAAAGAAAATATTAAAAATTTTAAATAAGATTTATCCAACAACCCCTATTCCACTAAATCATACAAGTAAGTTTACCCTTTTAATGTCTGTTCTTTTATCCGCACAATGTACAGACCTGAGTGTTAATAATGTTACGAAGGATATATATCCAAAATATAATAAGCCTGAACACTTCGTAAAATTAGGGAGAAAAAAAATTGAAAAATTAATCAATCGTATCGGAATTTTTAGAATTAAAGCTAAGAGTATTTATTTAATGTCAAAACAACTACTTGAGGAACATAATGGTAAAGTACCTAAAACCTTCGAAGAACTTGAAAAACTGCCTGGTGTTGGGCATAAAACAGCAAGTGTCGTGATGTCTCAAGGTTTTGGTATCCCTGCGTTAGCTGTTGATACTCATATTCATAGACTGGCTCAAAGATGGGGATTAACAAGTGGTAAAAATGTTGTTCAAACTGAGGAAGATTTAAAAAGAATTTTTCCTAAAAAAACTTGGAGTAAAATTCATCTACAAATAATTTATTATGGAAGAGAGTTTTGTAAAGCAAGACAGTGTTATGGTTTGACTTGTAAAATTTGTACTACTTGTTATCCTAAACGCGTAAACCCAATTATAATTAAGAAAGCTTAATATGAAAATCTTAGGGATCGGAAATGCAATTATTGACGTTATTTGTAAAATTGAAGACAGCTTTTTATTGAAAAATAACCTTACAAAAAGTACCATGAAGTTAGTAAATGAGATTGAATTTAAAAAAGTGTTATCGAGTTTAAAAATTGAACAAACAATAGCTGGTGGATCGGTAGCAAATTCTATTGTTGGGTTATCACAGTTAGGAAACGATGTTTCCTTCATTGGAAAGATTAACAAAGATGATTTAGGTCAAAAATATGAACAAAGTTTAACAAAAGAAAATGTCAAATATCTTTATAATAAAAAGGAAGAAATAATATCAACCGGTACATGTCTTATTTTGATCACCCCCGATTCTGAAAGAACGATGATTACATTCCTGGGTATTGCAGGAAAAATAAATGAAATAGATATTGATAAAAAAGCTGTTAGCGAAAGCGAAATGATATTTTTGGAGGGATATTTGTGGGATGAGGGTGAACCTAAATCAGCATTTGATAAAGCAATGCTGCATGCAAATAAAACTGCTATGACTTTATCTGATCAGTTTTGCGTAGATAGACATAAAGATAATTTTTTAGATTTAGTTAAAAATAAACTGGATATTACTTTTGCCAATGAACAAGAGATCATATCTTTAATAGATGCAAAAAATTTTGATGAGGTTGTTGCATTTGGAAAACAATTGGGAAAATTACTAATTATTACACGTGGCGCAATTGGAAGTATTGCTATTGTCAAAGATGAAGTGTTCGAATGTAATAGTAAAAAGAATTTGAATATACTCGATTTGACCGGTGCGGGAGATCTATTTGCAGCTGGTTTTCTTCATGGGTATATAAATAATCACTCAACAAAAGAGAGCCTTGAAAAAGGAACTGAAATGTCTTCTAAAATAATTCAAAAAATTGGAGCAAGACTTAATTAACATTCTGCTTATTCAATAATATAGCCACTCTTGTGGCTTAAAATAAACTTTTCATCTTTAAATTTGTTACTTATTTTCTTTCGGAGTCTATAGATGTGGGTTTCAACCGTGTGTGTTTCCATGTTTGGAACATATCCCCATATATTTTTTTGTAAATCACGAACATCATGCGTTAATTTACTATCATTTAAATATAAAATTATATTAATTTCTTTTTCTGTCAACTTTAAATTTAGTTTACCCTTAGAAAAGAATTTTGAATTTAAATTGAGATCATAGCCCTTAATACAAATTTTAGACTTATGGGCAAATTTTAATTTAATGAGATTGATGTTGAGTAATTCGATCAGTTTATTAAGGGACATAGGGATATCCTTTAAATCAAAAAAGTTTATTTCACTTAAGTTTTTATTTATTAATAATTTTTTTTTTGACTCTATAATTAATAAATCATTTTTAATATCAGGATAATCAATTTTAATAAATTCATTTAGATTTTCATATTTTATAATTTTGAACGGTAAATGTTCTTTAATCTCTTCTAGGATTTCGTATAGTAAACTATAATTAATAATAAAAATATTTTGCTTAATCATTTTTTGTATAAGATATGATAATTCATGTTAAAAATAAAGACACACTTATAATCGGTGATTTTAAATTTAAATGTTGCATTGGTAAGAATGGTATAAATTCTAATAAAATAGAGGGCGATTTCTCAACACCAAAGGGACTTTTTAAATTAAAAAAATTATATTTTAGAAAAGATAGAGTAGGTTTTCCAAATTGTAAAATTAAGAAAAAAATTATCACAAAAAATTTAGGTTGGTGCGATGATGCAAAACATAAAAAATATAATGAAGAAATTCAAGTATTTAACAAAAATGATATAGAAAAATTTTATAGGAAAGATCATATTTATGATTATTTAATAACAATTACACATAATGATAAAAAAATTCCATACAAAGGAAGTGCTATTTTTATACATTTGACCAATAACTATAAACCTACCGCGGGATGTGTGGCACTAAAAAAAAAAGATTTCGAAGTTTTACTAAATATAATTAATAATAATACTAAAATAAAAATTGGTTAATCTCTTTGACCAAAGATTTTAGAACCTATTCGTAAAAAAGTTGCATTATTTTGTGCTGCTTCTAAATAATCTTCTGACATTCCAATACTTAATCCCAATAAATTCAATTCTTTATTAATCGTATTCATCTTTAAAAAATAGTTCTCTAAAATCTTATCTTTAGGTGGAATGCACATTATACCAATTACATCTAAGTCTAATTCTTTACAAAAAGTATAAAAACTAAAAGCATTTTTTACATCAATGCCAGATTTTTGCTCTTCTTGACCAATATTTATTTGGATAAATATTTTAATTTTTTTTTTTTGTTTTATCTGCTCATTAGCAATTTTAGTTGCGAGTTTTTTATTGTCAACAGAGTGAATATAATCAAAAATTTTTATAGCAAATTTTACTTTATTTGTTTGTAATTTTCCAATCATATGCAGCTTTATAAGAGAAAAATCATTTTTAACTAATTCCCATTTTTCAATAGCTTCTTGAACTTTATTTTCACCAAAATGTAAATGACCATATTCTATTAATGGCATAATGTTTGCCATGGGAAATGTTTTGCTGACAGCTATAATTTTTGGTATTTCATTTAAACAATTATTTTCATTAAGTTTTTGTTGGATTTCTTTTTCTATTGCTATTAAATTGTTTAATTGATCATGCATAATAATTTTTCACAAATATACTATTTTATAGATAATTTTAATATGGATCATTTGAAAAAATTGAATAAAAATATTGCAATAATATATCGAAATTACACAAAACCACACATTGAAGATGAAATTATAAAAATTAATAAATTTTGTAATAAGATTGGTAAAAAATTTTATTTAGCTAACAACGTGAAGCTTGTGGATAAATTAAATTTAAAAGGTATTTACATACCATCATTCAATAAAACATTGGATGTTCTAAGGTTAAAAAAAAAAAAAGTACACATTTTAGGTTCTGCTCATAACTTAAAAGAAATTTTATTTAAAAAAAAGCAAAAAGTTGATGTATTTTTTTTATCACCAATATTTAAAGTTAACAAAAATAGAAATAGTTTAACAATTTCAAGATTTAAAACACTGGCCAATCATGCAACCAAAGACGTTGTTGCCTTAGGTGGGATAAATCATAACAATATAAAAAAAATTAAAATCTTAGATTGTTTTGGGTATGCCTCAATTTCATATATAGATAACATCTTTAATAAACATAAAGTCTGATAAAAAATGCTCAAAGACAAACTTGCTAAATTAGTCAACTACTATAATGCTCAAAAATACCATTATGTAATTGAGAATTGCCTAAAAATAATTAAAAAAAATCCTGATGTTGGTCCTTTTGTTTACAATCTAATTGGTTCATGTTTCCAACAAATTAATAATATTGTTAACGCGAAAAAAGCTTTTTTTCATGCCTTATCGTTAGACCCAAATAATTTAGCTGCTATGAACAATTTAGGAAATATATACAAAAATATTAAAGAATTTAAAAAGGCTGAATTATATTATGAGAAAATAATCAAAATTGACCCTAATTATATTAATGTATTAATCAATTACGGCAGCTTAAAATTTGATACAAATAATTATGTGACAGCCCTAGAGTTTTATGAAAAGGCAATTAAACTAGATAACAATATTCCTGTTTTACATCACAACATGGGACTTGTTTATATGAGTCTTGGTAACTACGAAAAAGCAGAATTTCACTTTACGGAGGTTTTAAGAATTAACCCGAAATTGACATCTGCAGATAAATTTATTAGCAGATTTAAAAAATACAAGAAAGATGATCCGCATCTTCAAAAAATGTTGAAAAAAGTTGATGAAAACCTTGATCAAAATTCTAAAGTTGATTTATTTTTTGCATTAGGAAAAGCCTATGAAGATCTACTTAATTATAAAGAATCTTTTTCATATATAAAAAAAGCTAATGATATTAGAAAAAAAATGCTTAATTATGACAAGCACGTCGATAATATTCAGTTTAATAATATAAAAAATTTTTTCAAAAATTCTGATTTTAATAAAAAAACTACAGCAGTTAATGCAAAGAAATATATATTTATTGTTGGTTTACCACGTTCTGGAACTAGTTTAGTAGAGCAAATTTTATCATCTCATTCTAAAGTTTTTGGTGCTGGTGAGTTAAGTATCATGGATCAAAGTGTATCCAAATATCTTAATCTTGGGGTAACGTCAGATGTGGACAACTCTGCCGAGTTTGAAAATATTAAAAAAGAATATAATGATTTTGTAAGCATATTTAAATCTACTGAACCTTTTATTACAGATAAAAACCCCTTAAATTTCAAATGGATTGGAATAATTAAATTAATTTATCCCAATGCTAAAATTGTTCATTGTGTAAGAGATCCGAAAGATAATTGTCTCTCTTTATATAAAAATATATTTGATCAAAATATAAACTGGTCATACAATCTTGCAGATATCTTAAATTATTATAAGAATTATTCAGAAATAATGCAATTTTGGAAAACTACAATTCCAGATTTTACATATGATATTTCCTATGAAAATCTTGTCAGTGAGCCAAAACCTGAAATTGAAAAATTATTAAAATTTTGTGAATTAAGCTGGGAAGATGATTGCTTAAATTTTTATAATAATAAAAGAGCAATTAAAACTGTTAGTGCTGCTCAAGCACGACAAAAAATTTATAAAACTTCTATCTCTTCTGCTAGTAATTTTGAGCCCTATCTAAACGAATTTTTTTCAGATTTGATGAGAATTAAAAACACATCTTAACCAGATAAAAAAAAGGCCCCGTATAAATAAAATACAGGGCCTTTTTGAAATTACTTAGAAATTAGAATGATAATACTAAGCTAAGCTCAGTGTTCTCATCTTTTGCAGCTTTAATTCCACCAGTATTATCTGATTCACCCATTGATACTCTAATAGATGCAGATCCTACAGTGTAAGCTGCGTTAATAGCAGTTGACTCTTCAGTAATGTCTCCATTAGTGTTGTCTGATGCAGTCTTATCAAACGATCTGTCCTGTGTTGCAACAGAAATAGACATTTGATCATTAACATTAAACGCTATTGCATAACCTTCAACGTTTTGACCCGCTTTATTATTAGTACCTGATTGCGACTCATTACGTCTGTAACCTACAGAAACAGGTCCATTTGTGTAATTAACATGCGCTAGTAAGTTTGAATCTTCATTAGTAGCGTTAGTTACGATAACATCACTATCTTGCTCGTGAACACCAAAACCAACAACTAAACCATCTAAACCAGTTTCATCGAACTGAACATAAATGTCAGTTGCAGACTTGTCTGATCCAGCGCCAGAAGTTCCTCCGTCACCAGTACCACTAGCACCAGCAGTAGCTCTATTGTGTGCTATGTTAAATGATACTCCACCGAATGAGTTTTTGTAACCCAAAACGTTGTTAGTTCCAGCACTTAACAAACCAGATCCACCAACACCATTCCATACTTCTTCGTAAGCAGTAGGTAGTTTATCTCTGTTCGCTCTGATACCAGTAATTGCTCCACCAGTTGAATCAAACATTACTGTTCCAGCATCACCCATATCTAAAGTTGTGTAAGCTGATACATATTCATTTGATGCAGTTGTTGAGTTATCACCATTGTTATCATTTAAAGTTCTAACAATTGAAGCTGTACCAAATCCAACATCTCCAGATCCAGAAAACTTAATTGAAGTATTTGAACCAAAAGGGTTTCCAGTTACTGAACCAGTCTCACCACCACTAATGTATGATAATTCTGAAGTACCTTTTACCGACATCTCTACTGCATTTGCTGAAATCGCTGCAAGCGATCCTGCTAATGCTGAAAGACCAATTTTTCTCAAGTTTTTCATATTATTTCCTTATTTAGTTAATTATTAATAATTATTAATATTGTTAATTTACTCATAAAATTCGCCACTTGAATTTATTTTTTATTTATTGTTACTATTAATGTTATTAGTGATAATTTTGTCACAGTATAACTATTTTAATAGGTTTTACAGTGTAAATTTGAATTTTCAAAGTATATTTCGATAAGAAATTATGTTACTTGAGTGTTTATTATCAAATTCCATGAAAATCTACAATTTTAAAAAAATTACCTTTTCTTTAATTTCTATCTTGTCTTTAGTCATTTTAACAAATTCGTGTGGTTTGTACGAAAGATCAGACGTAAAAGATAACCCAATTAACGACGCGGATAAAAGACAAAAAAATATGAATGAAGGAAATGGCATTAGAGGTGTGTTAGGTAGAAATAGAAAATCTGGCAATGGACAATTTGATTTTGCAAGTTCAAATGAGATGTGGCGTGCGACCTTAGATATTTTAGATTTTATACCCTTATCTACAGCAGACTATGGTGGTGGAATTGTTATCACTGATTGGTATTCAGATAAAGAAGATGAGGCAATTAAATTAACAATTCGATTTTTATCAAATGACATCCGAGCTGACGGTATTGATGTAGGTATTCATAAAAAAAATTGTGCTGTAGAGAAATCTTGTAGCATCAAAAAAATTGATGGAACGTTGAACCTTGATATCAAGTTGGCAATTTTAAAAAGAGCTGCACAAATAAGAAAAGGTGATATTAAGAACCGTAACGAAGGAAGAGGTGAAGAAATTATTGCCCCTAGATCAGCTGGGAAAAAAGATTAGAGATAACTTCCTTAAAAATTGACCCGATATAATTTCAAATTAGTTGAAAAAAAATGGCAAAAAGATTGGGCTGATAATAATTTATTTGAGGCTAAAGTAGATAAAAATAAAAAGAAATTTTACTGTCTTGAAATGTTTCCTTACCCATCTGGTAAGATACATATGGGGCATGTAAGAAATTATACAATCGGAGATGTTCTTGCTCGATATAAAACCATGAAAGGTTTTAATGTATTGCATCCCATGGGGTGGGATTCTTTTGGTATGCCAGCAGAAAATGCAGCTAAGCAAAACAATTTAGACCCTAAAGAATGGACAAAAAAAAATATTTCTACAATGAAAGCTCAATTACAGATGTTGGGTTTATCTATTGACTGGAGTAAAGAGATTTCAACAAGCTCACCTGAATACTACAAACATCAACAAAAAATTTTTTTAGATTTTTATGACAAAGGACTAGTTTACCGAAAAGAAAGCTATGTGAATTGGGACCCTATAGATCAAACGGTTTTAGCTAATGAACAGGTGATTGATGGTTGTGGATGGCGATCTGGAGCTCTAGTCGAAAGAAAAAAACTGAGCCAGTGGTTTTTTAATATTTCTAAATTTTCAGATAAACTTTTAGAGGGGCTTAATGGATTAAAAAAATGGCCAAATAAAGTTAAAGTAATGCAAAAAAATTGGATTGGAAAGTCATTAGGATGTGATGTTAATTTTGAAATTGAAGGAAATATTGAAATAAAAAATATTAAATGTTTTACAACAAGACCAGATACTTTATTTGGATTTTCATTTTTAGCTTTATCCGTTGACCACCCTTTATCAAAATTTTATGAGCACGATGACAATTTTAAAAAATTTAAAAATATTTGTTCAAAAAATGGGACCACAGAAGAGTCTATAGCTCAAGCTGAAAAAGTAGGTTTTAAAACCGACTTAACAGCATTAAATCCTCTAGATAAAAATATTAAAGTTCCAGTTTATTTTGCCAATTTTGTTCTTATGGATTATGGTTTTGGTGCTGTTTTTGGCTGTCCTGCTCATGACCAGAGGGACTTAGATTTTGCCTTGAAGTATAACCTTAAGGTTGTTCCAGTTGTAAAACCTGATGATGCAGATGAAAATTTTGAAATAAAAAAAGAAGCTTACACAGGAACTGGCACAATTTTTAATTCTAAATTTTTAAATAATTTAAAAGCACCACTTGATTCTATTCCTAAAACTATAGAAATATTAGAAAAAGAAAAAGTAGGAGAAAAAAAAATTAATTTTAGATTAAAAGATTGGGGTGTTTCAAGGCAAAGATATTGGGGGTGCCCAATTCCAATTGCCTACAACGACAAAAATGAAATAGTAAAAGTACCTATAGAAAATTTACCGATAAATTTGCCAGAAAATATAAATTTAAAGACCAAAGGAAATCCACTAGATCATCAGAGTGATTGGAAAAAAATCACAATAAATGGAGAAGAGTGCCGATTAGAAACTGACACTTTAGATACCTTCGTTGACTCGTCTTGGTATTATTTGAGATTTTGTTCACCCAACAATGATAAGGATGGATTTAATATTGAGGACATGAATTATTGGCTACCAGTAGATCAGTATATTGGTGGGGTAGAACACGCAATATTACATTTATTATATTCAAGGTTTTTCATGCACGCTTTAAGCCACGATAACAATCATATCAACATAACAGAACCTTTTGAGGGTTTATTTACCCAAGGAATGGTCTGTCATGAAACTTATAAAGATCAAAATAATAACTGGTTAAGTCCCGAAGAGGTTTTCATCAAGAATGGTAAGCCTTTTTATAAAAAAGCTAATACTTCACAAGAAGTAATTGTTGGACCAGTTGAATCAATGTCAAAATCAAAAAAAAATACAGTTGATCCAGAAAAAATTATTTTAGATTATGGGGCCGATGCAGTTAGATTGTTTATTTTATCAGATAGCCCTCCTGAAAAAGACGTAGAATGGTCTGATCAAGGGATAATTGCCTCATATAAATTTATTCAAAAATTTTGGGATTTACATAAAAAAATACAATCAAAAAAAAATATTCCTGAGAACAAAGGTCTTAAAAATGATAAATCAATTAATGAATTTACCAATATAATAATTGATAAAGTTAATTTTAATTTAGAAAATTTTAGATACAACGTTATTATTGCTAATCTCCATGAGATCTATAGTTTTTTTAACAAAGAAACAAATTCAGAAATAAATTATAAAAATTTAATTCATAACTTCATTAAAATTATAAAAATAATGTCACCTATAATTCCACATATTACAGCTGAATGTTTGGATGAAATTAAAGAAGATAAAGATTCTTTGTGGCCAGAAGTCGATAAAAGCTATTTAGAAAACTTAAATAAGATTATTGTAGTGCAGATAAATGGCAAAAAAAGAGGCATAATTTACTTTGAAAACGACATTGAAGAAGATTTATTATTAAAAAAAATAGAAGAAGATAATGATATAAGAAAATATCTAATTGATAAAAAAATAATGAAGAAAATTTACATTAAAAATAAACTAATAAACTTAATCATAAAATGAAAATAGCAAAACTTATTTTAATATTATTTTTATGCGGCATCGCGAGCTGTGGCTATAAACCAATCTACTCAAATAAGGGAAGTGTAAATTATTCAATAACAGAATATGATTTAAAAGGTGATTCTATAATTAATAAAAAAATAGTTAGTTTGGTCAAATCTATTGATGCTGATAATTTAACTAATTCATACACATTAGAATTGATTAGTGACAAAAGCATAGAGACTGTTTCTAAGGACAGTGAGGGTAACGCAAATATTTTTAGAACTACTATCAATGTTGAGCTCTCTTTAATGAAAGATGAAAAAATAATTATAACTAAAAAATTTAATTCAAACTTTACTTACAATAATACTAAAAATAAATTTGATCTATCTCAATATCAAATGAACGTAGAAAATAACTTGATTGAAAAAATCGGTGATGAAATTTTAATATTTCTAATATCAAAAGTATGATCGTAAAGTTATTTGAAATTAACAAAATTGATTTTAAAAAAAAAAATTTTTTTCTTTTTTATGGTGAAAACGATGGACATAAAAATGAAGTTATTAATGAAAAAATTTTTACGTATTTTTCAAATCAAACCTATAGATATGATGAAAACGAAATATTAAATAATAAAGACAATTTTTTTAACAGTATTCTGAGTGGATCTTTTTTTGAAGATAAAAAATTAGTTATAATTTCAAGGGCCACCGATAAAATTAAAGAAATTGTAGAAAAAATTATTGAAAAAAAAATTGCAGATTTGACTTTGGTTTTAAACTCTAAAGTTCTCGATAAGAAGTCAAAACTTAGAAATTTTTTTGAAAAAAACAAAGAAGTGATATGTATTCCATTCTATTCAGATAATGATGAAAGTTTATCGAAAATAGCCTTTACTTATTTTAGAAAGCACAAAATAACAATCTCTCAACAAGTAATGAACTTAATTATTGTTCGATGCAGGGGTGACAGACAAAATTTAAATAATGAACTTGAAAAAATAAGAAGCTTTACGATGGTAAAAAAAAAGATTGATATTAACGATATCATTAAACTAACAAATTTAGCAGAAAATTATGAAGTTACCCAACTCATAGACCAGTGTCTTGCTAAAAACAAAAAAAAGACAATTACAATTTTAAACGAAAACAATTACCATTTAGAAGATTGTATTATTATAATCAGAACGTTTTTAAATAAAGCAAAAAGACTACTTAACTTATCTGCTAAAATGAAAAGTAATGCAGATATTGATATTGTTATTTCATCAATTAAACCTCCTATTTTTTGGAAAGATAAAGAAATTGTAAAAGCACAACTTGCTAAATGGACTTATGGTGAGGTAGAAAACTTAATATTTAGTATTAACAGCATCGAATTATTAATTAAAAAAAATTCAAATAGTTCTGTTAATATTTTATCGAATTTTATTATTGAACAATGTTCGGTTTCTAATAATTAGACTTAATAATTTCAATAATCTTATTTAGTTGATCAAGATCTTTATATTCAATTGTAATACTTCCTTCGTTTTTTTTTCTATTTTTAATCAAAACATTTAGTCCAATTTTACCTGAAATAGAGGATTCCAAGGATTGCAAATTAGCATCTTTTGTTGGTCTAGTTGATTGTTTTTTTATTTTAAAAATTTTAACCAAATTTTCTGCTTGCCTAACAGAGAGATTTTTTTCTATTATTTTTTTTGCAAGAAATTCAATATTTTTTAATCCTACTAAAATTTTTGCATGTCCTGCAGATAACTTCTTATCTTCTATTAATTTTAGAACTTCTTCAGGTAAACTCAATAACCTCAAAAAATTTGCTACATGACTTCGACTTTTTCCAATAAATTTTGCCACTTTTTCTTGATCATATGCAAATTCCTCAATTAAACGTTGATAGCCCCTTGCTTCTTCTATAGCGTTTAGATCATGCCTTTGGACATTTTCTACGATTGCAAACTCCAAGGACTTTAAATCATCGACTTCTGTAATTACTACTGGCACCTCGTTTAAGCCTGCTTTTTGAGCTGCCAACCACCTTCGCTCGCCTGCTATTATTTCATATTTAGAATCATGGTCTGCAGATTTTCTGACTATAATAGGCTGAATAATTCCTCTTTCTTTTATTGAATTTGTTAAATCGTTTAAATTATCTTCATCAAATATTTTTCTTGGCTGAAATTTATTACTTAGCAATTCGTTTATTGACAATTTGTTAATATTTGTTTCTAACTTTGTTTCACCTATCAGGGATGACAATCCACGGCCTAGGCCTTTTTTTATTTTACCACTATCCATTATGCTCCACTCATTATTTCTTGATCTTGATTAATAAATTCATCTGTAAAACTAAAATAAGATTTACTGCCAGGACAAGATTTGTCATAAATCAAGACTGGCATCCCGTGCGAGGGTGCCTCCGACAGTCTTACGTTTCTTGGTATGACTGTCTGATAAACTTTATCATTAAAATAATCTCTTGCCTCTTTTTCAACTTGTGCAGAAAGTTTGTTTCTTTTGTCATACATGGTTAAAAGAATTCCTCTTATTTGTAATTCCGGATTTAAACTTACTTTTATTCTTTTTATTGTTTTCATTAATTGAGTTAATCCCTCTAATGCAAAAAACTCTGTTTGCAACGGTACAACAAGCGAGTGTGATGACACTAGTGCCATAACCGTTATAAGACTTAATGAAGGAGGACAGTCTATAAGTATATAATCATAAGATCCTCTAGAATCATTTAAATAAGCGGCTAATTTATTTTTTAAGATAAAGGCTCTTTCACTGTCTCCAGCTGTTTCGATTTCTAATCCCGATAAATCAACATTTGAGCTTACTATATCTAGGTTTTTGAAACCTGTTCTCTTGATCACTGCTGAAATAGTCTTTGTTCCATTCAGCACTCCATAAATTGTTTCACTAGAGCTTTCTAAATTTGATAAGCCAAGCCCCGTTGTTGCATTTCCTTGGGGATCTAAATCTATTACTAAAACTTTTTTTTCTTGTTGCACCAAACCGGCCGCAAGATTAATTACAGTAGTTGTTTTGCCTACCCCGCCCTTTTGATTTATTATCGAAATGATTTGCATTCTAATTTTTAATCTTTTTCTTAATATTTTTTATATTTAACAAAAATGAATCTTCACTTGTAATACTTTTCTTCTTTTCAAAATCGAAATCCCAGTCCTTTAAAGTTTCTTCTAAAATTTTTTCTCCATTTTTTCCCATAAACAAAATTAAATTTTTATAACTACTAAAATTTTTACATACTAATTCTAGAACTATTGGTAAGGGCTTAAAAGCTCTTGCCATTATTGTACCTGTCTCTAAATTTTGTTCCTCAAAAATATTTTGTTGCATAATTTCTGTATTCAATTTTAATTCCCTTGACACATTTCTTAAAAAAACACTTTTATGGTGACTTTTTTCATACAAATGCATTTTTATTGGTTTTTTCAAATTTTTAAGCATAATTGAGATAATTATTCCAGGCATCCCACCACCTGAACCAATATCAATTATTATATTACTATTTAAATCAATAAATTCAAGCACTTGTGCTGAATCTGATATATGACGTTCTCTAATTACATCGTCTTTTGCGGTTTCTTTACTTATTATGTTAATTTCTTGATTTTTATATTGAAGCATAGATATAAAGCTCTCAAAATCTACAAGTGTTTCACGTGGAACATTTTGATCTTTTAGTAGAGAATATTTTTTTAAAATTTCATCCATCAAGCTATAAGCTTAATAGACTTTCTTTTTACATGTGACAACAAAATATAAACAGCCGCTGGTGTTATACCGTCTATTCTAAGTGCTTGACCCATTGTTTTTGGTTTAATTTTCTTAAACTTAGACTTTACCTCGTTAGAAAGACCTGAAAGATCGTCATAATTAACTTTATCTGGAATAATTAGATTTTCATCCCTTTTAAAAGCCAGAATATCAGCCTTTTGTTTTTTAAGATATCCTTTATAGTGAGCATTAATCTCAACTTGTTCATCAATTTTTTGATTAAAAAAAGGAATATCTGGCCAAATTTCTCTTATTTTATTCATATCAACTCCTTTTTGAGCTAATATTTCGTTTGAATTTCTTAAAACTCCATCTTTTGCTATTTTTATTTCAAATTTATTAATTTTAGTTGGAGATATTGTCGATTCTGACATTTTTTTAATTATTAGATTTAACTTTAGTTGTTTGTCCTTAAATACAGTTTCCCTTTCTTTAAATATTAAGCCAATAGAAATCCCCTTATTTGTTAATCTTTGGTCAGCGTTATCTGCTCTAAGGCTTAATCTATATTCCGCTCGAGAAGTAAACATCCTATATGGTTCTGCAACACCCTTTGTTACAAGATCGTCTATCATAACTCCAATATAAGCATCTGATCTATCTAAAATAAATGGTTCTTCTTTCTTAAAAGATAAGGCTGCATTTATTCCTGCAATTAATCCTTGAGCTGCAGCTTCCTCGTAACCAGTGGTTCCATTTATCTGACCTGCAAGATATAAATTTTGTATTTTCTTTGTTTCAAGAGTTAAAAATAGCTCTCTAGGGTCGATATAGTCATATTCTATTGCATAACCTGGTCTAATTATCTTTACGTGTTCTAAACCGCTGATATTATGACATATTTCTTGTTGGACTTCCTCTGGTAGAGAGGTTGATATCCCATTTGGGTATATTGTATGGTCATTTAACCCCTCAGGCTCTAAATATATCTGATGGCGATCTTTGTCAGCAAACTTTACTATCTTATCCTCTATTGAAGGACAGTATCTTGGCCCAACACCCTGAATGCTTCCAGAGTACATAGCGCTTTTTTTTAAATTCTTTTGAATAATTTTATGGACCTTTTCATTTGTATAAGTCATTCGACATGAAACCTGTTTGTTTAAATTTTTTTTAGTTAGAAAAGAAAAAAAGTAGGGATCATCGTCTGCGAATTGTTCTTCCAAGTTGTCATACTTAATTGTTCTCGCATCTAACCTTGGTGGTGTTCCGGTCTTGAGTCGTCCTATTTTAAAATCATATTTTTCAAGCTGTTCGCTTAAACCCGTTGATGGTTTCTCATCAAATCTCCCGGCTGGTGTTTTCTCATCACCAATATGAATTAAACCATTTAAAAAAGTGCCTGTTGTTAGGATTAACTTGCCACAACGTATTCTTTTGCCAGATTTTGTTTCAAAACCATTTATCGTGTTTTGACTGAAAATAAATTTTATTACTGGATCAGCAAAAATGTATAAATTACAGTAGTTTAAAAGTTTTTCTTGCATATAT
>MDTF01009953.1_pt1 | contig 16101 bp, 10 predicted proteins | sample 811191 | NCBI WGS metagenome assembly MDTF01 (sample SAMN05326649, study PRJNA326480) | marine metagenome | isolation source: seawater | place: Southern Ocean | collected 2011 | reverse complement strand
CGACCAATGAAGCAGTCATGAACATGACGGTTGGGTCTGGCTGAGCCTTGCCGTCGGTAAAGAGGCCACTGAGGCATCAAAGAGGTCCGAATGGACCAAGCCAAGAGGAAGGAGGCACGCACACCAACACAAGGGCGAGGTGCATCCATCCGAGGTAATACAACGAGCGGAAGAATGATTTCGCAGCCTTTGGCATGCGCCCATTTTCATCAAGCTCTTCAAGTGGATCGATGTCCCATACTGATTTTGCATACCAGACGGTCAAGCCACCGGCAATGAAGGCCCAAAGCAGAGGCAAACCTGAACTCGGCCAGAAGCATGGGACGCTACCGAGCATAAGCAAGCAGAGGCAGTAAGCTTTGGAGAGGAAAATCGTATGTTCAGGGCCTCGAACCTCGTTCATCATAGGCACTTCAGCTTTTGCATATTCACCCGAGCGGTACAACGCCAATGCCCAAAAGTGAGGTGGTGTCCAAAAGAAAATCAAGGCGAAAAACAACCATGGTACCGGAGAGCCAAGCGCAAGAGGGTTCAATCCTTCCAAAATAGAATCGCCTGCTGCTGCGGCCCAGCCAATCAGGGGCGGTGTCGCACCTGCAATGCCACCGATGACAATGTTCTGAGGTGTGCGCCGCTTCAACCACATCGAATAGATGAGGACGTAGAAGAACACGGAGAAAAACGACCAAAAGGCTGCTTTCCAACTGACGATGAAAAAGAGTGAAGATCCAAGAACTGCAATGGTCGCTCCAAACACCAAAGCCCCACGGGCTGAGATGTGCCCTTGCGGCACAGGTCGGTTCTTGGTCCGCCTCATCAGCGGATCAATATCTGCATCATACCACATGTTGATGGCGTTTGATCCACCAGCAGAAAGGGTGCCTCCGACCACAGTGATGAGGATAGTGAACATGGTGTCGGTCCATGTTCGTTCGAGTGGTGTCACCAAATCATGAACGAGGATCGCACAAATGGCAGTCACCTGCAACAGAACAATCACTCGCAACTTCATCAATTGACGAAACACATTGAACCAACCTGGGTGCGGGGTCTGAACCACCTCACCAGCACCAAGATCCAAGGTTATGCCTCCTCTGTCCGATCGTTAAAATTAGAGGCTGAGATATTCATTGAAAACAAGGCACTGCTGGCGATGAGCAAACCTGTTATGCCTACGACGAGATGCAGGAGTGAGACCCACTCAGGGAAATTGTCCATTTTGGCTGCAATGATGTAGGTGCCTCCAATCATGACGTTGAGCATCCAGAACCCAGCGGTAATGTCGGTGATCCGCCCAATGCTCGTACCTGCATTGTGCTCCCGGGCCTCAGAACGGATTCGAGCCGATCCTGCCACCAAGACCAGACCAACGATCAATGCCCCGAAGCGATGCACCATTTGCACAAGCACACCTGGGCCATCAAACGAAGGAAGAACACTGCCATTGCACTTTGGCCAGCCTGTTGGGAATCCGACTGAACAACCCTGATTGTATTGGCCACCTGCTGTTGAGGAGACCCAGGCACCAAGGATGAGCAAGGTAAACACCGCTCCAACCATGGCGTCGATGCGGCGCTTGTTTGCTACGACAAAGGCTTCTGGGAGGTAGAACAAGGGATGGAAGGATCCTTCTTTTGATCTCATTTCCATGTGCTGGAAAATAAAGGTGGCTGAAAAGATACACGCCATCGATAAGTGAAGCGCAACGGACCAATCGGCGTTATCGAAGAACACCGTAAGCGCTCCTGCAGTCGCTTGAAGAATCAACATGATACCTGCGAAAACGGCCAACTGGTAGGCCTTCGCACCGTACATTGCTCGCTTTGAACGCATCAATAAGGCGTTGGCTAAGACTGGTAGAGCGATGACACCAACCATGGCTCGATGAATCCATTCAGTGAAAATTTCGAACGTTGTGTAACGATGATCTTCACCCCTCGAATCCACTTCTTCAGGATTCGCCTCCCAGTAAGCAGCCTGTTCCTCGACCGAGATGTCAAAGCCCCAGGTTCCGAAACACTGAGGCCAATCTGGGCAAGATTCGCCAGCATCATTGATGCGAATTGTTCCGCCGGCGACGATGATGACGAGCGCCATTCCCAGCAACACAAGAGGGAGGGTTGAGGGGCGACGCCACCATACACCCTCCATGTGCAAAGGTGAGAGGGGACCCCTTTTGAACACATTCCTATACCCACACATCATGGAGGGTAGGAATTTCTGGTGTTCACTTGTAGTGCTCGTTGTTGTGCTTGCTTCCAGTGGTTCGGTTTTAGAGAAGGCTGCGGCTCAAGAAACAAGTTCTGTTGAAGAGGGCGCTACACTTGATGTGCTCTATTTATCTGAAGCATGCCTCGGTCTCGAAGAGGAATGTGAACAGACTCGACCTGATCATTTCATTGAATACTTTGGCGCTGATTGGTGCGAACCTTGCAAAGTGCTCGATAACGACATTGACGTCATCAATACGACCGATGTATTTGTCATGCGCCATCACCCTTCCCCGTTGGATATATCCTACAACACCGATTCGAATCTTAGGTTCAATTGGATGTACAGGTTGCTGTTTTTACCAAGCCTGATTCACAACGGTGAAGGCTTGCTCACCGGCACCAGTCAAGCGCAAGACCTCGGCAATGTCATGAGCAACAGCACGACGACTTTTGCCGGTCTGAACGAAGTTGCCCTCAACAACAGTTTGATTTCGTGGAATTCTTCAGTCAACGGAACTGTTTCTGTATGGCGCTTAGGCGACGTACAGCACGAGACTGAAGACTACATCCATCGGAACATGGTCATTGGAGCAGCCCATTTCAACGCCAGCTCCTTGCAAGGGAACATCAGCCAGATCTTAGAAATGAACGGTACTGGCCTCGTGGTGATGCTCGAAACCGATGGGGAACGGAACCTTACTGTGAAGTCTGCAAACCCTGCGGCGGGTTTAGATCTCATCGACAACGAGGATGGTGGAATTACGTCCACCATCAAACAAACTTCTGGTGCTCGCCTAGCCATGGCGACAATGGTTGGTTTACTGGTGCTGTTGGCACCGGCGCTGGTCATGTGGAAGAACGCCCTCAAATCCGCTCCAATGGCTTCATCTGAACAGGAATAGGGTTCTCCTGCCGGTCAAGCCCTTGGGTTAGGTTCAAGAAGAGTAGGTAAGTCGGCAACTTGCGACACTGTTCGCAGGTGCATCTCTCATGGTCAAGCCAGCACGACTCCATACCCGCTTCGAACGAGCCCGAATCATTGGTGCACGCGCACTTCAGATTGGAATGGGTGCACCACTTTATGCAAACGAAGAGGTTCTTCGTGAGGCATTCCTAGAAGAACTTGTTTCACTCTACGGCCTTGAAGAAGCGTCGGTCCGATTTGTATTGGACCCGCTCAAGATTGCGCTCTATGAATACGAACACGAGTTGATCCCAATCGACATCGACCCTCACCTCGATTGAGTTTACTCGTTTATTGCAAACCCGTAGAATTCGGGTTGGCTAACATCAACCAATGATTCTCGCTTGACGAGCATGGTACGTACGGCCCATAAATCGACGAACACTCTGTATTTTGTAGTTGCATCCAAGTAATCAACACCGCTTGATCCACCTGTGCCCATGCGTCGTCCAATCATCCGTTCAACCATCCGAGCGTGAGCGGAGCGGAACAACAGCATGCCTTGTTCGAGTCCGACAAAAGCATCGATGAGTTTTCTTGGCCACGAAAGCAAGGGAAGTTCTGGATAGGATTCAATGAACAGCAAACCTGCTCGGGAGCGGGAAATCACGCCTTCTGGTTTGAGGAATGATTCAGCTTGCACGCGGGCTGCCTCGATGCGTGGACGTACCTGGGCCTCTTCGCCGTGGCCGATCGCTACGATGTGGGCGATGACATCTTCGCCATGCCGTTCCATGACCTCAAGGTGGCCATCGACGAATGCAGCGATGATGTCTGCATCACCCGCTGCATCTGGTAGGGATCCATTGATTGGGGTTCGTGCAAGCCACGCACAGAGTGCATCGTTGAGGGAAGGGGCGTTCGAAGTGGCTTCGAAATCTGACAACACTTTAGCACTCACTTTCCCTTCGGAAGCGAGTTTCTTCATGTGGAGCAACGGGTCCATTCCGCCCATTCGCTGTTCGTTTTCAAGGCCGAGGAGGACTTCCATTTCCCTCATTTGCCAGGACTCGAAGCCTGAAGAGGTCCCTAACTTATCCCTGAAAGCAAGGAAATCTTGAGGGGCTAAGGTTTCCATGACCTTCCACTGATTGGCAAGCAATCGGAAGATTTCAGTCACCCGTTCAAGATGGTGCACCAACTGTGGCAAAGACTTCTCTTCGACATGATCCCTGTTGAGGATGGAATGTGATTCCTTCAACTCTCGTAAGACCATCTTGAACCACAATTCGAAGGTTTGGTGGGTGATAATGAAATGTTGCTCATCGTTGCAAAGGGCGGGACCGTAGCCTTCTGGGCCCTCTTGTAATTCCAGAAGTTCGTTCAGACGCAGGTAGCCTCCGTAAGTCATTCGATGTGTTGGAGAACCTTCGGCCATGAGGCGACATCTTCAACGAGCCCTTGAACTCTTCACCCGAATGGCGAAGGTTGAGGATTGATTGAGCACGGTCAAGCGCTGGCGAAGACCTTGCTGGCGATGAAAATCCCAACGGCATAACACCCCGCAGTCATCGACATCGAAATCCAAAGCGCTGGCCAGAAATCCATTCCACGTGCGAGCAACAATGGGAGAGCGATGAACAACACGAGTGAAGGTAAAACCAGCAACAACACTTCGTTCGAAAAAACGGCAATGCGTTCGGAGTCTCCTGTGTCATGATGCAGCCATACGAGGGTCATGATTGAGGCCAGAGGCAAAGAAATGAGCAAAGCGCCAAGAATGCTGTTTCGCTTCGCAACCTCACTTGCTGCAACCACGATGCTTCCTGAAAGCAGGACTCGGAGCAACAGATTCTGCCAAACCATCATCAAACCCTGAAGGTGGGGGTTTGTCGTTCTTGCGCCGGTTTCGCTCGTTGGAGGGATGGTTTTTTCAGTTCCAAAACAACTTCTGCAAACATAACCCTCATAGAGCAAATACGGAACCCCTCGACATGGTCGTACACTCTGATAGTTTGAAGAATTGGCTCGCAGACTATGACGCAGACAACATCGTCATCGGTGTCGTCGCCTCGCACTCCTCTCTTCAGATACTTCATGGAGCCCGAATGGAGGGCTTCAAAACACTCGGAATTGCTGTCGGTGAAAACCGACGCCGCTTTTACAAAGCCTTCCCTGGAGCAGAACCTGATGAATGGTTGATGCTCGATCATTACCACGAGATGTTGGATCATGCCGAATGGTTCCGAGAACGCAACGTGGTCATCATCCCACACGGATCGCTGGTTGAATACCTTGGTCCGGAAAAATTCGGAGCTCTCGAGGTGCCAACCTTTGGCAACCGAGGCATCCTTCACTGGGAAAGCAGCAGAGCTCGGCAACGCCAATGGCTCGAAAGCGGTGGCTGCACCATGCCACGTGTGCTTGAAGACCCACACGACATCGATGGGCCTGTGATTGTCAAGTACGCTGGAGCAAAAGGCGGCCGTGGCTACTTCATTGCACGCGATTACCGGGATTTCCGACGCAACGTCGACATTGAAGAAGAATTTACCATCCAAGAATACGTCCTTGGATGCCGCTACTACCTCCACTTTTTCTTCGATCCAACCGCTGATGACGGCTTCCAAGTTCAAGGCCGTGGCAAGCATGCTGGTAAGAACCTCGGACGATTGGAACTCATGTCCATGGACCGAAGGGACGAATCGAACGTCGATGAATTCTACAAACTTGGATCGTTGCGAGACCTTCGTGAAATGGCTCTTGAGCCATCGTTTGTCGTCACAGGCAACCAACCAGTTGTGATCCGAGAATCCCTGCTCCCTCGTGCCTTTGAGATGGCTGAAGGAACCGTTGCTGCATCGTTTGAACTGGAAGAAAACAGCCGTGGTATGCTCGGACCATTCTGCTTGGAAACCATTGTCACAGACCAACTTGAATTCAAAGTGTTCGAAATCAGTGCACGCATTGTGGCTGGATCAAATCCGTTTGTTGGCGGCTCCCCTTATTCTGATATCAACGAGACACGTATGTCCACTGGACGCCGAATCGCTCGCTCAATCCGTAAGGCAGCAGATGACAACCGTCTGCATGACATTCTGTCTTGATTACAGCAGTTCGTCAGCCCACACAAAGCCCTTGCGAGGCATTGGACATGAACTGTCCATAGTATGACCTCGCATAACCAAGTCTGCTTAAGCGTATAATGAAGACGTGATCAATGAGGGTATGACCGCAAAAGGGAACAAAACAATCGCCTGCGTTCGTCGATGATCGGTTCAATACCCATACTTGCTGGCCATTTTAGTCACAGGTCGATCTTCTCCTGGTGGGCGGTCTCGATCCCTGCGTCTTTTCATTCGACGATCCAAGATGAGCACCATGAGTATCATGAAACTGAAGAGCACGAGGAAGAGTATTTTGAACGTATCCTCCGGTGTGATTACGATGGACTGTGAAGAGGATTCTCCAAGAATGCACGATGATTGACCGATCTGATCTTGATGCATCCCGAGTGGACACTCTGTCTGTTCTGACTGACCTTCAAGTTTGACATAATGATCGTAATCAGCCCACAAACAATCGCTCTCCAATGTCGAGCCTGCATTTGGGTTGTAGGTACCAACGCGGCAAAGTATTGTTTGATTCTGGCCGGTTTCCAAAACATAAGAGCCGGGTTCAGCGTCGAGGCAATCATCGATGGAACCCCTCCCCGGCATTGGATTGTAAGTCCCAATAGGGCATGCAATTTCGAGGGTTTGGGCCGGAAGGTCAACGTAGTGCCCCACCGAAGCCAATTCGCACGAAGTGGAGGCATTTCCCCCTGTTGTTGGGTTGTAGCTTCCCATAGGGCACGGTGTTTCTTCTGAGCGCCCTTCTTCATCCACATAGTGCCCCAGCGAGGCGTTGAGACAGTCCTGGGAATTATTGGAGGCGGCATTTGAGTTGTATGTTCCTTTTTGACAGGGTATTTGCAGTTCTTGACCCGTCATATTGACAAAATGACCGGGGGTGGCATCGACGCAATCAGAGGCATTGATTGAACCCATGTTCGGGTTGAACGTACCAAGCCCACATTCACTTTGATTGAATTGACCTTTGAGGGGTACAAAATGGCCGCCCCAAGCAGGTGTGCATTCCGATTGGCCACTGGCGGGTTGGAATGTACCCGGGCTGCATTCAAGCTGAACCGATTGGGCGGTCTCGTTAACGAAATGGCCAGGATCGGCATCGGTGCACAAGACTTGGCCGGTTTGGTTTACGAATGTTCCAAGGCTGCATTCAGTTTGATTCCACTGTCCAAAGGCTTCAGCATGGTGACCAATGTCTGTTGCTAGGCAATCATTTGGATCAGAAGAGCCGTTCAATGGATTGTAGGTTCCTGGATCACATGGGGTTTGATCGCCTTGGCCGGTTTCATTCACGAAATGACCGCGAGTTGCTGGAAGGCACCACGTGGAGTTGTTTGCTCCGCGAAGCGGATTGTAGGTGCCTATTGAGCAAGGTGTTTCGGTGGATTGGCCCACAAGGGAGACATAGTGACCACGTGAAGCGTTGAGGCAAGAGGATTGGCCCGTTTGGTTTTGCAACGTACCAAGTTCACATTCAGTTTGGTTGTACCTGCCCGTCTCGTTGACAAAGTGGCCGATGTCTGCTGGTCTGCAATCTGTCGGCATGATGGAACCGTTGTCAGGATTATAGAAGCCTTCGAGGCAAGCAGTTTGGTTCACTTGACCCGTTTCATTGGCGTAGTGGCCCCATTCAGCGGGCCGACAAGACACCTGTTCCGTCTCATTCTGGAAAGTGCCAATGGGGCATGGAATTTGAGAAGTTTGGGCGGTCATGTTGACGAAGTGACCAAGATCGGAGGGGAGGCATGCTTGCGAACGGGTGCCAGGTTGGAAGGTCCCCACATCGCAAGGTAACTGTTCGCCTTGGCCAATCAATCCGACGTAGTGGCCCGCTGTGGAATCAAAACAGGCGTTGATGCTTTCACCACTTGTTGTAGGATTGTAGCGCCCAACAGTGCACGGTCGTTCTCCGATTTGTCCAACTTTGTCAACATAATGCCCGATGGATGCATCAGTGGGGTAGATTGCGTCGTTTGCTGGTACATATTTGCCAAGCCCCACTGTGGTGCATGCGTAACGGCCATAGGTCGGTGCAACACATTTTACCGTGCGCATGATGTCTTCGGGATAGGCATCGAGTGGATCAGCAACCCCGTCGCCGTCTTGGTCCCCATTGTCAATGGCAATGGAACGCGGTACCACAAGAGGAATTGTGTAGGTGAAATTGACTTGGTTTGAAGTGTCGTTGTTTCCAATTTGACCGGCGTCACCCCTCCCAGTACAGGCAACAGATTGATTGTCATACAGCACACAGGTTCGATCACTACCTGCATCAACAGCAATGACTTTTCGGTCGGGGTCAAGCGAATTCGGGACCGTGACTGCGTATACGTGTGCATTTGGGGTGGCATCCCCAATACCCATGCCACCGTTGTTATTTGACCCCCAACACATTGCAGAGCCGTTGCTCAATACAGCACAGGAATGTTCGTAGCCAGCTGAAATTGAGACCGCATTTGAGATTCCACCTGAATGTGTGATGGTGAGTGGAGTGATTGACCCCACACCCGGACCATGCCCCAGTTGGCCAAGTGCGTTGTAACCCCAACAAGAAACCTGCCCATTGTCCAAGAGAGCACACGTGTGCTCCCGACCTCCAGAAATATCCACAACCGTTCTTCCAGAATCAAATGCTGCGGTTAAAGTTGGTGATGTCTGACCCACATAGTCGCCATTGCCTAATTGGCCACGTTCATTGCTCCCCCAACAGGAAACTGAACCATTGTCCAGGAGAGCACATGAATGAACAATGCCTGTTGTGACGGCAACAGCGGTACGGCCTGTCCCAAAGCTGGAAGTGAGGGTGGGAATGGTCCGATCTGTTGTCGTAGAATCCCCGAGTTGCCCACCATCATTACGACCCCAGCAAACGACTGAACCATTATCCAGAACGGCGCATGAATGCCGATCGGAGACTGAAATATCAACTGCAGTTCGTCCAACTCCGAGATCTCCGACCAGCGATGGTCCTGACTGCAAGTTGGAGGGGGAATTACCCCAGCAAGCGATTGAGCCGTTGTCAAGAATAGCACAACTTGTTCCACCAGAACTCACCTGGACTGCGGTTCGACCTGTTCCAAAAGAAGACACAATCGAAGGAGAGGGTACCGAGTCACCATTACCTCCATCCCCAACGTATCCACCCCCCCAACATGCAACTGAACCGTTGCCAAGTAAAGCGCATGAGTGGGGTCCACCGACTGAAATTGAGGAAACTGAGGGCCCAAGCGTCTTTGTCAAAACTGGTGAGGCTTGGTTTGCGGTTTCCCCATTTCCAAGTTGCCCATTGAGGCCGCCGCCCCAGCATGATATTTCTCCGGAATCAAGAACGACACACCCGTGGAATGAACCAACTGCGAGGGATGTAGCAAGCTTTCCATCACCAAAGGAGACCGTTGGCGTAGGCACGTACACTCGAGATGAACTCCCAGTTCCAAGACGCCCGTACCCACCATCACCCCAACAGACAACCTCGCCACTGTCAAGCAGAGCGCAAATGTGGTGGTCGCCCGATGAGACTGAAACTGCAAGTTTCCCTGCACCAAATCCACTGGTCAACCCTGGAGATAGACGGTTTGCACTTGTTCCATCTCCATTCTGGCCGTATGCACCTTCGCCCCAGCATGAAACATCCCCTATGTCCAGAAGAGCGCAGGAATGGTGGCTGCCGACTGAAACGGCAATTGGAGTGGTGTTGACTGGAAAAGAGTTGACTTGAACCGGAGCATTCCTTTGGCTTGTCGTCCCGTCGCCTAATTTCCCGTAATTATTTTTACCCCAACACATCACGGTTCCATCGTCGATTAAAGCACAGGCATGATCGGAATAGAGGGACACCGAGAGGGCTTTCTTACCCGCTCCAAAACTTGTCGTTGGGGTAGGGTCGGTTGAGGAAGTCGTGGCTCCGTTGCCAAGTTGGCCGGAAAAGCCCTTGCCCCAGCACGACACTGTTCCATCGCTCAACACCGCACACGTCACCGAGTTTCCTGTTGAAATCTGAATCGCCGTTCTGTTATTTCCAAAGTCGCCCACCAGCGTAGGGCTTGTCAAATCCACCTTAGTGTCGTTTGTAAGGTATTGCTCACCCCAGCAAGAAACCGATCCATTATCCAGCAGGGCGCACGTATGCGTCCAGCCCGCATCAACGGCCTGTGCGGTTCTTCCTGCACCCAAGGAGAGGGTTGTCACCGGTGTAAGTTGGTTTGTTTTATCGCCGGTACCAAGTTGCCCATTTGCGTTATCACCCCAGCACGTGATCGAATCATCATCAAGAATGGCGCAGGTGTGCTTGTATCCAGCAGAAAGCCCGCTGGCCTTGAAGTCAAAGCGAATCGGAGTTTCAAAGATATTGAACACGCCATTTCCGTTGAAATCTCGTTCAGAAACAGCGACTGTTCTCAGCGCAGGCAAAACCGATAAGGAAGTAGGTGAAGATTGAGGAGTGCTTTGATCGCCAGGTGGAGAATCACCCCAACATGAAACTGAGAAATCATCGAGAAGAGCGCATGAATACGTGTGACCGGAGGTGATCGAAAGGGCTGTTCGATTCACGCCAAGGCTGGATGTCAAGGTGGGAACCAGTTGTGTATTTTCAACGCCGTCATTACCGCCTCTTCCGTTCGCACTCACGCCCCAGCATGAGACATTACCATCGTTCAGTACAGCGCAAGTATGCTTATGCTTTGCAGAGATAGCAACCGCCGTTCGCCCTTCTCCAAAGGGCTCAACGGCTTCTGGAGTGAGTTGGTCAGAAGTGGAACCGCTTCCCAAAAACCCTTCAAGCCCACTGCCCCAACAGACAACAGAGCCCTTGCTCAGCATTGCGCAAGTGTGATCATCACCTGAAGCGAGCGCAACCGGTTTGAATGCTGAAGGTATTTCTGCGATTGGTGCGGGTGAAGAGGATGAGGCGACGCCCCCGTTGCCAAGTTGGCCCTTTGCACCGTTGCCCCAGCACAGTGTGGAACCGTTGTCAAGAAGAGCGCAGGTGTGATGCAAACCGGCCGAAATCGATTTCGCACTGCGATTCTCCCCTAAAGAATCAGTGAGTTGGGGTGAAGCTGAATTTGAAGCTCCACCGTTGCCAAGTTGGCCATTGGAACCCAAGCCCCAGCATGCGATGGCTCCATCGTCAAGGATCGCACAGGTATGGGAATTGCCTGATGAAAGCGCCATCGCTTTTTGCCCTGATGGGAAGGGAAGGACAGGAGAGGGGACGCTGCTGGTGCTCTGCAATACACCGTTGCCAAGTTGTCCGTTTTCGCCTTTCCCCCAACATGAAACTGAGCCGTTGTCGAGCAGAGCGCAGGTATGACGAGCCCCTGCACTGATTGCTTTAGCAGTACGGCCGGGTCCAAAACTTGAGACAAAGACTGGAGTTGATTGATCGGAAGTGTCGTTGTTGCCAAGTTGTCCATCCGCTCCTTTGCCCCAACAAGCCACCGATGCGTTATCGAGGATGGTGCACATGTGCTCAGCGCCGATGGCAATTGTGGCTTGAGTGAAAATCGATCCTTCTTGGAATCCTGCCGCTTGTGCTGAGGATTGAGAAATCAAAACGGGGCTTTGCTTCGTTGCTTCTTGGAGGGGAGAGGCAAACGTGTTGATGCCAGCAGAGCAACTCAGAGCAACCATCAGAAAAACCAAGAAATAGGCCTTCAGCGGTCTGCTCATACTGTGTCCAAGCAAGGGGGGGATTTCAACTCTCTTCTTTGCAAGATGAACTGCCCTTCAAAGGAAAGCAGGTGGCTTTCAATTCGAATCCGAAGCAGAGTCAGTGAGTTCATCTAAATCAGGTGCGCTCGGTAATTCTGTCCCGGTTGCGGATTGGGAACCTTCTCTTTCAAGACGCTCATTGAGTTCATTGATCAGTTCATTCGAAGCTTCAGAGGTTTCCGAAGGGGCACTGGTTGCCGCTGAATCATCTGGAATTTCACCACGCTCAAGAGCAGAAAGGCGGTCTTCGAGGGCCTTCTTGCGACGGCGGCGCTCTGCCATGCTTGGAACATCAAAGGTCGCCACGAGCATGATTGGATCGCCGTGAGTGAGTGCTGCCTTGTACTCCATCACATCAACAACGCCATCGTTGTCTTCATCGTGAAGTGAATTGATGATCACTTGGAACTTCGTAGGGTCCCGTGAACGTCGCTTCTTGTGCTTCTTGTAGTGGTGCACATAGACTTGATACTTGCCTGCAGGTGCAGTCCCTTCTGGCCAGTAGACGTTTTCCACAGGCTTCTTGCTTTCTGGACGGACGTTGGCATCTACGTCGAGTTCTCCACCGCACTTTGAGATTTTATTCCCTCCGTGAATCCGTTCGCCTGAAGGGCACACAATGTGCAAATCCAAGTCGTTGAAGTTGTTCCACATCAAGGACACCTGAACGTCAGAAGATCGAGCCCCTTCACGGCTTAGACGCTCTTGGAGATCTTTCATAGCGGCCTGTGCCGCTTGCTTTGATTGAATAGCGTCGGCTTCACGAGCTGATTCGATTTCTGCGATTCGAGATGTTTCTGCATCATCCAGTTCGTTTTGACGCACCGTTTCAAGTTCAGCCAATTGAGCTGAGCGGGCTTCAGCAAGTCGGGCTTCTTCCCTGTCGCGTCGTCGCTGCTCTGCTTCATCTTCGGCCTGTTGAGACGCTGCATTCGCTTCGGCTTGGGCTTCTGCGATGGCCGCCAAGCGGAGTCGTTCCGCATCCCGCACTAGATCTGCTGCGTCCTTGGCCGTCCGCTCTGCAGCCTGGTTCCGAACGTTGCGTTCTGCATCGAGTTGAGCGACGCGCCCACGTGCTAAATCACGTGCACGGCGGCGTTCCTCGACGATAGCTAGTTTAGCGTTGATCTGTTGTTTGGCGCTGCCGAATCCTGGCCCACCTGTGTTGTAGCGCAAGCCTTCCGGACCGATGCCCTGGCGCATGTTTAGTTTCGTATCGCCACGGGCAACAATGTACCACAAACCGATACCAAAACCGCCACCGAGGACGGCTAACATACCCATCGACTGCGCATCCATTGATTCACCCTAGGTGGAACCTGTCTATTGTAGCATCGGTTGTTTAGGCTTGAATCAGGAAGATAAATCCTTGATTTTTTCGACCAGATCCATTCGACGAAGTCGCCAAATTCCGAATGGCGTCATTGCCACAGCGATGAAGATCACGCCTGTCATCAGTTGCCAAGCAACGCTTGGGACAATCGTGACCGGCACGAAGAACTGCCAAGAAGAGAATGAAGCTGCCAACCCCACTGCTCCGCCGTAAGCAAACAAAACACCGACAATACCGCCGATTATACCGATCAACAGGCTCTCAAACAGAAGCATCAGACCTAGGCTGCGAGTCGAGGCTCCAAGCACTCGTAAAGTCGCCAATTCGAAATCCCGCTCTGCTACGTTCATGATCATCGTGTTAAACATCACAACAATGGTGAACAAGAGTCCAAGATACATCATGGCTTGGAAAATCTGAGTCTGCTGGTCAAGTAAACTGTTGATGCCGTCGAGCAAGGTTTGCCGATTGACAACCCCTGTTGAAACTTCACCTAAAGCTGAATCCACCTCAACACCTTCTGGGAATTCCAAATAAATCGAAGTTGCATTGACACCAAGAATCTCGCTCAAATCCCCGCGGAGGAAATACATGGTTCGGGCGAGTTCAGCAGTTGCGGTTCCAACAACTTTGACATCGTGTGGTGCGCCATTAATGTGAATGGTTTGTTGTTCTCCAACATTCCATCCGAGGAACCTCATGCTCCCTTCCTCCATCACCACTTGAGTGACAGCCATGGCACTGGAAGGGGCATTCCCCTCCAGAAGAGGCACTGCCCGCATTCCACTCTGGAATGAGTCAAGGCCTACAAGAGTGAATGTTCGTTCAATTCCATCAACATCTGCAACCGAACCAAGGGGGGTTTCAATAATCATTTCGTGATTGGCAGAATTGTTCTCCGCCCAATCAATGACATGTTGTTCCCCATCTGGCATGATGTAGACTTGTGCGTCCCAAGATTGGTCGTTCTCCAGACCGCCGACCATCGTCTCTTCCAATCCTGCTGACATCATTTGGATCGAACCAAACAGCATTAGAGAAATACCGACAGCAACAAAGGTCATGGTGAGTCGAATGGGTTTGCGAACGCTTGAACGAATCGAAAGACCGAGTGTCGTTGGCATCCAAGAAGTGAGATTACGAAGTATGTTTGAACCAACGCGCATTTCATTTTGCCCACTCAAGACTTCAAGCGGGTCCAGACGACTCGCTTTCCATGCAGGAAACGCCCCCGAAAGGAACACGACACACATGGTTGAACCAATGACAGCAAGATAGACCGAAGACGGAATCGTGCGTACAATGATTGGCATGCCAATAAGGTCCTGATAGAAATCCAGCATTCCATTCATACCCCATGGTCCTGCGAAAGCACCGAGCGCACAACCGATTCCCCCAATGACAAGAGGCGCAGCAAGATAGCCGGTCATGAGCGATGAGCGCTTGACACCCAGCGTCCGTAATACAGCAATTTCCTTCGCTTGACTTTGCACCAAACGCTGCAAGCTCAAGACGATCGTGATGGATGCGATTGAGGCAATCATCACGGTAAAGGGAACGGTTGTTCGCTTGGTTCCTTCCAAATCTTGTCGCATGACTTCGACCGGTTCATTCTGCCCTCGGTCTCGAACACGTGCGTCCAATTCAGTCGATTCAAGAGAAGTGTCAACCAGGTGTTTGACTGCATCGATTTCTTCACCTTCATACGCTTGAGTATTGGGCAAATCATACGATGGGGTGCCTTCAACATCCAAAACAATTGTGTTGCTTGTGCCAACCGTATTACCGGTGAGTCGGGCCATTCCAGAATCAGAAAGGTAGCCTACAACATATTGACCAGATTCTTGCGGGAACAGTGTGCCTTCGGGAGCCATGAGCACGTGCAGTGGATGGTAGCCAGTTCCAACAACTGTGAAAGATGCGCTCGTATTTCCAGCACTGATATTCACGGTATCTCCAAGTTCGATTTCAAGTGCTTCAGTGACGTGTGCATCGATCACAATTTCATCGGCAGCAACCGCTGTGCGACCTTCGAAATGCCCTTCTGGCATCCATACACGATCAGCATTTGCATCTGCAGGAATTCCATGCCAAAGAGAGTTGATGATGTGTTCTCCCGTGTCGTTGGTGTGAAACATCGCCCCTTGAGTAACGGTGCGTCCTTCACATGATTCAAGAGAAAAAGATGTGATTGAGTTTGATGCCCATTCCGATGCTAACGAATCGCAGAAGGCATTGACTTGTTCGGGACTCCAGGTTGCACTGCGGTTGTCAATCCAAAGATCTGCAAGATTAGCACCACCTTCTTCATCGGCTTGCATGGTATCGTACATGCCACCAAGATTGTGCGCATAGCCTCCAAAGGTAATGCCAGCAAATACGCCGACAAACACCATCAAAACAACAGCAACAAGCCGGAGTTTTGTACGCCAAAGGCTGCGAGCCAAGCGCTTATTCAGTAGATTTGACATCCTAAGACCTCCAATCACGCTTCTTCATCTGAACTGTCCATCTTTTCATCCGAGATGATTTTACCACTGTCGATTCGAATAACTCGGGTCGCATACTTGACTAACTCTTCATCGTGAGTGACAAAAACGGCGGTGATGTTTTCTTGCTTGCAAGCGTGAACCAAAACCTCCATGACTTTGTTTGAAGTTTCAGTGTCAAGATTTCCGGTTAATTCATCTCCAAGAAGAAGAGTCGGGCGCTTAGCAATACTTCGAGCAATAGCAACGCGCTGTTGTTGGCCACCACTGATTTCGCCAGGGAAGCGGTTGACTTCTGCTTCGAGTCCAACCAATT
>MDTF01007183.1_pt1 | contig 16104 bp, 16 predicted proteins | sample 811191 | NCBI WGS metagenome assembly MDTF01 (sample SAMN05326649, study PRJNA326480) | marine metagenome | isolation source: seawater | place: Southern Ocean | collected 2011 | reverse complement strand
CACGTTGATAGGCTGGATGTGGAAGCGCAGTAATGCGTGTAGCTGACCAGTACTAATAGCTCAATTGGCTTGATTTATGCACTGAAAAAAATTTTTGTTAGATTAGATATTTTCTCAAATTAGAGATGTTATAAATGTATACGTTGCTGGATATTTTTTGTTCATTTTTTATTAATTTATTAACTGCCGAATAAAATTTTATCAGCAGTACACTCTTTAACTGTATTTTTTTTATTCCTGTTTTTAATCTTTAAGTTTTATGTCTTGAAATTAAAATTATACAAAAGTATTTGCTGTCATTTAATTTTTTTCAATTAATTTATTTATCTCTTATAAAATTATGAGTTGTTTATACTTTACCCCTTTACTGCCTAATAAATGAACGTTAAAATAAATTTCAGAATATAATGAAAAAATACAGACCTATAATTATTGCAGAAATTGGATTAAATCACCTTGGTAATGAAAATATTTTACAAAAATACATAAATCATATAGCCAAAACAGATGTTGACGGGGTCAGCATACAAATTCGTGAAAAAAAATTTTATAAAGGCAAATATAAAAATTTCATTTTAAATAATGAAGTTTTAAAAAATTTCATAAAACAATCAAAGAAAAAATTTAAATATGTTGGAATAGCTTCAGATGATTTTGATTCAATATCACAATTAAAAAAAGATGGTATGAATTTTGTTAAAATTCTCTCACAAGACTCTGGTAATGTAAAATTAATTCAACATTGTGTTAAAAAGAACATTAAGAATATTTTTATATCTACTGGACTAAATTCTTCCTTAAGTACCTTACAAAAGCTAATAAAAAAAATAAAATCAAAAAAAATAAGTTTAATTCATACTAATTTGAAAAGTAATGATTTAAAAATAAATTTAAATAAAATTAATATTCTTAAAAAAAAATTTAATTTACCTGTCTCATATGGGAGTCATAGTAAATTTACTGAAACAATTCCTAACAGTGTTTTTTATTTACCTAGTGCCATTTTTTTTTATGTTAAATTAAATAGTAACAACATAATATTTCCTGATGATAAACATGCTATAAAATTAAAGGATTTAGATAAAATTATTTTTAATATTAAAAAAAACATAGAAACTATATGAATAATATAAAATTTGATTTTCAAGGTAAGACTATTTTAATTACTGCAGGCACTAAAGGTATTGGTTTTGAATTAACTAAATCATTTTTAGATTCTGGAGCAAATGTTGCTACATTTAGTCGAAATAAAAAAAATCTTGAATTTTTGTCAAATAAATTAAAAAATTATGTCTCTAAAAAAAAATTATTTATTTTTAAGCATGATTTAAACCAATTGAATAAAGAAAAAGCAATTGTAAATAAGATTAATAAATATTTTAATCAAAAAATTGATGTTTTAATCAATAATTCTGGTGGTCCTCCACCAAGATTATTTCTTAAGACTTCAAATAAAGATTGGTCAAATGCTTTAAACATAAATTTTTTAAGTGCTTTAAAATTTAGCAAATCTGTCATCCCAAGTATGAAATCAAAAAAATGGGGAAGAATAATTAACCTGACATCATTGACAGCAAAAGAGCCATCTAAAAATATGGTTTTATCAAATGTAACTAGAGCTGCACTTGCATCATTTTCAAAAACATTATCCATTGAAGTGGCGCAATTTGGTATTACTGTTAACACCATTCTAACAGGAGGATGCTTAACAGATAGATTAATTAGTTTAATTAAAAATCAATCAAATAAAATAAGCATTAAAAATGAATTAAATAAATTTTCTAAAATGATACCTGTTGGACATATTGCAAAACCAGACGAATTTATCCAAATGATACTTTTTTTAGCCTCCAACAATTCAAGTTATGTAAACGGAATTTCAATACCGATTGATGGTGGAGCTTCTAAATCTGTATTTTAAAAAAATAGAATAATAGAATGATAAAAAGTCCAATAATAAACTTTCCAAGTAAATTTAAGTGGGGACAAAATGCACCAAAATGGTCCTCTGTATTTGTGTCATCAGATGACGAAATTGAAAACTTAAATGATGTCGATAAGTTTTTAAATAATTTTCACAAAAGAAATCTTTCTCTGGCTTCAGTTATAGGAGGAATGAAATTTTTAAAGATTTATTGCAAGTATAATTTCAACAAATTATTTTTGTTTGATGAAAATATAAATGAAATAGCTAAAATGGATATTTTTTTTAATTATATTCATAGAACAAATTACAAAGATTTTAAAAGTAATCATTTCTTAGAAGAATATATAAATAAAAATTTTAGTAAATTTTATTTAAATGAGTATATGCAAAAATTTCAAGTAAAGTTTCCTAAAAATTTCCACATAAGACATCCAAAAAAAAAAAAAATAAAAGAAAAATTAACTATGGTTTTTAGACCCAGCATTTATAAAGATTTAATTTTAAAATTCAGTGAAGCAGAATTTAATTGCATTAAAGGTAATTTAAAAAATTCATGGCCAGAATATAGCTTTGATATTCCTAATATTGATACTAATGATAAGTTTATTGTTGTTTACAACTCACACATACCATGGCCTCAAACGGAGAAAATTCTATCAATTTATGATTTGAATATTTTTACTAATTTAAAAAATTGTATATTTGGGTTTTATAAGTTTGTTAAAAGACAAAATATAAAATTTTTAATGAAGCCTTTAAAAAAAGATAAGTTATTTAAAAATTTATTAAAAAAAGTATTCTTTATCGCTGTGGCAGATAGATTATGGAAGGCAGAGCAAAAAATTTATAAAAATATTAAAAATAAAAATAAATTAATTATACATGATACAAGAAAAAAATTTAATCTAGAAAAAAATCAATACAATTTAGATATTGCAAAAAATATATTTAGCGCATGGGATTTTTGGGTTTCTGCAATAGTTAAGCTAACAAATAATAATAATGGTCTTCAAATATGGTCTCATAAAAATATATTATTATCTAAAGACAAAAAACTAAATTTTTTTGTAAAAAAAAACTTAACCCTATCTGTTTTTATGAAGAGTAAACCTCAGATTAAAAATTATAATTTTATAATTTTTCACAATCTTTTTTCCAGTGGGGAAAATTTAAAAGATATAGCTATGATATTTGATCAAATACCTCTTTCAATTAAAATCATAATAAGCGAAAGTATAATTTCATCTAAGGTACAAAGTGTAGATAAGATAATCAAGAAAATTTCAGGAAGAAGAGAATTAAATCAAATTACTTTTTCGGGTGGTACGGAATTGAAAAAACGAAATAAATTTTATATTTTTAATAAATCTCAATAAATACTTTAGTAAAGTTTCCCCAATCATCATTGCTTTTGTCAGTAAAGGCAATGATCTTAAAATCAATATTTTTGCAAATAACTTCTTCGTAAAATGCTTTCCATTCATGTTGCTCAAATTCTTCATAATTTAATAATTGATCAAACATGATATATGTCTTTTTTTTATATTTTAAAAAAGTCTGTAACACTTTTTTTGTTGGTTCATAGATATCTAAATCAGCGTGAATAAAAAAGGCATCGTATGTATTAATATTATTTTTTTTTACAAAGTCTTCTAGAGTATTTTCAATATAGCCCTCTATTATTTCATAATTATTTCTCATGGCCGGTTTAACTTTATTAAATGTCTTATTTACTTTGTACCATAGGCTACTTTCTGATATTTCATAAAATCCATTGAAACTATCAAAGCCCCAAATTTTTTCTTTTGGAATTGTTCCTGCTAAAATATTGCCAGAAGATCCTGCGCCAACACCAAACTCTAAATTCATTTTTTTTTTTCTCTTGTGGAAATCTTACACAAAATTTCCAATATTCCTCAAGTGTAGAAAAATGAAGCGCTTTATCATCAAAAATTCTTTCTATACAAAAATTATGAATTTTTTTTCTTAGTAGATAGGTTGTAGAGATGTTTCTATAACTACTTCTATCTATTATTTTATTTATTAGGGAATTAATTTTATCGATTAAAAATTTCATTTTTTATTATACATATTATCTAAATAATTTTATAGTTTAATTTTTATCTTAAACCTTTTTGTAAAATTTTATAATACTTAACTTCTGAGATATATTTTTCGTACTCATCATCCTCAATAAACTTTTTTAAGCTATTTTTTTTAGAGCTCCAATTTTCAGGCTTAGCTGGATCATTAGCTCTAAGATTTGTACCTAAATTAGTTTTTTTGAAAAATTGTAGTCTTTTTTTTATTAAAATATTTTTTTTTAATTTTTCCATGCCTTTTTGTAATTCCTTCTTATCTAAATTTTTTAATTCGTATTGTAATTCTTTCATTCTACTGCCACATAAATTTTCAATTACTGCAATTTCCCATTTAGTTAAATAATCTTCCCATTGGTTATTTCTTTTAACGCTAAACCCATAGGATGGTTTTTTATTTAAAGCTGAGAATGTCAGGGATGTATTTTTGATTTTTTTAAAGCTTTTATTTTTTATAAAACTAGACTTGTAAGTGATTCCCAAAAAATTACATATCTTGATTGTATTTTTTTTTGGATCCTTGTGAATATCTTCAAATTTTAATCCTAAAAATCTTTTTTCACTATATCTTTTTTTTAATTTTTTTAAATAATCGTAACTATCAATCCAATTAAAAATACAATTTAGGTAATCATATTTTGAGCCATGAGAAATTTTTTTAAAAGAAGAAATTACAGACCTAGGGTCTCTAATGATTAAAAATGCTTTAAATTTACTGTTAAATTCCAAAAATTTTTCAATAAATCTCCATTCACCATTCCCATATTCTACAAAATTTTTATATTTTTTATTTTCAATTAAAATATTCGCTAAAATAATGTAAAGACTTTCATAATCATTAATTTTTTTTTTTTTTAAAATTGTAAAAATTTTTTCATATTTAATAATAATTTTATTTCTATATTTTAAAATTAAGTAAAAATTATAAGCAATTTTGTGTTTTGTAACTACATTATTGAGTTGATTATATTTTTTGAATATATGTCTTGAAAAGTAATAAATTTCACAAAATGCTTTTGTATTCTTGTCAAGTTCCAAAATACTAAGAACCAATGCTCCACCTGACCTCATTGCACCTGTGCCAAATATATATTTCATTACTATAAAACTTGTTTGATTAAGAATAAAATATATACCTACTATATTATTATGCTGTTTAAAAACAAAATAAAAGTCTGCTATATTTGTTTGTCAGACGATGTACTTTCAGAGTCTAATTTTGAACTTATTAAAAAAGCATCAGAATATGGCAAGGTAATTATTGGTTTAATGTCTGATAAAGCTATTATGGAATATAAACCATATCCACTATTAAGTTATAAGCAAAGAAAAATTATTGTTCAAAATTTGAAGAATGTTTTCACAGTTGTTGAGCAAAATACTAGAGACTATACTAATAATTTAAATGTTCTTAAACCTAATTTTGTTTTTCATAAAAAAAATAAGTGGACCACAGGTAGTCAAAAAGAAATAAGAAAAAAAATAGTAAAGACTATAAATTTATGGTCTGGTAAATTAATAGAGCCTGACATCAAAATAAATAATGAAGAAAAATTCTTTGAATTTAATTCTAATTTTAGAAGAAATAAACTTAAGAGACTAATTAACTCAAAAGAAATTGTAAGATGCTTAGAGGCTCACAGTTCATTATCAGGATTAATAGTAGAAAAATTAAAAGTAAAAAAAAAAGGAAAGATAGAAGAATTTGATGCAATGTGGTGTTCGAGTCTTGCAGATTCTGCTATTAGGGGAAAGCCTGACAATCAATCGGTTGATCTATCTACTAGAATTAATGCTTTAAATGATATTTTAGAAACAACCAGCAAACCAATTATATTTGATGCCGATAATGGGGGTTCATTAGACCAACTGCCTTTCACGATAAGAAATCTAGAAAGAATGGGAATATCCGCTATAGTATTAGAAGATAAAATTGGACAAAAAAAAAACTCTCTATTTGACAATCAAGAAGACACTACTCAAGATACGATTAAGAATTTTTCAAAAAAATTAAAAATTGCATCCCAATCAAGAATTTCAAAAGAGCTACTTATTGTTGCGAGAATTGAAAGCTTTATATTAAACAAGGGGCTAGCAGACGCTTTGAAAAGGGCTGATGCTTTCTCCAAAGCTGGAGCAGATATGATTCTTATTCACTCAAAAGACAAAACACCAAATCAGATTTTTAAATTCTCAAAAGCTTTTAGAAAATCACGATATTTTAAACCAATGATTTGTGTACCGAGCACTTATTCAAATACACATGAAAAACAATTAATAGATAATGGTTTTAAAATAGTAATTTATGCAAATCAGCTTTTAAGAAGTATCTATCCTGCTATGGTTAATACAGCAAAAAGTATACTTATTAATAAAAGAAGTAAGAATATAGAAGGTAAAATTTCATCAGTAAAAGATATTATTAGTTTAATTAGTTAAAATGGTAATAGTAGAAAATCTAATCAATGTTTTCGAAAAAAATAAAATTAATTTTTATTGTGGTGTACCAGACAGTGTATTAAGCAAAATTATACTTTACCTAGATAAATTTAAAAAAAATAAACATTTAATATGTGCCAATGAAGGTGGAGCAGTAGGTGTTGCAATCGGAAACTACCTGTCATCTAAAAAAATTACTTGCGTGTACATGCAAAATTCGGGACTTGGAAATGCAATTAATCCCCTAGCATCAATTGCCCACTCAAAAATTTATTCAATACCGATGCTTCTCTTGATTGGTTGGCGTGGAGCACCAAATACATTGGATGAGCCTCAACATTTAAAACAAGGAATAATTACTAAAGATTTATTAAAATTATTAAATATAAAATATATAGAAATTAAAGAAGATGATGACTTGGAAAAAATTTCTCCACTTATTAAAGATGCAAAAAAAAATAATAAAATTGTAGCAATATTAATTAAAAAAAACTCTCTTAAGTTTTCAAAAGAAATAAAATTAAAAAAGATTAAGACAAAAAAAGTAGACAGAAGTCAATTTATTAAAGAACTTATAATTAAAACAGGAAAAAAATTTAAAATTGTTTCTAATACAGGGTATGCCTCAAGAGACCTATATAGACTAAGAGATAAAAAAAATAATGGTAATGATTTTTATATGATAGGTGGAATGGGTCATACTCAAATGGTATCTTACGGTGTGGCTAGTTTTTCTAAAAAAAAAATTATTTGTTTAGATGGAGATGGTTCATTGTTGATGCATCTAGGCTCTCTTCCAATTTTTGCAAATTACCCAAAAAAAAATCTTAAATATATTCTTTTAAATAATGAAAGTCATGAATCTGTAGGTGGACAAAATTGTATTTCTGAAAAAATAAATTTTCAAAAGCTATCAAATAGTATCGGTTTTAAAAAATATTTATTGATAGAAAAACCATCTGAAATTAATCAAAAATTGAAAACTTTTCTCGAATCTAATTCTAATACTTTTTTGGAAGTTAAGCTCAATAAAAATAGCTATGATCAATTACCAAGAATTGAAAATTTAAATCAAATTAAAAAAAAGTTTATGAAAAGTTTATGAAAAGTTTGAAAAAATTTATATTAAGAAAAAATAAAAAAATATTATTTACCCCAGGACCTGCAAGTTTAAGTTTTGAAAATATTGTTAATTTGTCTCCAGGATTTGGAAGAGGTGATGATGAATATTTATCTGTGGAAAATAGAGTTATGAAAAAATTAAAGACAATGAGTAAAAAGAAACAGACCGTAAGAATGCAGGGCTCAGGAAGCTTTGCAATCGAGGTTATGATATCTAACTTTCTGTATGGTAATGTTTTAATTTTAAAATCTGGGTATTATTCAGATAGACTGACAAGCATAACTCAATATTATAAAAAAGTTTTTAAAAATATAAAAAATATTGACATAATTAATTGGGAAGATTACCAAAAAATACAAAAAAAATATGATTGGATTCTATTTTGTTATACGGAGACCAGTAAAGCAATAAAGTTGCCCCTAGATAGAATTTATAAGATCTGCAAAAATAAAAAAATAAAAATAATGCTTGATGCAACTGCATCATTCGGATTAGAAAAAAACCATGAGTTTGCAGATGTGTTTAGCTATAGCTCTTGCAAAGGTCTTTTTGGATTAACAGGTGCAGGCTTCATTTCATATGATGACAGTCCTAGAAATAAGATCGAGTCATTTAATTTAGATATTAATACTCACTTATATAAAAGAACTACAGGTCCATATCATGCAATTTATTCACTTGATGAAGTTTTAAAAGAACATTCAAAATTTAAAAAAAGCGTAATAATAAATAAAAAAATTTTTCTAAGGAAAACTAAAGATTTTCAATCTATAGAGAAAAAATATCAACCCTTGTTGTGTACTCAGATTAATAAAAAAATAATTAACAAAAATAAAAATATTATTTTGTATGAGCCTAGATCAAATTTAAAAGGAAGTATTATTTGTCATTTAGGTGAAGTTCATCTCAAGGAAAAAGCTAAAGGTAAAATTATAGATTATTTAAATATTTAAAATGAAAAAAATTTTAGTTGATATGTCTGCTGTAATTATTCATACTGGTCACATCAGATTGATCAATAAAGCTAAAAAATATGGGAAAGTTTATATTGCACTGACTACAGATAAAGAAATCAAAAGAACAAAAAAAATTAATCCAGAATTAAATTACCGTCAAAGAAAAGAAATATTAATTGCCCTAAAGAATGTTGAGGCCGTTATACCAAGCCCATGGCTTATAGATGAAAAATTTTTATTAAAACATAAGATAGATAAGCTTGTCCACGGCAATGATAATAAAAATAAAATATCAAAAAAAAAATTATTAATCTTTCCTAGAACCACTGGAATAAGCACAAGCATTATTAGAAAAAGATGTTTTCTAAATTATAAAAAATAAAATTCTAAAAATTATTTTTTTAAAGTATTATCTATTTTTTTTAATATTTTTTTTATTACAGTGTCTAGCGTTTTTTTATTGTCATCATTTATTACTTTGATATCAAAGGTTTTGCTTTTAATTATCTTTTGATTTTTTATAGATTTAAAAATTTTCTCTTTACTCTTTTTTCGTACTTTTTGAGATCTTGTAATATATATTTCAAAAAAATTATTATATTCCTTATTCTTTTGTTCTTTTGTCCAATTAGCACTGACACTTGTAAAAATTAGATTAATTTGTTGATTGACAATATATTTACAAAATTGATAGTAAGGTTCATCAAGTTTTTTTCGACCTTCTACTGAGTAATCATGATTATTAAAAATTTTTCTTAAGATATCACCATCACAATAGATTGTTTTTCCATAAAGTGTTTGAATTCTTGGTAATAATCTTTTACCAATTGTTGTTTTACCAGATCCTTGTGGTCCTGTGATTAAAAAAAGAATTCCACTTTTTTTCAATTTCGATTGCATTTGCTTTATTAAATATATTATTTAGATTATAATATAAAATATTAACATCATGAATTTAAGAAATAAAGAAATATATATTGTCCATTCTATAGATACTGAGGGTCCTCTTTACGAAAGTCGCGATGCAACATTTAGAAGAATTGAGGAATTATGTGGAATAAAAATTAAAAATAAATCTTCTAAAAACTTTAATAAAATAATTAACGGGACTTATTTTGAAGGCAAACTAAAAAAAAAACTATCAAATTTTTTTAACCCTCATCTCATTAATTATAATATTAATTGGTCATTAATAAAAAAAATGCTTAATTTTATATCAAAACCCAAATTTAGGAATCAATTGACTGGAGCTGATAATAAAGGTTATGTTTTAACTTGGCATTGTGTTGATCATGTTAATTATAAAACAAACCCTAGAAAACGAACCACTGGTTATGGAAAAATTTTTGAATTTTATCGTAATTTTGTTAAAAAAAATAAACTCAGAGATAAATTACAGTTTCACTTTCATCCAATGTCTATTTTTAAAGAAGCAAATAGAAATGCAACATTATTTTTTAGAAATGACAATATTTATCAAATTTTATGCAGAAGAATTATAGATTACAATTGGTTTCCTGTTGTTAACAGAGCAGGGTTTCATGTTGAAAGACCAGATAGTCATTGGTTTTTAGAGCAGTTTATACCTTTTGATTTATCGAATACAAATAAAAAGGAAAGGAGTTCAAAAAATCCAGCAGAAGATGCACGAGGCTGGGATTGGAGACGCGCCCCCAATAATTGGGAAATATATCAACCAGATAAAGATGATTATCAAAAAAAAGGTTCTTGCAGAAGGTATATTGGAAGAATTCTTTCCGTTCTAAATAGAACAGAGTCAATTGATGAGCAAGAGGTACTTAAAGCTTTTAAAAGAGCAGATACAGGAAAAAAAACATTACTGGCAGTTACAGGACATGACTTCAGAAATTTAGCTAATGAAATCAATTATTTTTTAAATTTAATTAGAACAGTCTCAAAAAAATTTCCAGAAGTAAAATTTTATTTTACAGATGCAGTAACAGGTTTTCAAAAAACTCTAGAAATTAAAAATATTAAAAAAAATTGTTTAAAGTTAAATATAAAAAGATTTAATAAGAAAAGTTTTAAAATTACCACAAAACAAGGAGCAGTTTTTGGACCTCAACCGTTTCTAGCATTAAAATTAAAAAATAACACTTATATCCATGATAATCTTGATTTTGGTTTAAAAAAAAATGAATGGTATTATACTTTATCTGAAGACACAGTTAGTATTAAAGATGTAAAGATTATAGCTGTAGGTGCAGCAGATATAAAAGGAAATTTTCACACAACTCAAATTAAATTATAAATGTTAAATAAGAGTAACTTTATAATTATTATGTATCATCATGTAAGGAAAAAAAAGGATAAATTTTTCCCAAAATTAATTTCATTAGATTTTAAAAAATTTACCAATCAATTAGATTACTTAGAAAAAAATTATCATATTATAAACATTAAAGACTTAACTGATTTTATTCATAAAAAAAAAAAACCAAAAAAAAAACTTTGTATGCTTACATTTGATGATGGCTACCTAAATCATTACACAACTGTATACCCTGAACTAAAAAAAAGAAATCTTCAGGGTTTTTTTTTCCCACCTTCAAAGGCAATTATAAAAAGAAAATTAATGGATAGCAATAAAGCACATTTATTAATTGCATCTAAAGTCCCAATTACAAAGTTAAATAAAGAATTAGAAACCCTTTATTATAAATTTAAGATTGATAAAATAATCAAGTTAGAATTTTCTGAATTAATAAAAAAATATAAACACCCATTTGGTTACGATAATGCAGAAACTATTTTATTCAAAAGAATTACACAACATGTAGTACCTGAAAAACTTAGAAAAAAAATATTTGACAGTATGTTAAAAAAATTTGTTAAAATTAGTGAAAAAAATTTAGCTAAGAATATGTATATTACCAAAAGACAAGCTAAGGAAATGCTCACCAATGGAATGATTTTTGGAAATCACTGTCATGATCATTTATGGTTAGAAAAAGAAAATGAAAAAAACCAACAATATCAGATAAATCAAGGTTTAAAATTTTTAAAATCTATTGGAATGAAATTAAATAACTGGATCATGTGCTATCCTTATGGCTCCTACAATAAATCAACAATAGAAATATTAAAAAATAAGCATTGTTTTTTAGGGTTAACCTCAGTTAATAGAGCCTACAATTACAAGGTAGATTCAAATTTTGAAATACCAAGAATTGATTGTAATAATGTGTTTGAATATTAATGATTAATTTTAGAAAAAAAATTTTGATAACAGGAGGATTTGGCTATGTCGGCAGTAAACTTTGTCAATTTTTATCAAAAAATGGTTATGAAATTTCAATAATAGATAATTTATTGCAAAAAAACTTTAATAAAAAACTTTTATCAAAAAATGTTAATTTTTATAACATCGATGTTAATGATTATAAAAAACTATCTCAAAATTTAAATAAAGTTAAATATGATATTGTGATACATCTAGCAGCCATAGTTGGAGATCCAGCGAGTAAAAAGTTTCCTAAATTGACAGTTGATACCAATTTAAAAGCTTCAAAAAATTTATTTAAACTATGTATTAAAAACAAGGTCAAAAAATTTATTTTTTTTTCAACCTGTAGTAATTATGGACTTTCAACGGGTAAGATATTGTTAAAAGAAAATTCTCCACTTAAACCTTTATCTATTTATGCAAAAACTAAAGTTGATTTTGAAAAATTTTTATTAAAGGATAAAAATAAAATATCTAAAATAATATTAAGAATTTCAACATTATTTGGCGCCTCCCCACGAATGAGATACGACTTAACAATTAATGAATTTACAAAATATCTTTTTTTAAAGAAACAATTAGATGTTTTTGATGTAACAACATGGAGACCATATATACACCTTGTAGATTTAGCTAATATTGTTTATTTTTTTGTAAATCAAAAAATTAAATTTAAATCCCAAGTTTATAATGCAGGGATAGATGGTGCTAATTACACCAAACAAGATATTTGTAATGAGATAATAAGACAGTTACCAAGTAGATCAAAATTTATTTCATACATTACAAAGCCATCTGCCGATAAGAGAAATTATAAAGTAGATTTTTCAAAAATTTCTAAATTGAAAATTAAGAATAAATTTAATTTAAGAAAAGGTATAGATGAAATAATATTTGATTTAAAAAAAAATACAAATCATCAGAAATTTAAAAAAATTTTTTCAAATATATAAATGAAACCTTTACATCTTGAGATTAAAAATAATCTAAAATCAATCTTAGGGAAAAAAAAAATTAATCTTCATGAGCCTGACTTAAATAATAAAGATTTTATTCACATAAAAAAATGTTTTAATTCTGGAATGATTTCTACAGCTGGTGTTTATGTTTCAAAATTTGAAAATGAAATAAAAAAAATAACGAAATCAAAGTATGTAGTTTCTGTTACAAATGGAACTATAGGTCTTTTTGTTTCTTTATTGACAGTAGGTGTTAAACAAAATGATGAGGTTTTATTACCAGCTATCACATTTGTAGCAACTGCAAATGCAGTAGCTCATTGCCATGCAATTCCACATTTTGTTGACATAGAAAATGAATCTTTAGGCATCGATTCCAACAAGTTGGAAAAATATCTTTTAAAAAATACTTATATCAAAAACAATTCTTGCTTTAATAAGAATACTAAAAGAAAAATTAAAGCGATAATACCTGTGCACATATTTGGGCACCCCTGTGAAATTGAAAAAATTTTAAAAGTATCTAGAAAATTCAAATTGATAGTTATCGAAGATGCGGCTGAGGCTATTGGGAGTTATTATAAAAAAAAACATGTTGGTAACTTTGGCTTGTTAGGTGTTTTTAGTTTTAATGGTAATAAAATAGTAACCAGCGGTGGTGGTGGAGCAATTATTACAAACAACAAATTATTATACAAGAAAATTATACACATATGTTCAACAGCTAAAGTTAAACACTCATGGAAATATATACATAATGAAGTTGGATATAACTTTAGATTGCCAGCTATAAATGCTGCTTTGGGTTATTCACAATTATTAAAATTAAAATCTTTTGTACAAAAAAAAACTCAACTGTATAAGATCTATAAAAAATTATTTGGTTCAATTAAGGATATTAAGATTATGCCTCCTCCAAAGCATAGCAAAAGTAATTTTTGGCTTCAAACAATGATTTTGTCTGATAAAAAAAAAAAATTAAAGAATAAAATAATTAATGAATGTCATTCATCAGGCATTAAAGTACGGCCGTTATGGGATTTAATTTCAACATTAAATATGTATAAAAATTGTCCAAAAATGAACTTGGATAACTCAAAAAAAGCATACGAAAGCGTAATAAATTTACCAAGTAGTAGTTCAATAATTAAATGAAAAATAAATTAAAGATAATATTATTTGGAGCTGGAGGACATGCACTATCAGCAATTGATGTAATAGAAAAAACTAAAAAATTTAAGATTCTATTCATTGTAGATAAATTTGAAGGATTACTTGGTAAATATAAAGTTTATAAGGAAAATAAGAATATTGACCATTATAAGAAATATACAAATAAAGTATTTATTTCTATTGGACAAATTAAACATTCTAATCCAAGAAAAATTTTATATGAAAGATTAATTAAAAAAAAATATATTTTACCTAAGATAATTTCTCCTTTTTCTTATGTGTCAAGTACTGCCAAGATTGGTAATGGGACTATAGTAATGCATCATGCTTTAATAAATTCTTCAGCACAAATTGGTGAAAATTGTATTATCAACTCTAAAACGTTAGTCGAGCATGGTGTAAAAGTAGAAGATAACTGTCATTTATCAACAGGATCAATAATAAATGGTGATTGTTACATTAAAAAAAACTCATTTGTAGGAAGTAACTCAACTATTATTCAAGGTGTTACAATTGGTGAAAAATCAATAATTGGAGCTGGTAAAATTGTAAAAGTAAACTTAAAAAATAAATCAGTTTACAAATAAATGAAAAAAATAATAATTATAGCAGAAGCAGGGGTTAATCATTGTGGAAAGTTATCAATTGCAAAAAAAATGATAGATGCAGCAAAAAAATTTGGAGCCGATTATATAAAATTTCAAACTTTCAATCCAGACTTGTTGAGTACAAGGAATGCTAAACTAGCAAAATATCAACAAAATAATACTAAATTTTTCAATCAATACAGTATGCTAAAAAAATTATCACTAACTGAAGAAGTGACTAAAAAAATATTTAACTATTGTAAAAAAAAAAAAATCGGCTTTCTATCTACTGCTTTTGACTTACAGAGTGCTAAATTTCTTTTAAAATTTAAAATGGATTATGCAAAAATACCCTCTGGTGAAATAACTAATTTTCCATTAATAAAGTTTTTAGCAAAAAATCATAAAAAAATAATTTTATCAACTGGTATGTCTAATTTAAAAGAAATTAATTGGGCAATAAAAATTTTAATAAAAAATAATATTAAAAGAAGAGATATAACTATACTTCATTGCACATCTGCATATCCGGCGCCAATTGATGAATTAAATTTAAATGGAATAAAATATTTAAAAAAAAAAACTAAAATTAGAAATAGGATACTCAGATCATACCACTAGTATTTTGACACCAATCATTGCGACTAGTTTGGGGGCAGTGTTGATTGAAAAACATTTTACATTGAATAAAAAATATCGTGGACCAGATCATAAGTCATCAATAGATGAGGGTGAATTTTTGGAAGTTGTTAATGGTATAAATTATGTCAAACAGGCATTGGGTAGCTTTATAAAAAAATCCACAAAATCAGAGGACAAAAATAAAAAAATAGTTCGAAAGTCAATATATGCATATGAACCTATTAAGAAAGGAGAGAGATTTACTCATAAAAATTTAATAACATTAAGACCAGATGATGGAATAAGCTCAATGTTCTGGGAAAGTGTAATCGGAAAAAAAGCAAAAAAAAATTTTTCTAAACATGAATTAATTAAAACTTAGATATGAAAAAAATTGGCATATTTACCTCATCTAGAGCTGACTTTGGTATACTAAAAAATATTGCAAAAAAATTAGAAAAAAGTTTGGAATTTGAACTAAAAATTTTCGTAGCCGGAGCTCATTTGTCTAATCATTTTGGAAACACTATAGATGAAATTAAAAAAGAAAATTTTTCAAAGATAATACTGTGTAACAATTTAGTTTTTTTAAAAAATCAAATTGACGTTATAAAATCAAGCAACAAACTTAGTAAAATATTTTTCAAAGAAGTTAATAAAAATAAAATTGATTCAATAATTATCCTTGGTGATAGGTATGAATTATTACCCATAAGCAGCATTTGTTTTATGAAAAAAATAAAAATAATTCATTTACATGGAGGAGAAACAACACTGGGAGCTATTGACAATAAAATTAGACACTCAGTATCATTGCTGTCAGATTTCCACTTTGTGGCAACAAAAAATTCTAAAAAAAAATTACAAGATTTTGGCATTGAAAAAGAATATATATATTGCTTGGGTGCCCCAGGCTTAGAGGTAATCTCAGAAAAATTACAAAAAAAAAAATATTTAGAAAAAAAATTTAGTT
>MDTF01016811.1_pt1 | contig 16112 bp, 16 predicted proteins | sample 811191 | NCBI WGS metagenome assembly MDTF01 (sample SAMN05326649, study PRJNA326480) | marine metagenome | isolation source: seawater | place: Southern Ocean | collected 2011 | reverse complement strand
GCCAAATATAGAAATTTATGGCATTGGAATGAAATATGATAATAAAGAAGGAATTGTAAAGCTATTAAGCAATGTTAAAGTTCATTATGAAAAGCCTAGAAAAAAAACAAAAATTGATTAAATATAATTTTATTTTATTTTGTGCACAAATAATTTTGATATCAATACCTTCTGCCGCCTATTCAGAAGAGGCGGATAGAGATAAATCAATTGAAATTGAATCAGATACGATGACAGTAGATGATGCAAAAAACATTAGTATATATAAGGGGGATGTAATATTAACCCAAGGTACGCTGATTATTAGGGCAAGCAAATTGACTGTTAGAGAAGATAGTCAGGGGTTTCAACATAGCACCGCAATTGGTAAGCCAACAACTTTTAAGCAAAAAAGAGATGGGATTGATGAATATATAGAAGGGAGTGCAGATAGAATAGAATATGATGGCCATATGGACAAGGTTCATTTATACAGCAAAGCATCAGTCAAAAGAGGAAATGATACGGTTTTTGGTGACTATATAATGTACGATACCAACGCTGAATTTGCTCAAGCGTTATCTGGAAACACTAAAGATGAAAATGGTAATAACGTCAAAAAAGGAAGAACCAGAGTAATTATTAAACCAAAAAAAGAAAATTAAATATCATGTCAGAATTAATAATTCAAAATATAAAAAAAACTTACAAAAAAAATGTTGTAGTTAAAGATATTTCTCTTAGAATTTCAAGTGGTGAGGTTGTTGGTTTATTAGGTCCAAATGGAGCTGGGAAAACAACAACTTTTTATATGGTTGTTGGTCTGATCCCATCAGAACATGGAATGATTAAAATCGATAGTCATGATCTAACCAAAATGCCAATTCATAAAAGATCAAAGCTTGGTATTTCTTACCTTCCTCAGGAGCCATCTATTTTTAGAAAAATGACTGTGTCTGAGAATATCTTATCTATTTTAGAATTGGGCAATCACTCAAAGAAAAAAAATAATGAGAGATTAGAAATTTTATTAAACGAATTGACTATAAATCATATTAAAAATAATACTGCAATTAGCTTGTCGGGAGGTGAAAGAAGAAGAGTTGAAATTGCAAGATGCTTAGCAACAGATCCTAAATTTATACTGCTAGATGAGCCTTTTGCAGGCATTGACCCAATTGCAGTTATTGATATACAAAAAATTATTAAACAATTAGCATCAATGGGTATTGGTGTTTTAATAACAGACCATAATGTAAGGGAGACTCTAGGTATTTGTGATAGAGCCTACATTGTTAATCAAGGTAAAATTTTTGCATCCGGACAACCGAAAGAAATAGTAATCAATCAAAATGTAAAAGATATATACCTTGGAAAGGACTTTATTTTATAAAATATGAAGCTAAGCTTTAATCTTAAATTATCTCAGACTTTAAGGCTTACTCCGCTTTTGCAACAATCAATTAAATTACTTCAAGCATCTCAGTCAGAATTAAATCAGTTAATAGATGACTATGTCAGTGATAATATTTTTCTAGAAATAGAAGAGCAAAGAGAGAAAAATCTAAATGATCATAAAAGCTTTAATAACTTAAAAGAAGCTTCATATAAGAATGATTATTCTTATGAATTATTTAATACCGAAATAAAAAATCAAACACTCAAAGAATATTTAATTGAAAATTTGAGTATCTTTTCTTTTTCCGATAGAGAACAAATTATTTTCTTAATCTTGATTGACTCAATTAACGAAGATGGATATCTAATTGAGTCTCTTGAAAAAATTATTCAATCAATACCTTTTGAACAGGAAGTAAAGTTAGATGAGTTGGAAAAAATTTTAACACTTATACAAAACTCTTCGTCTCCTGGCATTGGTGCAAGAAATTTATCAGAATGCCTATCATTACAGTTAAAAATCATTAATGGAAATACGAAATTAGTCAATTTTGCATTAAGAATTGTCAATGAATTCCTAAATTTACTAGGAAACAAAAACTACGCTGCATTAAAAAATAATTTAATTTGCAGTAACGAAGAATTAGATGAAGTTATAAAGTTGATTAAAAGCCTTAACCCAAAGCCCGGCTTAGTATTCCAGGAAATCCAACCTCAAGACTTTGTAATAGCTGATACAAAAGTTGAGATGTTTAATCATAATTGGGAAATTACCTTGATTGAGGATAGCTTTCTAAAACTAAAAATAAATGAAGATTACCAAGATATGATAAAAAAAGAGTCGAATAAATTTGATAAGGAGGCAAAAAACAAATATCAAGAAGCAAAATGGTTAATTAAGTGTTTAAGAGACAGGTCTATAACAATTATTAGGGTTTCAAGGGCTATTATGAAAAAACAGAATGATTTCCTTAATAAAGGTAAGCTTTTTTTAAAGCCATTAATTTTAAAAAATATTGCAGAAGAGCTTGAATTGCATGAATCAACTATATCAAGAGTTACAACAAATAAGTTTATATCCACTCCACATGGTATATTTGAACTTAAATATTTTTTTGGTTCAAAAATAAAAAATTATTATGGTGATGACTTATCGTCAAAAGCAATTCTTTTTAAAATAAAAGAGCTTATTAAAAATGAAAAGTCAGCTAATCCCTTCACGGATGAACAATTATCATTTTTACTTAAAGGCGAAGGTATACAAATTGCACGAAGAACCATTGCAAAGTATAGGATCGCTTTAAAGATACTTCCTTCCAACCAAAGAAAAAATATTTAACTTAAGGGGGCTTTATGAAATTGGATATAATTGGGAGACATTTTGAAATTACTCCTACACTAAAAGAATATATTAAAAATAAGTTTATTAAAATAACGAATCATTTTGACCATATAATTGAGGTGAAATTTATTCTTAGTGTTGAGAAATTAGATAATATTATAGATGTAACACTTCACCTGCCTCATCTGGATATTAATGCCAAATCAGTTGATGAAGACATGTACAAGTCTATTGACTTAGTAATTAATAAATTAGATAAGCAAGTAATTAAATATAAAGAAAAAAATACAGACCATCATCAAGCAGAAGGGTCTATTAAGTATAAATCAAGAGAATAATTTAGATGAAAATATATAATACAAATTTAATAGGTATGAAATGATGATTGGAATTTTACTAGTTACTCATGGAGGAATTGGAAAATCTTTGATTAGCTGTGCGGCTCATATTCTTGATAGTAATCCCAAATCAGTTGAATCTTTATCAATCAACTCTAATAATGACTTAAGTATATATGCCAATATAATCGCTCAAAAAATTCAAAGTCTAGATAGCGGGAATGGAGTATTAATAATGACAGATATTTATGGAGCTACCCCTTGTAACCTTTTAAATAAATTTATTAAAAATAATAAAGTTGAAGTAATTACCGGAGTTAATCTTCCAATGCTAATAAAAGCAATATCAGATAGAAGAGATAATCTGAATATTTTAATTAATGACTCCATTGACTGTGCAAAAAAAAATATAAAAAAGTTACCAACTAATAATGATTGAGAAGAAAGTACAAATAATTAATGAACTAGGACTTCATGCAAGGGCATCAAGTAAGCTAACACAATTAGCATGCTCCTTCTCATCTGAAATAATACTAATTAAAGATGGTAACAAAGCTAACGCAAAAAGTATTATGGAAGTTTTAATGTTAGCTGCTGGTATAAATACAACGATTACAATAAAAGCTAATGGGCCTGATGAAAAAGAAGCTATTTTAAAGATTGAAGATCTTTTTTCTAATTACTTTGGAGAGGGCAAGTAATGTCTTCTTTTAATATACATGGAGTTGCTGTATCCAATGGTATTGCTATTGGTAAAGCGCACCTTATTTCTAATGCTTTATTGGAAGTAGTTCATTACCAATTAGAAACGAATGAAGTCGCAAATGAGATACAAAGACTATCAAGAGCAATAAATGAAGTTAAAAAAGATTTAATAAAAATAAAAAAATTATTGCAGAAAGATTCTTCTGAAGAATTTTCACCCTTTATTGATACCCACTTAATGATGCTTTCTGATAAAAATTTTTCAGAAAAACCTAAGGAAATTATTACTAAAGATAATTGCAATGCAGAATGGGCATTGAAGAAACAAATGGATTTTATTGTTAATAAGTTTGAGCGGATAGATGACGAATATATCAAAGAAAGAAAGAATGACGTTATCCAAGTTGTCGAACGAATTCTAAAAGTATTGCTTGGGCATCCACACCAAAATAATCAAATCAACAAGGAAAGATCTACTATTTTAGTTGCACATGATATATCCCCGGCGGATGCACTTCAATTCAAAAAACATCAATATGCGGCTTTTATTACTGATATGGGTGGATCAACATCTCATACAGCGATTCTTGCAAGGAGTCTCAATATACCATCCATAGTTGCCCTTCAAAATGCTAGAAACTTAATTAAAAATAATGAGCAAATTATTGTAGATGGTAATCAAGGTATTGTGATTATAAATCCTTCAGAAGATATTCTAGAGGAATATCAAGAAAGACAAAATATTTGGGAAATAGAGCAAAAAAAACTTTCCAAAATTAAAAATATACAATGCAAAACTTTAAATAACGAAAAAATTGAATTGTTAGCAAATATTGAAGTTCCAGGCGACATTCAATCAGTTAAAGATACTAGAGCATCAGGAATAGGTCTTTTTAGGACTGAATTTTTATTCATGAACAGAAAAGAATTGCCGAATGAAGAAGAGCAATTTGAAATATATAAATCTGTGGCACAATCAATGAAAGATAAAACAGTTGTGATAAGAACCCTTGATTCTGGGGCTGATAAATTAACATCGGCTGATACAACGATTAGTTCAAATCCAGCATTAGGTCTTAGGGCAATAAGATTATGCCTAGCAGAACCACAATTATTTAATATCCAACTCCGAGCAATATTAAGAGCATCTCAGTTTGGTAAAATTAAAATTTTAATCCCAATGCTATCTTCATTGTCAGAACTTAGGCAAACAAAATTACTAATTGAACGAGCTAAAAAATCTTTAAGTAATGAAAAGATTTTATATGATGATGATATAAAAATTGGCGGAATGATCGAGGTACCAGCAGTTGCAATCAATGCTGATATTTTTGCACAGGAGTTAGATTTTCTATCAATTGGAACAAACGATTTAATTCAATATACTTTAGCAATAGACAGAACAGATGATAGAGTGTCGCATTTATATAATTCACTTCACCCAGCGATACTTAAATTAATTAATACAACAATAAAAGCTGGTAAAAAATATAAAAAAGAAGTTTCAATTTGTGGAGAAATGGCTGGGGATTCTAAGCTGACTAAGCTGCTCCTTGGGATGGGTCTAAGATATTTTTCGATGCACCCATCTAGAATACTAAGTGTAAAAAAACAAGTTTTGAACTCAAATACAATTAAATTAACATCTTCGGCGAATAAAATTTTAAAAGAAAAAGAATCAGAAAATATCGAAACTTTAATTCAAAAAATTAATCAATAACATATAACAACTTGGAGATATATTATCTTAAATCCGTTACTAAATAGAGATGGTCTACCTTTATTTGAACAAATAAAGGTAGACCATATACCAACTGCTTTAAATAAAGTCTTAAAAGAAAATAAATCTGTGATTAAAAAAATTGAATCCGATAATGAAAATCCAAACTGGGACAATTTTGTTAGCCCATTACAGCAATGTAATGAAAGACTTAGTCGAGTTTGGTCACAAATAAATCATTTAAATTCTGTAGTTAACAATGAAGAATTGCGTTTAATTTACAATACTAATCTTATTAAAGTTACTAAATATCAATCAGAACTTTCTCAGAATGAATTAATTTATATAAAATTTAAAAAAATTAAAAAAAGTAATAAATACCAGAAACTTACAATTCCACAAAAAAAAATTATTTCAGATGAAATTTTAGGATTCGAATTAGGCGGAGTTGGTCTCGATCACATTAAAAAATTAGAATTTAAGAAAATTTTAAGTAAATTATCAAAACTTAGCGCAAATTTTGAAGAAAATATATTGGATTCAGTTAATAATTATTCACTATCAATAATAAATAAAAAAGAATTAAAAGGAATTCCAAAAGATATACTAGAAAAAGCTAAAATTACTGCACAAAAACAAAAGAAACAAGGTTGGGCATTTACTCTTGATTTCCCTTGCTACCTTCCATTAATGCAATACGCAGATAACAGGGAATTAAGAAAAAAACTGTATTATGCTTATGCAACAAAAGCATCTGACCTAAGTAATAAAAAAACAGATAATACTAATAATATCAACAATATTCTCTCAAATAAGAAAAGATTATCTTACTTGTTAGGCTTTTCTGATTATGCGTCAATGGCTTTAAAAACTAAAATGGCTAATTCTAGTGAAGAAGTTATTAATTTTTTACAAGATCTTGCAAGTAAAGCAAAACCCTTTGCAACTAAAGATATGGAGGATCTTAAAAATTATGGACTCAAATTAAATATTAATGATATTGAAGCATGGGATATTGCTTATCTTTCTGAAAAAATAAAAGAAGCGCGCTTTAACTATTCAGAAAAAGAAATAAAAAATTATTTTCCAGATCATAAGGTGATTGAAGGACTTTTTAAAGTTGTTGAAACTATCTACGGTATATTTATTAAAAAAGAAACTACAGAAGTTTGGCATAAAGATGTGAAATTTTATAAAATCACAAATTCAGCTAATGAAATAATAGGTAGTTTTTATTTAGATCTTTATGCGCGCAAAAATAAAAGAGGTGGTGCATGGATGGATGAGGCTATTTCGAAATATAAGTTTAGCAATGAAGTAGCTTATCCAGTTGCCTATTTAACATGTAATTTCTCTGAACCTATTCGTAATAATGTTTCATTGCTAACTCATGATGAAGTAATCACTCTTTTTCATGAATTTGGACATGGTCTTCATCATCTTTTAACAGAAATTAATGATTATGGGGTTTCAGGTATCCAAGGTGTTGAATGGGATGCAGTAGAACTACCTAGTCAATTTATGGAGAATTTTTGTTGGGAATGGTCTGTCATAAAAAATATGACTGAACATTCTCAAACTAAAAAATCAATGCCTAAAATTTTGTTTAATAAACTTTTAAAATCTAAAAATTTCCAATCAGGAATGCAAACTACCCGTCAGATTGAATTTGCATTATTTGATATTAAACTTCATAGCGAATATGATCCGAAACGTAATGATTTTCTTTTATTGCTTGATAAAGTGAGGGATCAAGTAGCAGTTGTAAGGCCGCCTAGCTGGAACCGTTTTCCGCATAGTTTCTCTCATATTTTTGCTGGTGGATATGCTGCTGGTTATTATAGTTACAAATGGGCTGAGGTTCTATCAGCAGATGCATATAGTTTATTTGAAGAAATGGGTATTCTTTCCCCAGAAGCAGGTAATAAATTCAGGAAAGAGATTCTTTCGAGAGGTGGGTCTAGACCTGCAATCGATTCTTTTGTTAAATTCCGTGGCAGAAAGCCGACTAATAAAGCACTTCTTAAGCACCATGGCCTTGTAAGATGAAAATTGCAACCTGGAATGTTAATTCTTTAAATGTTAGGTTACCCCACGTAATTGATTGGTTAGAGGAGAATAAACCTGATATTCTTTGCCTTCAGGAAACTAAGCAAGATAATGATAAATTTCCTCACGATGTATTTAAATCAATTAAATGGCATTCATATCATAATGGTCAAAAAACTTATAATGGGGTTGCAATTATCAGCAAAAAACCTTTAACTGATATTTCATCAAATATTGATGGCTTTGAAGATATTCAAAGCAGATTAATTTCAGGGACATATGAAGATGTAAATAATACCAAAGTAAGAATTATTTCTGCCTATATACCTAATGGGCAATCAATAGATTCAGAAAAGTTTATCTACAAGAAAAATTGGCTTGACCATTTCCATAAATACTTAAAAAATTTACAGATTATTCATAAAAATATTATATTAACAGGGGATTTCAATATTGCTCCAGAAGACATTGATTGCCATGATCCAGAGGTATGGAGAGGCAAAAATTTAGTTTCAGATATAGAAAGAGAATATTTTAAAAAAATATTAAGACTTGGGTTAACTGACTCATTTAGATATATGAACCCTGATAATTTAGATTTTTCATGGTGGGATTACAGAATACCTTTAAAGCGAAACCTGGGTATGCGAATTGACCATGTTCTTATTTCAGATTCGATATTAGGAAATTTAAAAAAAGCATACATTGACAAAAAACCTCGTCAATTGGAAAGACCATCAGATCACACCCCAGTTATTGCTGAACTACAATAACTACTTATTTTTAACCCCAAGAGACTTTAATTTTCTATACAAATGAGTCCTTTCTACACCAGATTTCTTTGCTAAATCTGTAACTGTAAGGTTTTTCTTCATATGAAATTTGAAATATAATTTTTCAAAACTATCTCTTGCCTCTTTTAGAGGTTGATTGAAAATTATTTCACTAATTTTAGAATCGCCGCCTTGGTCATTACTCTGATTTATTTTATTACTAAAACTTTTTAAATAATTTATGACGTCTTCTGATGATATTTTTTGACCCACAGAAAGTTTAATTAAATTAAAAATAATATTATCAAGTATATCAATATTATTTATATGATTAGATACTCTTAATGAATTCAATGCGGAAACCTCAAATTCTTTATACCCTAAATGCTTATTCATTGAGAGATAAAAATTTAGTATTGCTAATGAAAAGTCAGGAATTAAATCTTTGTTGGTTGAAAAATCAGGCATGCTCAAAATATTTTCTTCTAATTCATTGGTCCTATCATAAATATTTTCAATAAATTTATCAATGAATATAATCTTAATCTTCTTATGAATATTCATCTTCAAGAATTTATTTATATTTTCTTTTTTTGAGTTATCGAACTCTGAAAACTGCTTAAAGAGTATTGCACTGCACCCCTTCTGAGCTGCCTTTTCAATAAAATTATCATTAATTGTTGATTTTGAATCAATTAATAAATAATTTGTTCCAACAAGGTTATTAATACATATATTAATAAAGTTTCCCTCTACCCCTTCTATATAAATTAAATTTGAAGATTTAAGGTCAATTAATTTTTGTTTGAACTGTACTACCCAATTCAATTGTGAAGTATTGATAAAATTTTGATCAATTTTTGTTACATGTATTTCCTTTTTTAGAGCCGAGTTTATTGCATTTAGTAATTTTTGTAATGAGATGGGTTTCTCAAGAAAATTATATGCTCCTATTTTTGTTGCTTCAATAGCAGTATCAATAGTCCCGTGGCCCGACATCATCAGTACTGGGCAATTTATTTTATTAGCCCGTGACCACTGTTTAAGTAAAGTTATCCCATCACAATCTGGCATCCAAATATCTAAAAGAATTAACTCAATGCTTTCTTTATCTTTTATTACACTTGCTACTTTTGCATTTTCTGCTAAAAAAATATTATGTCCTTCATCTTCAAGTATATCTTTTAATGATTCTCTAATATCTTGTTCATCGTCTACTATTAATATGTTAGTTTTTGCCATGGCTATTATTTTATTTCACTTTTAAGATTTATTGTAACTCTTGTTCCAGAATTTTTGATTCTTTCAATATTAATTCTACCCCCATGTTCTTCAATAATTTTATACACTATTGCCAACCCTAAACCAGTACCAGTTTTCTTTGATGTTATATATGGCTCAAATATTCTTCCAATTATTTGATCGGGTATACCAATTCCATTATCTTCAATAATTAAATCAACCTCATTAATTCTTTTTTTTATGAATATTTTAATTTTTGGTTTTTTAATTTCTTTTAAAGCGTCTTGTGAATTTTCTAATAAATTAATTATCACTTGTCTTAATTTATTTTGATCTGCATAAATAATTGGTATTTTTTGATCTTTTTTAATTTGAATTATTTTATCCAACTTATATAACTCAATTACTTCTTCTATGAGAGTATCGATTCGTATTTTATCTTTTATAATTTTTGGTGGTCTTGCATATTCAGCAAATTCATTTACCATTATTTTTAATGCATTAACTTGATTTACAATTGTTTTAGTAGATCGCTCAAGTATATTTGAATCTTCTTTACTTAGTTTGTCACTAAATTTATGTTGGATTCTCTCAGCTGATAATTGAATTGGTGTTAATGGATTCTTTATCTCATGAGCTAGCCTTCTTGCAATTTCTCCCCAAGCACTATGTCTTTGTGCTTGGGTAACTTCAGATATATCATCAATTACTAATACGTATGATTTACCTTTATTATAATTTAATGGCGTTATTTGTAACATTATTGTTTTTTCTTGCATATCTTTATTTAATTTAAATTCTTGACTCACCTCTTTTTTATTTTTTTTATCGCTATCTATGTATGACTCCACAAATTCGTATAAAGGTTTAAATAGTAAATTATTCGATATAACTTCACTCATCATTTTATTGTTCATTACTTGCGCCTTGCTATGAAACATTTTCGAAGCCGAAATGTTATTTAACTGAATTATTTTTTTATCATCAATTACGATAACTCCTGTTGTTAAATGAGCCAATATAGTTTCTAAAAATGTTCTGGCTACCTCCACCCTCTCCCTGTCTTTCTCTGAGTTCTTTTTAGCCTCGGCCAATTGCGAAGTCATACTATTAAATGAGCCTATTAGAATACCAATCTCATCTTTTCCTTGCTCTGCAATAATATTTTTATAATTACCCTTTGATATTTGTTTAGTCGCATCAGCAAGCATTGCTAAAGGAGATGAAAATTTTCTACTAATTACAAATGATGCTGCTACAGAAGATAAAAGAGCCAACAATAATACTAAGGTTAGCGTTAATATATAAATAATTTTTAATGAATTTCTACTGTAAGTTAACTGTTGATATTCATCGTATACAGACTCAACAGATAAGGCTAAATTTGCTATAGATCTAGGTATTGGTTGTGTTAGTTGGAGAATTAATCTTTTCGATGTTACATTTTTACCAATAATTGGAGTAAATGTTTTTAAATATATTTCCTCTCCTCTTTTTTCTTCAATTCTACCAAAAAATTCTCTGCCGCCTCTTTCTAAATCTTGAAAATTAGGGATTGGTGGTATCAAATTACTTTTTTCGCTCGAAACTTCAATAATTATTGAATCCTGATCAAAAATAACAGCATCCTGTATCCCAAACTTTGCTCTTAAATCTGTTAATAAGCTATTCCTTTTTTCTGGTTCAGAATTACCGATAGAGTATGCAATACTTTTACCCTTGAGTTCAATGTCACCCATTAAGATATCAATAGTTTTTTGGCCTAGCGTTAACCCACCTTCCAACGCCGACTCAACTTTAACATCAAACCATGACTCAATTGATTTTGTTAAGAAATTAACAGATACCAAATATACTATTAAAACTGGAACGATTCCCATTATCGCAAAAGATAATGCAAGTCTTAATGTTAGTCGGCTTCCTGTAGTCTCCCTTCTAACTCCCTGAAGTAATCGGAAAATCTGAACTGCTATCAACACAATTAAAGAGACTATAAAGAAAATATTTAAGCCTAATAACATCCTAAACGAATCGCCTGAAATTAAATTTGCATTTGAAATTGATTTTGCTAACAAGATAAGTAATGCAATTCCAATAAATGCAACAGTGGTAATTACGTATTTCAATTGGATTTTCCGATTTTAAGGGTAGTTTTTTTTGATTTTATATTCCAGGTACTATCAAAGAAGTTAACCTGCAGAGGTTTTGGTAATTTTTTTCTTTCTAACGTGACATTTAACCATAATTCATAATTCAAATTCTTGTCAATAAATGAAACCTCCAAATTTTCAATTTTCAACATTTTTTTTATTGCATCATCCATATTTTTAAATTCATAATCTTCTCCATTTAAATCTACAACATTATATATTTTTCTTAAAGCTTTATATTTAATTTGATAATACCTTACTTCACTTTTAATTGTCTTAGTTGGCCATACGTCGTTTATTTCTACAACTTTTAATGTTATCTTGAATGCCAAAGGTATGCCTTTATCAAGAGCCTCTATTATCAAATAATCTAATTTGATCTCTTGATCAAAACTAACATAATGTGAATTATTGTTATAATTAATTCTCATATTTTTAATTATTATCTTATTCTCATCGTGTAAAGTAAATATATTCGATATCACTAGTGCAATAAAAACTACAGCTAAAATTATAATAAGGTTAATTTTTTTTAAGAAGGGCATAATACAAACCGTCGTGATTATCCGATGGAAGAATTTGATTATTTATATGAACTATATTTGAAGGAAATTCTATCTGCAACTCTGTAACATCACTTGTTTCTTTTTTAAATTTTTCAATAACATCACTATTTTCTTCTTTAAATATTGAACATGTTACATATAGCAATTTACCATTATCTTTTAACAGTGGCCATGCTGACCTTAATAAATTTAATTGATTATCTCCAAAATTTTTAAAATCACTTATCCTTCTTAACCATTTTATATCCACATGTCTTCTAACTATTCCTGATGCAGAACATGGCACGTCAAGCAGTATTCGATCAAAAGTTTCTTTATCCCACCAAGCATTTTTTTTGTTTATTTCTTCATTAAGAATCTTTGCTTCTAAGCTTTGTCTATCTAAATTTTGCTGTATCTTTATTGTTCGTTTCTCATCACTTTCAATTGCTAATAATTTTATTTGCTTCATCTCTAACATATGGCAAGCTTTTCCACCTGGTGCAGAACAAGCATCTAAAACTTTTTGATCCTTTTTTAGATCAATTATGTGAGCAGCTAATTGAGCCCCAAAATCCTGAACAGAAACTTCTCCCTCTAAAAATCCTGGTATTTTATTAACCCCTAGAGGCGAATTTATAATCAAACATTCGCCTCCTATCGCAGTATGTTCAACATCATTTTTATCTAATACAATGCGATATTCCTTAACGCTAATTTTTTTAAGATTAATACGAAGCGCCAGGGGTGCACGTTGATTGCCAATATTTAAAATATCTTTCCAATTTTTTGGGTATTGATTTTTTACTTTTTCTATCCACCAATTTGGATAACTATACTTTGCTGTTTCATCTTCATTTAATTCTTTTTCTAAATTATCTTTTTTCCTTAAAAAATTTCTTAGTACTGCATTTATAAATGAACTTTTCTTATGATCAATTTTTTTTGCTGCATCTACTGCTTGATTCACTAGAGTAAAATTATTTGATCTTTCGTGACTTATTTGAAATAAAACAATATGTAAAAGGCTTTCTAAACATTTGTTTTCTATCTTATTTTTAACTAATTTATTAATGTAAAAATGTGATTTACCCAAATCTCTTACTGCGCCATAAACCATATCTTTAATTTGTGGCAAATTTTCAGTTTCGTTATTATTATGTTTTTTAAAAATTAGGTCAAAACTTTTATCTAGATTTTTCCCTAAAAGTACTTGCTCTAAAATCATTGCTGATAACCATTGAGAATGGTTCATCATGAAAATGATTCAGTTCCAGTAATTTTATTTGTTGTAATAAATTCTATAGCATTCATCTTTCTTTTCCCTTCTGATTGAATTTGCTTAATCTGAATTGCTCCATCAATTGTCCCAACATAAAGCTTATTTTTTTTAGAGTTTATGTATAACTTCCCAGGATGACCTTTTTTAATATTATTTTCTAATGCAGCTTGCCATATTTTTATAATTTTTTCGTTAAAAATACAAAATACTCCTGGCAATGGGTTGAATGCATTTATTTTACGTATTATTACCTCAGATTTTACATTACTCCATATTACCTTTGCCTCAGACTTTTTAATCTTAGCTGCATAAGTTACTTTTTTTTCATTTTGTTTAATTAATATTAGTGGTTTATTTACTTCTATATCTTTTATTACATCAACCATTAATTTAGAGCCTAATTCAGATATAACCTTTGTCATTTCTCCAGTGTTTGAATTTTTGTCTAAATCTATACTTTTTTTTCTAATTATATCTCCTGCATCTAATTTTAAAACTACTGACATAATAGTCACCCCAATCTTTGGATCCCCAGCTTCAATTGCTCTATGAATTGGAGCCGCCCCCCGCCATGAAGGGAGTAGTGATGCATGAACATTATATGTACCTTTTGTAAAAATATCTAAAACTTTACTTGGTATTATTAATCCATAAGCTGCTACTACTAGTAAATCTGCATTTACATCTTTTAATTTTTGAATTACATCAGTATTTGTTAATTTATCTGGCTGAAAAATCGGGATATCAAGTTCTTTAGCTTTTTGTTTTATAGGGCTTGACTGCAACATCATCCCTCTACCAGATTTTCTATCTGGTTGCGTAAGGACAAGAGAAATTTCATACCCTTCTTTATTCAGAGCGTTTAATGTTGGAACAGCAAATTCTGGTGTACCAGCAAAAATAATTTTTAATTTTTTATTTTTCATTGTTATTAAATTTACCACTATTCTTTTTTCGTTTAATCATCTTTAATTTTATTCTATTTTTTTTAAGTGGGGATAAATATTCTACAAAAACTTTCCCCAAAAGATGATCCATTTCGTGCTGAATGCAAATAGAAATTTTTCCATCAACTTTTAATTCAAATATTTCACCTTTGATATTTAATGCCTTAACTCTTATTGATGCAGCTCTTTGTATTTCTTCATAGATTCCAGGAACTGATAAACACCCTTCTTTGGATTCTTGAATTCCTTCCTTTTCAAGGATTTCAGGATTAATTAAGACTAGTAAATCATTTTGTTTTTCGGAAACATCAATAATTATAATTTTTTTATGAAAGTCTATTTGGGTCGCAGCTAATCCAATACCAGGTGCTGCATACATTGTCTCTTTCATGTCTTTAACAATTGTCTTAATCTCATTATCAACAATTTCTACAGTACTGGCGATTTTGTGCAAACGGGGGTTTGGGTAATTTAGTATGTCTAAAATTGTCATATGTATTGATTATTTAATTGTTAACTGTTAAATTATTTAATATAGTGATTTATAAAATTTTATAATCTATTAATTATACTGCTTACAGTCTCCATTTCTTTTTTTTCATTACAAAAGTCTGTAATTTTCTAATCTTTAACTAAATATATAAGGATTTATCATGTTTGATTTGCTTATCTATATGTTTGAAAACTACTTGAGCTCTAAAAATAACCTAGATTTTGCTAATATGACTTTAGAGCTTGAAGCTGCTGGATTCAATAATAAAGATATTGAAAGTGCGCTAGATTGGTTTGCTGAACTTAAAAAAATGTCTGTAAGGATTCCACAATCTCAGTCATTAAAACTAAATGATAAATTAAGAATTTTTACGGATAAAGAAAAAGAGAAATTCTCGATTGATGGTTTGGGTTTTATTTTGTTTCTTGAGCAAGCCCAAGTCCTAAACTCAATCGAACGTGAAATTATTATTGATCGCGCTATGGCGCTCAACCAAAATATAATTAATATTGATGAAGTACGTTGGATTGTAATGATGACCTTATGGAATAATGGTCGAGAAAATGATTACATTTTTGTCGAAGATGCTTTATATCAAACTGAACAGTTGGTTCTTCATTAATTATTAATATTCTTAATAATTTTCGAAACAATTTTTGATTCATTTAAAGTGTAAAAATGAATTCCAGGTACGCCATACTGAACTAATGTTTCACATAGTTCTGATATAACATCAACACCATAATCTCTTAGTGATTGAATATCATCATCATAACTTTCAAGCTTTAACCGAAGCCACCTAGGTATTTCTGCGCCACAATTTGATGAAAATCTTGATAGTTGCTTGATATTATAAATAGGCATAATGCCAGGAATAATTGGTACAGAAATGGCTTTCTTCTGGCATTCTTCTATAAATTTAAAATACGCATCCGCATTGAAAAAGAACTGAGTAATAGCCGAGTTTGCTCCAGCTTCAATTTTTCTTTTAAAGTTATTTAAATCATCAGTTGCAGAATCTGCTTCTGGATGATACTCAGGATATGCACCGACTTGAATATGGAAATATTCTCCTGTTTCCTCTCTTATGAAAGAGATTAACTCATTAGCATATTTAAAATCTCCATGACTTATCGCTCCTGACGGATT